>Ga0113563_10000534_pt1 | contig 18694 bp, 11 predicted proteins | sample Mud3Dept3metaG_FD_80117 | JGI IMG/M metagenome (GOLD analysis project Ga0113563, IMG submission 80117) | Freshwater wetland microbial communities from Ohio, USA, analyzing the effect of biotic and abiotic controls - Mud 3 Core 4 Depth 3... | ecosystem: Environmental > Aquatic > Freshwater >...
GCCCGCCAGAACAAACGGCGACTTTGCCCGTGATATCCCGGTACTGCCCGAGCAGTTTCGGCCAGACAATGTTTCCATCCAAAGGCTCTATGGTGACTGCCGGCGCCACCACCCCGAATGTCCGCGTGAGTGTCACCATGTTGTCCGTTGAGTTGCCCGCACCATCCGCCTTGATATCATTGGCCGTTACGGTAACCGTATACGTATCACCGGGATTCCCCGTCACGGGAATAAAATTCACGTTATTCTGCTGTGTATCGCTACAATCGCCGGAAACTTTCTTGGAACAGATGAGCGGAGCGCCATTGACCATCCAATAAAAATTTGAGAGCCCTAAAGAAGGATCAACCTTCAGCCCGATGATCTCGTTTTTGATCACTCGACAGGCGGTTCGATCGAGGACGGTGCTGTCGGCATCACCCTTGTTGCACATCCTTGTCCCCAGCGTCGCAGTTGTTGTCGCCCCAGCCGAGCTCGTTCCCGCTCTATACGCGATAATCTTCCGATCGGTAGAAGTAAACTTCACGGTAACATCGCTATTGCCTTTGCGGACTGAGTTCCCCGAAAAATTTTCTTTCACGACGGCCTTAAAGTTCAGATAGCCAACTCCACCAATCAAATAGTCGGAGAGTTTTTCCCCATCGCTGAACTTGTGATTGTTATCACTCAGGATGTCGAGCTTCAGCCGAATCATATCAAGCGCGTTCCCCCTGATATTTCCCAAAAGTCCCCATTCCCGCAACTTCATAGTGATATCGAGATTGTTGTTGTCAGTGAAACTGATATCCGGGCTGATCTCCACTTTCCAATCAAAGAGCATATCCGTCACATTGTGCTGGGCGTTATTGACACTCGCCTGCACGATGACGATGTCACCGCTCTTGTCATCCGTCGCATCATTGATTGGATTGTCAGGAGTAACCGTCACGCTGACATCCAATTTCGTCGCCTGCCCCCCTTCGGTCGGATCAACGAGATTCTTAGCGATACATCTATCCAGGGTGGAGTTCATCTCTTTTCTTGTCGGATCTTTGGCGGGGGTAGTATGGAAAAATGTCACTGCCGGAATATCCACCACATATCCGCGGATGCTCATGACATATGCGCCATCCTTGATGTCGGAATCTTCTTTTTTCAGATCCCCTACGGAACAGTCCTTTTTCGGAAACGCCCACATGATCATCGACGAAGAATCGTCGTCCTTGGTCGGAAGCATGGTCGTCCCTTCCACGGCCACTCCCACCTTGTCCCCAGGCGCGTAATTCCACATGAACGTCGACATGCCCAGCCCGACTGCGTTGGCTTCATCTTTTTTGCCGTTATCCGCCGTACTGGGATCCTGCGGATCAGTATCCCAAAAGTTTTCTTCGCTCGCGCCAAAAATTCCATCGCCCGTAGCAGGAAGGTTGGGAAAAAGATGGAAACAATACGGTTCAGCCTCACTCTTTGAAACAGGGTCACAACTGTTGGCTGTCGGATCCGTTAAACCGGACAGAGTGACATCATCCGGGTTCGTGGCACACTTCGCCTCTCCGACACCGCAAGTAAGCGTGCTGGCGGAGCAATAAGGAGATCCGGAAATATAAGAGGTGCCGGTTACGTCCGTAGTGAAAGCATTGTCGCTATCCGAACCCGACTGTACCTCATTCTGAGCTACCACGCACACCGCCGTAGTACCACTCTCGCAACCAAAGTTGAAGTCCGGCAATCTCTTGACAAATTCACGATTCGTGCCTGTTTCTGCGTCATTGATATAGCAGTGATTCGGGACATTGGTTTTGTTGTCTCCTCCGTATTTCGCTTTATACCCATCGTTATCATCGGACGAAACATCATAATCAGGCTTTGGATCGGGGTCATATCCGCCCTGAACCAAGATCCGCGCCGCATCGATTTTCCAGTCTTCCACCGTGATGTCACCATCTTCGTTGGCATCGCAAGAGTTATTGTCTCCCACGTTGTCTCTCAGGTCGCAATCCTCCCGCTTCAGATACCACGTGTAGTACAGGGATTCCACAGGATTGGCGAAGTAGATCGGGAAGGCTTGAGCGCTGATTTTTTCGCCGGGCCGGGGGTCGCTGGGGTTGAAAAAGAGGGAAACTTCCGGTGTCATGGTTTTATTGCCCGCTACATTGAACGATTCGCCCTGATTCTGGATGCTGTCCAGATTCAGATGATAGCGGTTCTCCAATTCGGCAGCCATTTGCGATGCAGACGGTATGCTGAAACTGCCCCCAAAGAGAGCCGAGGCGGGCAGAGTGCTCGCCACAAAAAATTCCAAAACAAGGAAAAGGCTGAATGCAGATTTTAACAAAGTTCGTCTTTTGAACATACCCAGCGGTAAAATTTTGACAGTTTCTAAAATATCGTCAAAATGAGATTTAAGATTTATGATTCAAGATTTAAGAATGAAACGCCAGAAGCAAATACTATTCCTGAAATTGCATGATGAGAACTCTGTTACCAGACAAGCCAGCCTTTTAACGAAACACCAGGAAAAAGGTATCGGTCAAAAAGAGAAATATCCAGCTGGCCGCGAACGAATACCAGAGCGACCCTGAGCGGTAGGCGATGAATCCTGCCAGCGGGCAGAAAATGAGGAGCGGGAGCCTCTGCCAAGAAATATCCTGGCTCAAGTATGCGAAACTGAAGAAAAGTCCTGCCTGGATGAGGACAGCCCACAGCCCGAGCTCTTTCAGCCACAGAAGCACTACCAGTCCGCGGAAAAATACTTCGTACAAAATAACCATGAAAGAAACGAGCACGAGTTCGTAGAGCACGAACCAGACGAAGCTCGTTTCCACCAATGCCGGGAACGCATACTGCGCGCGGAATTGGGGAAATGCGAGGGCCAGCATTATCACTGCCGCGAGGGCGAGGGCGACGGAAACGATAGCGGTCAGCACGCCTGCTCCGAAATTTCCTCTCTGCAGACCGAGATTTTTCAAGGACTCCTTCAGCACCATTTTACTATACAAAAGGGGAATAACCAAGAAAAATACCACGCTTACGATGAATCCCTGAAAGACCGGGCTCAAGCGCTCGTTCGCGGAGAAAAGCATCATAAACCCCAAGGAAAACAACACGAGCGCACCCGTCACCACGAACCGCCGATTTTTCGAAAGTGTTTCGAGCATAAAATTATCTTCTACGCAAAGCTTTGTCACAATAAATGTATACCGTTGCAAATCCTTCTTATGGCATCGTTACTCGAATGTCTACCCACAATATAAAAGTTAACCATTAAAACCGCCCCGCCTGTATACTTGCTACCCGCATATCATCAGTAATCCGCCTCGACATTTTATCAGCTGTCATACCTCTGGTCTCATCTTCGCGTGCTTGCTTCGCCTGCATACGTTCTCGGTTTATTTCTGCTCGCATCTGCTGGCCTTGCCCCTGTTCTTCTAACAGCCTGGCCGTCGCTTCTCGCTCGATCTCCTCTTGCTCTGCTGTTTGCCTCATCTGGAACATTGCTCCCATCGGACCAAATTCTCTTAATTCCTTCGTTTTCTTTTGCACGTCCTTTTCTCTTTTTTCCGCTTTTTTCCAAGCACTATGAGCCAGTTTATACAAAAGAAAGATTGCCATAGTCTCTATCGGAATAAAATTAACTCCAAGCAGCAACCCCTCTACGCCCGCCACCCCTACGAGAACGATACCGCGTAACATTTGTATTTTTTCCTTACTAATGGAATTATCAAAAGTATGAAGAAGTATCCAAATAAGAAAGGTGAAGCAGGCTGTTACTACGAAGCCTATCCCCGGAAATGATCCGATTCCTACAAAATCGAGCAGATCTTTGAGAAGCGCAATTGTACCCACACCGAGATAGAGCATCACTGATGGCTTTTTTCCTGAAAGGCTATCCCGTATTTTGGACAAGTGGCGCATGGCAGACTTGTTCCGATTGAGATTCCTTCGGATTTTTTTCGCATTTGCTAATGCTTGCACAATATTGATGTTATAAACTAACTATTCCCCGCATCGAAATCCTTCTTGGCCTGTTCGATCTCGAGCAGCTGCCGCGGGTCGGAAGTGATGATCTGATCTTCGCTGTAGGAGGCGATCACTTTGATGGCCGCGTGCTTGGAGCCGGCGAAGAATATCCCTTCTCCCACATTGCTCTCGAGGAGGAGAAATTTCTCATGATCCGTGAGATAGAACGTTTCCGCCACCAGATCGATCGAGGACGGCGACTGGCGCAGGAGAAGCTGCATCGAAGAGTTGGTGATGATCGGCTTGCCGTGGCGCGACGAGGCGAAGTCCCCGATATCTTGGGTAATGGTCGTCAGTCCCGTATAGTATTTGCGGCAGCGCTTGGCGATGCCGAAGAGGAAGGCCGCTGCATCCTCATGCTGCATCATCACCCAGGCCTCATCCACCACGATGATGCGCTTCTTCATCTTGGAACGGATCTCGTTCCAGATGAACTGCAGGATGATATACATAGCGATCGGCCGGAGCTCGTCTTCCAGGTCGCGGATATTGAAAACCACCAGCTGGTTATCCGTTTCCACATTGGTCTGCTTGTTCAAGAAACCGCCGAAGATCCCCTCCGTGTAGCGTTCCAAGCGGGCCGCGAGCGATTCCGCCCCTTCCATATTCTCCAAAACCGCGTAAAGATCGGACATCGTGGGGAATGAGTTCGTGGTGAAAAGCGAGAAATCGCTCGTCTCGGTGATATCGCGGATAGCGTAGGCCTCGCGGATAGCGCGGTCGAGAATGGAATCTTCTTCCGGCGTCACCGAACCGAGCATCAGATGGAGGAGCCCGATGAGGTTGGCGATGGTGTTGCGGAACAGCCCCACGCTGTCCTCGTCCTCGATCGACTTCGGCAGATCGAAGGGGTTGAGATGGACATCGGAATTGAGCGATACTTTGAGAAACGCCCCGCTCACCGCCTCGCACAGATGCTTGTACTCGTTTTCCGGATCGATGATGATGACGCTCGAGCCGAACATCATAGCCCGGAGCACTTCCAGCTTCACGGTATAACTCTTGCCCGCTCCGGATTTGGCAAACACCACCATATTGGCGTTTTCCATTTTGAAGCGATCGAAGAGTATCAGGCTGTTGTTGTGACGGTTGATGCCGTAGAGGATGCCTTCGTTGGAAGAGAGGTCGGAAGAAACGAAGGGGAACGTGGTCGAGAGCGGCTCCGTATTCAGATTGTTGGCCACGTCCAATGCGTCATTGGCGAGCGGCCTGGTCGCCGCGAACCCCTGATCCATGCGCATCACCGCCGGCTTGGTATAGACGAGCTGAGCTTCGAGAATGGCTTCTACTGCCTGGCACTTTTCGTTCAGATCTTTGTCATCTTGCCCGTAGATGGTCATATAGAGGCCGAAGCGGAAAAATTTTTCCGTGCCCTGCTGCAGGTTGTTGCGCAGGCCCTCGATGTCTTCCAGCGCGGTCTCGAGCACGGGGTCGCGCACTTTCCCGCTTTCCGTTTCGATGCTGATCTGCGACTGCACCTGGGTCGACGACTTGCGGAGCGTCTTCAGGATCTCCGCGGTCTCGATGGGGTGCACGAAGAACGCGATATCCATCGAAAAATCGATGTTGATGATCGGGGAAAACCAGTTGGTGGAAAGAAAGCGCGGATAGGTGATGACGAAATACGTGCGCGACACGATCTCGCCGATCTGCATCGTATTGGGGTTGAGCTTGATGGCCGGCGGAGCGATCAGATCCCGGATAGTGGTGATGCCGCGCTGATAGAGCGTTTCCTCGGCGCTCATTTTTTTGGGACGATTGAAAATATCGAACACGCCTTTCTTCTTGGAAGCGTCCGTTCCTTGCGCCTCTATATCGATAATGGGTATTCCTTGCGCCATGTCTTTTTTTTGTTTAATTCCAAAATTCAAAACCTCAAGCTCCAAATAAATTACAATACTTAAATTCAAAACTTTTGATATTGGGATTTTTTGCTTTGGATTTATTTGATATTTGTAATTTTGAATTTTTGATTTTATTCATGATTCGTGATTCCTGATTCATAATTCCATTCTTCCTCTACTTCACCGGGGCCAGTTCGATGCCTTCGACGTTCTTGATGACCGCCGCCGTAAAAAGCGACGGATTGTAGCTATTGTAGAGCAGCTCGATGATTTCCTCCGTATTGAGCGGCGTGGCATTGACGCCAGCCGCCTTGAGCGCCGTTGCGACGTGGTTGACGCGCTGGAAAAGCTGCGCCTTATAGGTCTCGAAGAGAGCGCCATGGGCGCTGACGGTCTGTTTGGAGCGGAAAATACCGAGAAGCTTGTCAATGAGGCCTCCGTGCTCATCCTCCGAGGAGGAAAACGGCACCACGACATAGAAATATTTCGACATGATATTCGACACCTCCGTCAGATTCTTGATGAAAGCTTTGTATTCGGAGATTTGGAAACGCAAGAGCTCGTTCTCCTGCTGTTTCTCCTCATCCACAAGGAGGTTCAGGTATGGCTCTATGTTGAAACGGCGCGAACTGATGACAATTTGGACAGGAAAGTCGAGCGAGTTCAAGAACTGCTGGTACTGCTGGATGATAGCGTCCTGCTCTTCCGTCGACTTGAGGTCGAAGTTGAGCGATGAGACGAGCACGACCGCGCGCAGAGCTCCGCTCTTCATGACGATGACGCCATCGCGGATCTCATCCGCATCCACGTACTTCTGCGTGCTGGAAGCGCCTCCTCCCTTATTTTTCGGCTTCAAAAATTCCATCTTTTTTTGTTTAATTCCAAAATTCAAAATCTCAAGCCCCAAATAAATTACAATACTTAAATTCAAAACTTTTGATATTGGGATTTTTTGCTTTGGATTTATTTGATATTTGTAATTTTGAATTTTTGATTTTATTCATGATTCCTAATTCATAAATCCTAAATCCTTTCTTCCCCATGCCTATCAAGGATGCGCGCCAATTCTGTCAGCTTTTCCTGATTGATACGCTTATCACGAACTCCCGGCTCCTCTTTCTTTGTTTCTGGCGCCGAGGCTTTCGGCGGCTGCCGGAGCGGACGCTCCCACACGGATACCTTGGGACGGAAAATAAACAGGACGGCATAAAAGATGAACGTCGTCAGAGGAAATCCGTTGGGCCGGTAAAAGGCCAGCGCCACAAAGAGCAGTACCGTCGGAATAGCTATGATGAAAAACAGCGTAGCATCGAACAAATTGAAAAAAACCAAAAGCATCGCCCCCATGCCGATCATCCAGAGAAGCTGTCTCCAGGTGAGCGGCCCGGCGATCTTGTCTTCCACATCGATAAATTGCGGGACGCTGAACATCATAGTTTTGAAGAGGAATTGTGATTTAAGATTCACGAATTAAGAATAAAAAAAATTCTTCATTCCAGGATATTATAACATGGTCGTTTGTTTTCTTATATCTTCCTTCTCCCCATTCCTAAATCTTAAATCATAAATCCTTTCCCCTATTCATATTTCCTCATTCCTCTTCGCCTCCTTCTCCCAAACTTTTCTGCCGAGGCTGACCGGACGGATGCGGAACGTGTTCAATTTTTGCCGCGCAAAGCGGGACTGCGAGGACTCGCCCGAACCGCTCTCCTGCTCAGCCGGATTGCGGGCGGGTTCTTTGGCTACATAAGGCGCTGGAGCAGGAGCAGGTTTACCCGCTTCATTCTCTTCGGCTTTCGGTGCAGAAAATGCCGGGGCATTGACGGCTTTGGGGCTTGAAGGAGTGGGAAAAGAAAGAAAGCTGGGTTCGCCGCGCTCAAGTTTTGCCGAAACAGCGTCTCGGCTCTCAACTGCCTCTTTTTCTGCTGGGAAAACATGACTCGTAGAAAAGCTGATTTCACCCGCATTGCGGGGTGCGCTCGGGCGGGCACTCTCCTTTCCCGCTGAAGGGACACTTTCTTTTCTTGAGAGCATATTGAAAGAGGTCCCTCGGCTGATATGTAATCCCCCGCTTTCGGAGAAAGAGAGGGAACCGGGTTCGCCGCGCTGAACTGTCGATGAAGCGGGCTCTTTGCGAGGTGTCATCACAACGGCCTGAAAAACTGGAAAGACAATTTCTTGGTTCTTGGGATCGATCGAAAGCGGCAGATTTTCTTCCACTGATTTCAAGATAAGACTGATCCGTTCCCGCTCTTCTCCAGATAATTTGCGTCCATTTTCCGAGCGGAACAGAAAATCCCCACGCTCCACGCTCGAGTGCTGCCCGATGCCCAGTTCATCGCGGTAATACTTGAGCCAATAGAGAAGCGACGGCCTGACCGGCTCCGCCTGCGATTTCACCTTGATGCGTTCCCGGGTGATCAGCTGATTGCCCAGATTCTCATACTTCGGCAGTGCCTGAAGGAGAGGGAGGGAAACTGTATTTACGGATAATGCTGATGAGCGCCCCCCCATTGTTGAAGTAGTGCTAATACGCGGAGCGCCAGAAGAAGAAAAATAATCTCTCGCGAATGTATTCATGTTTACCTCTTTCACTCCTGATTTTTCCAATTCATCCAATTTTTTGTATATTTCCGCCGCATCAAAAATTGTCACTAAGGGGGCTCGCAACCACTCGTCATAAACTTGCAACAGTAGCTTGAGAAGTGCTTGTTCAGTTTTACTGAGATTAGCAACATCTGGATATCCTGCAAAAAATTTTCCCGCTGCGGCCTCATCTCCACCTTCCGGCGGATAGGCCTTGTCAAATGTTTGCAACCATTCAGAAACTTTTTTCCCTCCCAACGATTGCTGATTCTTTAGGACTGCCTGACGCAACGCTTCCCGATCTGCGTTTTCGTTTCCATTCCCAAGAAAAATAAACCTTGTTTTCAACGCGTCGCTGATACCCATATCACTGGCAAGAAAATCGAGGAAGTGTTTCTCTAACACCTCTCCTGCTTGAGGGAGCGGCAGATCACAAAAGGCTGTAAAAAGAAGTTTCTCCTTGAGTTTGTCTAAATTGCCCTTTGCAACTGAGGCAGGAGCCAAAGCCGCCATCTTGTCCCACTTGAGAGTAAGAAACGGGGCAGCCAGATACGAACGCCCGCTCTCGCTTGCATCCTGCGCCTCTCTATACAAATCTTGAAAATTTTTCTGCTCCATACTATTCCTTTTATTTTGACCTTTTTTCACTAGTCTGTCACTGACTCATCGGGTGCGGATGCCTCTGAACTACCAGATGCTCCTCCAGTAGAGGCAGAACCTGCTTCTTCTCCACCAAATAATGTTCCATTGATGATTTTTCTTTTCTCATCTTTTTTATAGAAATCGTCAAGCCCGGTGGTCCCCTCGCTATCATCTACCATACTATCTACCAAAAGTTGGAATCCTTTGAACTTTTTATATGCATTTATGAGCTCAGGATACTGATTAGGTTTCTTTACCGCGGCTAATAGCTGTTTTTGAAGTACGGGTATGAGCTCTCTCCCTCTCTTCCAGTTACCTGCATGTCCTGCAGTAAGGCGAGACGCCCACTTTCTTGCAGTGACCCCATTCAAATCTCTATAAACAGCTCCTTTCACTGGTCTATCGGTAGCAGGATCTATCACCGGACGCTCTTTTCCGGGATTATCAGGATCATCCTCCATCAGCTGAGTAAATTCTGATTCGAAAACCATATCCGGATGTGCTGACTGCATACCTTTTTGGGCATCCTGTTGCAGCCACTTCCATGTTGCATAGACTGCCTGCTCTTCTTCATCTTGATCCTTGTATTCTCCATTTTCATCTATGATGGTCATACCTGCCAGCGCCCCGTTACCAGCCGCCTCTGCCCGTATACCTATACCCGTCCTCAGTTTTTGTCTCATCTCTTTATTCTTCTCCCCAGGTAAGGCCGAATTAAGCAGTCTCTCCACTTCTGCCCGAGCGTTCTTTGTATTCATTCTCATCGGTATTTTTATTTTATTTCCACCTTCATCCAACTTGTCGGTTATTCCGTCTGCCGCCTTCTCATACTTATAACTACCATCTGAATTCTTTTCAAACTTTCCTCGAATATAATCATTCCAGCCATTCGTTTCCGAAAGCATATCCATAGCTCCCAGTATTTTTTCTTCATCGTGTTCTTCTTCCCCTTCTTTCATCATTCTCAAAGCCACGCTCTGGTCTTTGACTCCGCTGGCATTGTCCGAAGCTTCCTTCTTCTTCGCGACTTTCACTTTCTCTATCTCTGCCAGCTTGTAATCAAAGGTATCCTTGACAACCAGTTTCTTGAACCCTGGTACTTGGCCAATTGTTTTTTGCAATAATTTGTTAATCATGTTATGGGCTTCTCCCTTTGCTTTGTCAACTGGTATGTTGTCCTCATGTTTCGAGTGTTCTGCCCAATCCTTGACCGCGCCTATCCATGCCTTCGGACTGATGTGGTATTTCGAAAGAACGTTGCTATCCAGTTTCCGCCCTCCAAACTTTGTCAGCGCCCACGCACCCTTGAAGGGAGCCCCTCCTACCGTTTTCCCCATCCACTTGGAAAAGTTCTGGCCCATGCTGATGAGTCCGCTGGCGCCGATGATAGACATCGTATTGCCCAGGGCCATCACCATCCACAGCATGATGATCGGGACGGAAAACATCACCATCGAAGCGATGAAGTCCATTTCACTCGCGGTACTCGCCTGTGTGGCGACAGTTTTTATCTTGCTAAAAGTCTGATCTTGAGCTATTTCGGCAAGAAACCGTGTGGCAATCAGGAGTCCCAACATCGCCGCGGGGCCGAAGAGAGCATTCTTCCAGAAGTGTTCCCACCATTTTTTGGACCACTCACCCATCCCGGGAAACACAAAGGCCGCAAAACCGATGGGCGAAAATATCACCAAGATGATCAGAAAAACCACACGATTAGCAAAGAGAATGGCCAGAATAAGCAAGGTGATAGAAAAGAGAAAAAGAAAAATGACCGCGGCCAATAATCGTGACGTGTCGATAGCTCCAAGATTGCTATAACCAATAGAGTCTGGCACCAAGATTCCCTTGAGTTGTGAAGCCCGCAGAGCGGTCCCAAATGACTCGCCCGGCTTGCTCGGGTCTGACATCATCTGGTTGGCGAAAAAATACATCGGCACATTGGTCATATCGATGAGTGCCCGTGAAACCGGAAAACTGAAATTGATATACAAAGCGGCCAGCGCCAGACTGAGGAGCATTTTCTTGTAATCCTTGTCAATTTGAAAGACTATCTTGAAAGCAACGTAGAGTAGGGTAAGAATGAAAAAGAGATTGAAAAAGTCACGTATGAATTTCCACATTTCATAGACACTGCTCCTATTGAGCAACCCAAAAGTATCGGGGTCAGTATAAAAACCAAAAATTGTCACTGCGACAGAGGTCAACCACCCAAAAAAAACAAATATCGTATAAAAAAGATATTTAAACGGGTTGAGAGATATATCGAAGACGCTGCCCTCCGCATGCACCGAATGCGTTTGCGCAAGAAAAATAACGCCGCAAAAAAAAGTCAGGGCTAAAAGCGAAAAAAGCAGATTTTTTTTTCTTTTTTTATCCGTGAAAAACATACTGCTCCCGGACATTCGTAGAGAAGAGATTATCTGCTGATAGTATACCCCGTAAAACATGAAAACGCTAGTGGTTTTTTCGAAGAATCAAGTATAACTGCCCGTCGGTTTACGCTACCAATGTAATCAGAGCTTCAGGCAGTAATTTAACGGGGCAAGACATAAAAAAGATCTAAAAAAACAAAAAAGGAAACGTCCCTCATCGCCTCCTTCTTCTCGTCCTTTTTCACCTCACATCACTTATCCTGCATCGCTCATCACTTATCATTCTAGTAGATGAATCCCTTGATGACTCGGCTGGATGCGGAGAGGACTCGTCGATCGGTTTTGGCCCAGCCGGTATAATTCATTTCGCTGACCGTAATGTTGCCGCCGCTCACTTTTTCCACGATCGCCACGTGCCCATAGTAGCGATTTTCCGTCGTCACGACGATCGCCCCGACGGCCGGAGCGCGGCCAGTCCTGTACCCGAGCGCCTTGGCCTTATAGAGCCAGGTACCGGCATTGCCGCTCCACGGCACATAGCGCTTCTGCGCCACATACCAGGTGCAATAGCCGTATGGGAACCGATGGCCGGCCCCTGCCCTGCCATCGAGCCTGCGGAAGCCGGAAGAGATGTCAGTAGCCGACCCGCCGGCCGACGTCGCATATTGACGCCGCTCCAAACCAACGGCCGGATTAGCGGGACGGACTATTTCGTCTTTCTTCCCATCCGGAATAATAATCACATCGCCTGCCTGAATCTCCCCCGTGGCCGGCAGTTCATTGAATGCGATAATCTTGTCTTTTTCCGCTTTGAACTTCGCTGCGATGGTATCGATGGTATCGCCCGACTTCACGGCATACGAAAGACCGGCTACGGGCAGAATAAAGAGCTGATCACCCGGCTTGATCTGATCCACATTGTCCATATCATTGGCCCACAAAATGGTGTTGATGGTGATATTGTTTTTGGCGGCAATGCCGCTCACCGTATCGCCTGACTCTACCGTATAGATCTTCACCCCGCCGTCTTCTTCCGGATCCTTGGCGATGGCGCTCATCTGCGAAGAAAGCATCACCTGATTTCCCAGCCGGAGACTCTCTATGTCGAGGAGAGAGGTCTCGTCTTTCTGCGTCGGGTCACCACCACGGCTGACTGCGCTCGCCAAAGGAACCAGCGAGAGATTCTCCTTCTTGCTCGTCTGGGCAGCGATACGATGTTTGGAAGAAAGAGAAATTTCGCTCGCCGTATCGCCATTCACATAGCCGAAAAGGAGACTGTTTGAGTCTTTGCCCTGAGCAAAATTACTCGCTGAAACGAGAAGGGCGCTCGAAGCTACGATAGAAAAGGCTGAGTAGTTGCGGAAAACCCGTACAACCCGATACCCGGATATTTCCTTGATAAACTGGAGAAAGCGCGTCTGGAGATGGTGGATATGGGTGTGCAGATCCCGAAGACGAGTCCGGATGTTCTTTTTTTCCTCTGTTTCAGAGGTGCGCGCGAACAAAGACCGGAGGCGTCTTTGCCCCGCCATAAAGCAAATTTTGAGGAAAGAAACTCTGGATTCCGTACGGATAGGACTCTCGCCTTTCAATTGATAAAACCTCTAGATACGGCTCCGCTGGAAGAACCAGAGAGAGGCGTTCATTGAGAATTTATCCTAATTTTTACAAAATTCAGTATAGCGCACCCCCAAGCGCCCGTCAATGAAAAAGTAGTTCATTTTTCTATTTTTTGGCTTATCCAAAGCCTTTTTTATGTGCACAAAGTCATTTCTTCCCTCAAATGAAGCTTTTTAATTTTTGTGGCCTGCCCCGTAAATTCTTTACTTGAGTTTCTATAAGAATAAGTGGCGTAAGCCGTAAGGCGACAAAACCTCATACTGAAGCAATATTATACTGGCGTAAAGGAATTTTACGGGGTATACTTTCAATGTCGCATAACATAGACTCCACTGACTTATACGGAAAGAGATGACCACGCACCATTTTGAAAAACCAAAAAATAGCCTTGAGGAATTGGCCAAACGCTTCCTCGACCACCTCGAAATCGAGATGAACCGGTCGCTCCGCACTATCGAGAGCTATGGCCGCGCACTCAATGCCTTTTTCGTCTGGGGGCATCTCCATACCCCCGAGGACATCACTGCCGAAAAAGTGAGGGAGTACCGGATCTATCTCAACCGCAAGGGAAACGGCCGCGGCAGTACGCTCAAAAAGAATACTCAGGCCTATCAGGCGATCGTCTTGCGCACCTTTCTCAAATATCTGGCCAAGCAAGATATTCTGACGCTGGCTGCCGAAAAAATCGAGATCGGGAAAACCCCCGACCGCCAAGTAGACTTTCTCGAATTCGCGGAAGTAGAACGGCTGATAGAAGCGGCGAGAGGCGCCGACCTCAAGACTCTCCGCGATAAAGCCATCTTGGAGCTCTTGTTTTCTTCCGGTCTGCGCGTTTCCGAACTGACCAATCTCGACCGCCACCATCTCAACCTCGCTAAGGAAGAATTCAGCGTCCGCGGCAAGGGAAGCAAGCTACGCATCGTCTTCATCTCTCCCGCAGCCCGTTCGGCCTTGCAAAACTATCTCGACAAACGTACCGACGTCGATCCCGCTCTCTTTGTCGCCTACGGAAAACCAGGCCTGACCAATACCAAAAATGCCAAACGCGAGAGCCGGCGGCTCACACCGAGGAGCATCCAGCGGCTGGTGAAATACTATGCCAAGAAAGCCGGCATCGGCAAAGATGTCCACCCCCACACGCTCCGCCACAGTTTCGCAACCGATCTCCTCGTCAACGGCGCCGATATCCGCTCAGTCCAGTCGATGCTCGGCCACGCTTCCATCACCACCACGCAGATCTATACCCACATCACCAATGAGCGCCTCAAGGAAATCCACCGCTCCTTTCATGCGAAGAGGAAAAAGAAACCAAACAACAACTGACAATCAACAATGAACAACAAAACAAACTCATTCGAGCTTGTTTTTAATATGCGACTTTTCTCCGTTACCTATTAATTTAATCGTTGCCTGTTATCTGTTAATTGTTTACTGTTCACTGCTTTTTCAAAGGCGCCACACCCAGCATCATTTTTTTGACGCCGGAGCGCTTGAAAGCGATGGTGGCCAGCGACCCCTGGATAGACACGATCAGGCCGGAACCGAATTGCGGATGCTCCACCATATCGCCTGGCCGGACGTCCTCTACGGCAAGCAGTTTTTCGCGCGCGCTGTTTTCTGCGCCCCTTTCTTGGGATACGCTTTTGGCCGTTGCTGCGAAAGCGTCTTGTTTTTTCGATACTGCTGGAAAATAACTGCGCGACTTCTGAAAATGGCGCTTCCCGAGCATCCCTGACGCTACGCGCTCGGCCTCATCAACGAGGTGATCGGGAATTTCCTGGAGAAACCGCGAGGGCGGGTTGACCTGTGTCGCGCCGAAAATCGTCCGCTGCTCCGTATAGAGGAGATAGACTTTTTCCTTGGCGCGCGTCAGGCCGACATACATGAGCCGGCGCTCCTCTTCCAGATCGCCAGGCGAGAGGGCGCTCCTGGAATGCGGGAAAATGCCTTCCTCCAGCCCCGCGATGAACACGCAGGGAAATTCCAAGCCCTTGGAACTGTGAAGCGTCATCACGTGGACCGCCTCGCTCTTTTCATCGATTTCGTCCGTATCCGAAGAGAGCGACACTTCTTCGAGAAAATGGCGGAGCGCCTCATTGAGAGGCATATCGCTGTATTTCTGAGCCACCGATAACAGCTCCGCCACGTTTTCCCGGCGCACCTCGCCCTCGGTCGTCCCGTCAGCGAGACTCTCAAAATAGCCGCTCTTTTTCGCGATGGTATCCAAGAGTTCCGTAAAACGCATATCGGCGCGCGCTTCGATTTCCGACCGCAAAGAAAGGAATATATCCACGAACGCCTTGATGACCTTGATTTTCGATTCCTTGAGCCCGCTCCCTTCAGCGGTCAGCTTATACCCGGCATCAAAAAGATCGAGCTCATTAACTCTCCCAAACGCTATCCACTTCTCAAGCGTCGCCTTGCCGAGTCCCCGCTTGGGTTCATTCCCGATCCGTTCGAGCGCTTGGGCGTCGCGTGGATTTTCCAAGAGCCGCACATAGGCGATCATATCCTTGATTTCTTTGCGCTGATAGAATTTCAGCCCGCCCACGACGCGATAATTGATGGAATGGCGCAAAAACATCTCTTCGATGATGCGCGACTGAGCATTGGTCCGGTAGAGCACAGCAAAATGGTTGAAGGGACGGCCACCTGCATGCTCCCTCAAAATAGTTTCCGCAACGTATCGGGCCTCGGCTTCTTCGTCTTCGGCCGGCACAAGCGTGATCGGCTCGCCCGCCGACATTTCCGTCCATAATTTTTTGTGGCGCTGGTGGAGATTTTTGGAAATGATACCGTCCGCCGCATCGAGAATGATCTGCGTCGATCGGTAGTTGCGATCAAGCGTGATGACCGCGGCCTCGGCATAGTCTTTCTCGAAATTGAGGATGTTTCGGATATCCGCCTGGCGCCAGCCATAGATCGACTGGTAATCATCGCCGATGACGAAGATATTATTGTGTTGTTTCGCCAAAAGATATACGAGCAGATACTGCGGATAGTTGGTGTCCTGGTATTCATCCACCATGATGTAACGAAACATTGCTTGATATTTCTCCAGCACAGCCGGGTGTTCTTGAAACAGCTTCACGGTGAGCATAATAAGGTCATCAAAATCAAGCGCGTTCTGCGCACGCAATTCTTTTTGATACCTTGCGTATATTTTGGCTACGATTTCTTCGTAATAACTTCCCGCCTGCAGAGCGAACTGTTCTTCGTCGATAAAGCCGTTTTTAGCCCGAGAAATGGCTTCCAAAAGCGCCCGCGGGCGTACCTGCTCCGGATTGATCTCCAATTCCTTCATCGCCTTTTTGACCAGCGCTTCCTGATCCTGGCTATCGAGAATATTGAAACGCTTCTCATAGCCGAGCACTTCGATCTCACGGCGCAAGATACGCGAACAAATATTATGGAATGTCCCGATGTACTGCGGAAGACGAAGTCCGCCGTATTCCGCTGCTTCGCTCTGCGACAAGAGCCTTTCTACCCGTTCGCGCATTTCTCCCGCTGCCTTGTTGGTGAACGTCACCGCCAAAATATTGTTCGGCGCTACTTTTTTCTCATCGATGAGGTAGGCGATACGATGCGTGAGCGTCTTGGTCTTGCCCGAGCCGGCCCCGGCCAATATCAAAACCGGCCCCTCGGTCGTCTGAACCGCGCGCAACTGCTCCGGATTGAGACCCTTTTCCCAAAAACGCATAGGGGGAAGAAGTAGATAATTGATGTTAGATAAGAGATGCAAGATAAGGAAAAGAAGACCACATCAGTTTATCACAATTCCTCCACTCTCTCCATTCTCAGACGATATGTGATAAAATGAGACCATATGAAACGTTTCTTCCTCCGGATTACCCAGTCGCTGGAAAACGCTCCGCTCACGCTCGCGACATTTGTGGTCAGTTTTTTCGCGCTGATACTGACTCGTCTGCTCGTCGAAAATGCGCTCGGGCTGTTCGGCAGCCATACCTTCTTCTATTTTTTCTTCGAATTCACGCACACCCTCCTCTTTTTCCTGTGCGCTTTTTTTCTTTTGGTCTTCCTCGTCCGCTGGGCCGGCAATACCAATCTCGCCCAGGCATCGAACGTCCTCCTCTTCGGCTTTCTCATCATCCTGACGCCGCCCATTATTGACACCGTTATTTTTCACGGAAGCGGTTTCTGGAGCTTCTATGAATTCGACGGTTTCCTCGGCCTCCTCAAACGCTTCATCACGCTCTTCGGCGATACGCCGAGTATCGGCATCACCTACGGCGTGCGAGTCGAAGTCGTTATCGTAACGATCGCCCTCGGCCTCTACACTTTCGTCAAATCACAACGAATCAAAAAGACGCTCCTCGTTTCTTTTCTGGCCTACGCCATTCTTTTCATTCTCGGTACCTTCCCCTCTTGGCTGACGCTCGGTATCCTCGCTTTTCAAAAAAGTTTCCTCGCCATCAATCAGAACGACGTGGCCGCTCTTTTCCTCACACCGGAAAATATTTTCGCGCGCCACCTGACGGATTTCCGAAGCGTCCTCAACGTGAAGATGAGCATCGTTTACGGAGCTTTCAGCGTTTTGCTCGCCGCCGTGCTCCTCCGCCGCGAATACCCGCAGTATTTCAGCGCCCTGTGGAAGAATGCCCGCATGCCCCAGATCATCTATCACGGCGGGCTCCTCTTTTTGGGTATGACACTCGCATTCTTTTTCACCGAGGCGCCTCTCACCTTTGATTTCTTCCATATCCTGAGCGCATTCGTCTTGCTCTGTGCAGTCGAGTCTGCCTGGCTCGCCTCGGTCGTCGTCAATGATTGCTATGACACCAGGATCGATCGGGAAACCAATCCATCTCGCCCGCTCGTTCAGAACGCTCTCCCGCTGGAACTCTACAAGACTTTCGGGGCTCTCTTTTTCATCGCCTCGCTCATTCTCTCCGGCATCGTGAGTTTTTCGGCCCTGCTTCTCTTGCTCAGTTATCAGGCGCTGGCCTGGCTGTATTCCGCTCCGCCGCTCCGCCTCAAACGCTTCCCGCTTCTGGCAACGGTGTTCGCCGCTTTCGCCGGTCTTCTCGTTCTCATCACGGGCTTTCTCGCCGTTTCTCCCGAAAACGGCCTGCATGCTCTGCCGCTCCCGATTCTCTTCTTTCTTTTCGCCGCCTATGCCCTGTGTCTCCCCATCAAGGACTTCAAAGATGTGCGCGGCGACAGGCTTGATCATGTCTACACTCTCCCGGTCCTTCTCGGCAGAGAAAAAGCCAAGCTCTTTATCGGCAGCCTTCTTCTCCTCCTCTATGTCTTGAGCCCGCTCATCTTGAGCGCCCGCTCGCTTTTCTTGCCCGCTCTCTTCTTCGGCAGTCTTTCCTTCTGGTCACTCCAACAAGGCACCGATGAAGAACGCTCATTTTTCGCTTACCGCAAACTCCCCGGTATCATCCTCGCCATCACCGCCCTCTACGGACTGACAATTTTTTCTCTTCTTTTTTAAAATATTTTTGCCAAACGCTCCCAATCTTCTACGGAAAGCGCCTGCGCCCGGATATCGGGGCGCAACCCAAGCCGTTGCAACTTCTCTTCTACCGCCGCTTTCGCGATAGACAAACTGGAGGAAAGATTGTTCACCAAGGTCTTCCTGCGCGCGGCAAACCCGGCCCGAGC
>Ga0113563_10000535_pt1 | contig 18682 bp, 21 predicted proteins | sample Mud3Dept3metaG_FD_80117 | JGI IMG/M metagenome (GOLD analysis project Ga0113563, IMG submission 80117) | Freshwater wetland microbial communities from Ohio, USA, analyzing the effect of biotic and abiotic controls - Mud 3 Core 4 Depth 3... | ecosystem: Environmental > Aquatic > Freshwater >...
GAAACGACCGCGGGCGTGCGCGAGCAGACATGCAAGGATGCGGCACGCCACGACGCGGATTTCGGCGCATTGAGGGCCGCGCTCGTGAGCTGCTACGTGGAGTTCGGTAACCGGCTGCAGTTCGAAGGCGGCGTGGTCGATCGGGGTTCCGCACTGCAGTTGCTGCACGTGATCCCGGAGCCCGCGCGGCGCAAGGCGCTATTCGATGCGTTCGTGCCGCTGTGGACGGCGCTGAACGGCCGCAATGAGGCCGATAGCCCGTATCGCCGGATGATCGTGATGGCGGCGGCTGATGCGTCGGAACGCGGATCGGAAATAGATGCGGCCGCGCGTGCGATCGGGGTCGAGACCGGCGACATCGAGCGCTGGCTGGTGCAGATCCTCGAGGCGTGGCGCGATGCCAGTCCCGACGAAATGGTCGAGCCGTGGGACTACCGCTATCTGAACAGTGCAGCCAACCGGCAACTCGAGGCGAAGATCCCGGCGCAGGCGCTGCTGCCCGCGAACGAGCGGTTCTACCGCGATCTCGGTGCGGACCTCGGCAAGCTCGCGGTCGTCTTCGACCTCGAGCCGCGGCCGGACAAGTCGCCGCTCGCGTACACGGATTTCCTCAGGCGGGGCAGGGCGGTTGGCAGTCAGTGGCAGCGCCCGCGCGCACGCGTAGTGGGGACGTACCCGACAGGCGGACTCTATTCGCTGAACGAGCTCGTGCACGAGAGCGGCCACGCCGTGCATGTGAGCGCGATTCACACGCGTCCCGCGTACATGGACTGGCCGGACACGCTTTTCGTCGAGGCTTTCGCCGACGTGCCGTCCTGGAGCGTCTACGAACCCGCATGGCAGCGGCGATACCTCGGCGCAGCGGTGCCGGCCGCAACCTCCTTGCGATCGCTGTTCGGCGACGTGATGCTCGACGTGTCGTGGGCGCTGTTCGAGCTTCGGATGCTGCGCAATCCCGGCGCGGATCCGAATGCGGTCTGGACCGACATCACGAGCCGATACCTGCGCATCGTCCCGCACACGGAAGTGCCGTGGTGGGCGATGCGGGTGCAGCTCGCGGGCAATCCTGGGTACATGGTGAACTACGGCCTGGGTGCGGTGCTCACGGCGGAGATGCGCGCGCGCACGGTCGATGCGATCGGGGCGTTCGATGCGGGCAATCCGAGGTGGTACGGGTGGTTGAGTGACAGGCTGCTCAAGTTCGGATCGGAGCGCGATACGCGTTCGCTGATGCAGGATCTGCTCGGTCGACCGTTGTCTCCCGACGCGCTGTTGCGGCAGATCGAGAGGTGCCGGGTGTCTGGCCTCGGCGTCGGCGCACGTGGACAAGATGCTCCGCCGTGACTTAGGCTCCGGCCGAACGTGAGCACGTCCCACCCCGTTGCGCCGGAATCGCCCCGCTACCGCTACACCGTGCTGGCGATGCTGGTGCTGGTCTACACGTTCAACTTCATCGACCGGCAGATCGTCGGCATCCTCGCGGTGCCGATCAAGGCGGACCTCGGGCTCACGGACACGCAGCTCGGCCTGATGGGCGGGCTCGCATTTGCGCTGTTCTACACGTTGCTCGGCATCCCGATCGCGGTGCTTGCCGACCGCCGCAATCGCACGGTCATCGTCACCGTGGCGCTCGTGTTCTGGAGCGCGATGACCGCGGTCTGCGGGTTCGCCCAGAATTTCTGGCAGCTCTTTCTCGCCAGGCTCGGCGTCGGCGTAGGGGAGGCGGGCGGCGTGGCACCGTGCTACTCGCTCGTGGCGGACTACTTTCCACCGCATCAAAGGGCGCGCGCTCTTGCCGTCTATTCGTTCGGCGTGCCGATCGGCAGCGCGCTCGGCATTCTATTCGGTGGCTTCATCGCCACGCACATCGACTGGCGCACCGCGTTCATCATCGTCGGTGCGGCCGGAGTGATGGTAGCGCCCATCTTCAAGATGGTCGTACGCGAACCGAAGCGCGGTCGCTTCGATGCGCCGCAGGCCAGGCCCGCGACACCGGCAGGCATCGGCGAGGTCATGCGCATGCTTGCCCGCAAGCCGTCCTTCTGGGGGCTGTCTTTCGGCGCGGCTGCGTCCTCGATGATGGGGTACGGACTCTTCTTCTGGCTGCCGTCGTTCCTGGTGCGCAGCTACGGGCTTTCGCTTCTTGAGGCGTCGTTGTTTTTCGGCACGATCCTGCTGTTCGGCGGCATCGCGGGCCTGTGGCTCGGTGGCTCGCTGGCGGACCGGCTCGGGACGGCGCGGCGACGCATGTATGCCTACATCCCGGCGGCGGCATTCATTGCGACGATACCGTTCTATCTCTTCGGCGTGACCTCGCCTTCGCTCGTCGTGGCTTTCTTCCTGCTGCTGGTGCCGACCGGGCTCGGGCTGGTGTGGCTCGGCCCGGTGCTTTCGTCGATCCAGCACGTGGTGCCGCCCAACATGCGAACCACGGCGTCGGCGATATTCCTCTTCATCAACAACCTGATCGGCATTGGCCTCGGCACCGTGATGCTGGGCGTGCTGTCCGACGTGCTCTCCGCGCGCTTCGGAGCGGATTCGCTGCGTTACGCGATTCTCGCCGGCACGTCTTTCTATCTCGTCGCCGCGGCGTTGTTCCTGCTCTCGGCGCGACGCCTGGAGAGGGACTGGGAGTAGCGGGAGCCTCGCGATCAAGGGCGGCCGCGTGGGGCGTCACCTCAGATCGATACGATGTAGCCGACGTCGGGAGGTACCCGTCCGCCGTGCATCGCGCGCCACGTGGCTTCGGCAGCCTCCGGCCCTGTCACGCGTGTAACGGTCAACCACGCCTGGCTCGAGTCGACGAACGCATGGAGTGCGGATGCGATGCGCTGCTGGTAGTCGCGCGGTCCCCAGTCCTGGATGCGTTTCTTGACCTGTGTCGGTGCGAAGAAGAACGCCGGGCGTGGCCCGGGCATCTGCGTCGCGGCCGGAGGCGATTCGTGGTGACTGCGGCCGATGGCCATCGAGTGCCGCAGCTGGTCGCCGAAGTGCGCGTGGACGCGTGCAAGCACGTCGCCATTGCCCGACATGTCGATCGAGACGATTGCGGGCTCGGCCGGCAACGAAGCGATGTCGTCGTAGGCAACGACCTTGTGGTACACGCCGAGCGTGCGCACGAATTCGATATTGCCGGGCGACGTGACGCCGATGATTTCGATACTGCCACGCGACCGGGCGCAGTGGGCGAAGCCGATCGCCGTCTTGCTCGAGGCCGACAGCACCAGCACGCGGCTGGCGTCGAACCAGGCGTTGTCGGCGAAGAAGTCTTCGGCCAGGAACCCGGTAACGAACAGTCCGCGCAGCAGTGCGTGGCGGTCTTCGGCATCCTCGCCGGGTTGGTGGAACGGATCCCTGTCGGTCGCCACAAAGGCGCGATATACCGGGGCATGCGCCGCACGGTGCGGACCTTCGTCGCGCAAGCCGTCGGCGGTGGGGGTGACTGGCATGTCCACGTAGCGCGCCATCGGGAACCAGCCGTAGTAGCGGCCGCCGACGGCAACCTCCGGGTGGCAGGAGGCCACGATCTCGGCCCACCCCATCGCCGGAACGTGTCCCCAACCAGTGTCCGGCGCAGGGAAGAAGTCCCAGTATCCGAGCATGTCGCCGGTGACTGCGTACGTTACGGTGTTGGACGTGACCGCATAACGATCGATGTGGAAGCGCACCTGGCCGGGCTGGAGTTCGGGGAGTGGGCGCTCGACGATCCGGGAGTTCGCGAGGTCCGAACGGTTGATCTCGAGCTCGACGTTATGTGTGTTCATCGGCGCATTATCATCCATCGAGCCGGCGTACATACGCGGAGAATTTTATGCGCAACAGTCTTCACCACGTCCACGCGTTCGCGTCCGACATCGACGCGAGCGTGCGGTTCTATACGGAAGTGTTCGGCGGAGAGGTTGTCCTGGACGAGGCGCTGGCCGGGGCGCGCAACGTATTCATCCGCATCGGCGACGGTCGCCTGCACCTTTACGACCAGCCGCCGCGGCATGCAGGGGTCGGCAGTGTCCACCATCTCGGAATACGAACGGACGACATTGCAGGAATGGTCGAGAGGCTGCAGCGGCACGGCGTACAGCTCCGAAAGCAGGTCACGGAACTCGTTGGCTGGCGCTACGTGATGGTGCCCGCGCCGGACGGGGTGCTGATCGAGCTGTTCGAGGTCACGCCGGAGAAACTACCGGCGCGGCTCAGCAGCTACTTCTGATCAGCCCCGCACCGCGACGGGGTGCCCGTCGCCGGTCCAGGCGAGGATTCCGCCTGCCAGCGAGACGGGGTTCGCGAAGCCAAGACGGTGTAGCGCGGCCGCGGCGCGCGCAGAGCGGCCGCCGCTGATGCAATACAGCACGACGGGCCGTTCGCGCAGCGAGCGGGCCTCGCCCTCGTGCTTGGCGAATGCCGTGTGCGTATCGACCTCGATTTCGAGACGGCCCAGCGGAATGTTGACGGCGCCGGGGATGTGCCCGTCGGCAGGCGTCAAATGCCCGGCAGTCAGGTCGTTATCGCTGCCGGTTCTGAGGGCGGCGCTGGCGACCTATGCGACGTAGCTCGCGTATTCCGGCTCGTACATCTGCGAGCGAATGTATTCCAGCACGTCGTCCGGCCTCTCGATACCGGCCAGGTCGTTGCGGAAGGCCACTTCGGCCACCGCTGTCGCGATGTGCGCCGACACTTCGCGTACCCGGTTCAGCGGCGGATAGAGACTGCCCTGAGCCAGGTCGTCCTCGCCGACCGAGGCCGCCAGCGTGCGTGCCGCGGCCATGAACATCTCGTCCGTGACCCGGGTGGAACGTACTGCCACGACGCCCAGGCCGACGCCCGGGAAGATGTACGAATTGTTGCCCTGCCGCGGCACGTAGCGCCGGCCGTCGTACGTCACGGGGTCGAACGGGCTGCCCGAGGCGAACAACGCCTTTCCCCCGGACCACGCATAGGCCTGCTCGGCAGTGCACTCCGCCTTCGAAGTCGGGTTCGACAGCGCAAACACGATCGGACGCTCGTTCAGCCGCGACATTTCCTCTATCACCTCGCGCGTGAACATGCTGGGCGTCGCGCCGACGCCGACGATCGCGGTCGGCTTCAATGACTTGACGGCGCTGAGGAAGTCGGGCAACGGCGCATGGTCGTGCGCGTAGGCCTTCTTGTGCTCGGCGAGGCCGGTGCGACTCGCCACCACGAGACCCTTCGAGTCCACCATCCAGCAGCGTCGGCGCGCCTCGGCCACCGCCATGCCATCTTCGACCATGGCGCTCACCAGCAGGTCCGAGATCCCGGTCGCCGCTTCGCCCGCCCCGAGGCACAGGAACGTCTGCTCGGTCATCTTCTTGCGCGTGACGCGCAAGGCGGAGAAGACACCCGCGACGGCGACGGAAGCGGTGCCCTGGATGTCGTCATTGAAGCAGCAGGCCCTGTCGCGATAGCGCGCCAGCAGGCGGAAGGCGTTGTGGTTGGCAAAGTCCTCGAACTGCACGACGACGCCCGGGAAGACTTCCTGCGTCGCCTGCATGAACTCCTCGACGAGTTCGTCGAACGCCGCGCCAGCGAGTCGCTTCTGCTGCAGGCCGAGGTAGAGCGGGTCGCGCAGCAGCGACTCGTTGTTGGTTCCGACGTCGAGCATCACCGGCAGGCAGCGGCGCGGGTGCAGCCCCGCGCAGGCGGTATAAAGCGCGAGCTTGCCGATCGGGATGCCCATGCCGTTGGCGCCCAGGTCGCCGAGGCCGAGAATGCGTTCGCCATCGGTGACGACGATCATCGACGCTTCGCGATGCGGCCAGTTGCGCATGACCTGCGCGATGCGGCCGCGGTCCGCGGCCGACACGAACAGGCCGCGCGGCCGTCGGTAGATGTGGCCGAACTGCTGGCAGGCGAGGCCGACCGTCGGCGTGTAGATGATCGGCATCATCTCGTCCGGGTTCTCCATGATCAGCCGGTAGAAGAGCGCCTCGTTGCGGTCCTGCAGCGCCTCGATCAGGATGTACTTTGCGAGCGGTGTCTGCAGGCGGTGGAAATTCTCCAGCACACGTGCCACCTGGTCCTGCTGTGAGCAGACGTGTGGCGGCAGGAGTCCGCGCAGACCGAGAGCGTCCCGCTCCGGATTGGTGAACGCGGTGCCCTTGTTCAACGTCGGGTCGCGCAGCAAAGCGACGCCGCGCGGGAACCATTCGGGCAGGGGCGGGGGCAAGGGTCGCTGGGTCCGTTTCTGCTGCATGACTGACTCCCGAAGTACCGGATTCGAGCACTGGCCGTTCCTGCCGACCGGCTTGCCGCGATGCTAGGCGGCGGCGAATCGGTGTCAACGACGGTAAGCCAGTAGTGACTTGCGGCTTGCCGAGGTACGGGACATTCTTGGGCGAGGGGACATTGCCCTGCCGGGGGAATATTCCCTACCCAGAGCATGTCCCCGCCACGGAGAAGGTCCCCTGATCACCTGGGAAGCTCACACTTGCCTGCCGCTGCACCCGCAGGCGGACCTCGGACCGCTCGAAAGGTACCGTTCGGCCGGGGTTGCCTACGTGTCCGTCAATGTCGGCATGGACATGACGCCGGTGCCCCGGATCATCGAAGTGATAGACGGGCTTCGCTCGCGCATCGCGGCGCAACCGGACCGCTTCGTACTCGCCGAAGCCGTGAGCGACGTCGAAGCCGCGGCCGCTGCCGGCAAGCTGGCCGTTGGTTTCGACCTGGAGGGCGCCCTGCCGCTGCAGGAGCAGCCCGAGCGGGTGAGGTTCTTCCGCGATCTCGGTGTCCGCCAGATCCATCTCGCCTACAACCGCAACAACAGTGTCGCGGATGGTTGCCATGACGTGGAGCGCGGACTCACGCCGCTCGGCCGGCGGATCGTGGCAGCGGTGAACGATGCGGGCGTGCTGATGGATTGTTCGCATACCGGCCGTCGCTGCTCGCTCGACATCATGGCTGCCTCGACCGCGCCAGTGGTCTTCAGTCACTCCAACCCGCAGGCCCTGGTCGATCACGGTCGCAACGTCACCGACGAGCAGATCAGGGCCTGCGCAGCGACCGGCGGCGTCGTGTGCGTGAGCGGCGTGTCGATGTTCGTCGGTTCATCGGATCCGACGGCTCGCGACGTCGCGCGGCACGCGGCCTACGTTGCCGATGTCGCAGGCATCGACCACGCAGGCATCGGGCTCGACATCGGCTTCGACGAGCCCGGACTGTCGGACGAGTCGATGTCAGCGGTGGACACGAGCTATTGGTGGCCTCGCTCCGCCGGGTACGAGGACGCGATTGCCACGATGCGCTATGCGCCGCTCGAGAGCTGGCTGCGACTCGCCGAAGAATTGCGGCTCACCGGCATGACAGCCGGGGAGGCCGCGCTCGTGTTGGGGGGCAACATGGCGCGCGTCGCGAGCGCAGTCTGGCGAGCACCTGCACTCGGCCGATAGCGGACGGACTTCACTCGACAGCAGACGCCCATTCCTGAAGCGCCTCGGGCAGGTAACGGTCCGCGTCCGGGTGCTCAGTGCGAAATGCCCGCAGCTGTGCCGCGGCGACCGTCCGATCACCAGCGGCGTACAACGTCTCGATCAGCTTCGCCCACTGCGCTGGCGGCATCTGTGCGGTCGGGGCAGCGAGCGACGAAGACTCGGCCCGCGCGGCGGCTCGTTCGGCAGCTGCCGCAGGCGCAGGCGCGCCAGCTGCCAGTTCACCGCTGGCTCGCGGCTCCTTGGACAGCTGCCGAGGTCCCGGAGCAGCATCCGATAGGGATTCCCCCGCTTCGACTGCTTCCTGCGGCAGGGCGAGGGCGGAGTCCGGGACCGGCTGGTCTAGCTTTCGCACCTGGTTCTCGCGAACTCGAGGCGCGATGGCCGCCGGCTCGGTCGAGCCTTGCATCGTTGCCTTGGCAGAAACACCAGGCTGTTCGGCGGGCACCGCAGCCGGCTGCTGCGACTCCATGCGGATCGGCTGCTCGAGTTCGCGCTCCCTGGGGAGCAGTTGTACGAGCAGGAACGCAAGACCGGCGACCGCGGCTGCCGCGGCCAGCGGTTGCCAGGTGGCGAACCATGGCCGGCGAGTTCGAGCCGCTGCGAGAATCGCGGCGTCGACGTGCGGCCGCGGTTCCTCGCGCGAAGCCTTCCGCCACGCGGCGTCGATCGCCGTGTCGAAGTCATCGCCCTCTTCCGGGCGCCAGGTCTTCATTGCAGGTCCTCCAGCGCGGTGCGCAGCCTGCCGTACGCATAGCGCAGCCGGCTCTTTACCGTCTCGATCGACGCGCCACTCAGCGCTGCGACCTCCCGCAACGCCAGGCCACCCTCGACGTGCAGCAGGAAAGCGTCGCGCTGCGCGGGCGGTATGGCCTCGAGCGCGGCGACGAGGCGTTGCCCCGACTCGACGTGCATAGTCATCGAGAGCGGGCCCGCTTCCTCGCCACCATGCATCAGCGCAGCTTCGACGGCAGACTCGACGCCTTCATCGTCGAGCGAAACGAATCGCGTCCCGCGACGCGTGCGCCAGTGATCGACAAGCCCGTTGCGCGCGATGGTGTAGAGCCACGTCGTAAACCGCGCCTGGGGAGACCAGGCATCGCGGGCCCGAACGACCTTGAGCCACACTTCCTGGTGCAGTTCTTCTGCGGTCGCACGATTCCCCGTGTGACGCAGAAGGTAGCGATACGTGCCGCCTCGATGTCGCGCGTAGAGCCGCTCGAACGCTTCGGTCGATCCGCCCGCATAGGCGAGCATCTGTGACTCGTCGGATTCATCCGAAGCAGTGGTCGGCGCCGCGCCCATCGTGCGTCGAGTATCGACGCGACGGGATTCCGCGGCAACCGACCGCCGCTCCGTGCCTGCGAGCGGGTGCGGGGGCAACGTGGCCTCAGGGGTCGGGTACGAAGCCGAGAGTTGCGGGGAATGGGTCGGGCTCGTGCCAACGTGTGGCTGGCGGCAGCACGCCCATCGCGACCAGGTTCTCGCGCCGGTCGTACCGGAGCACGATGCGCTGGTCAGGCGACGCGCTCGCGCGCTCGAATTCAACCTGCTCGACCGGCGAATGCTCCCGCCGGCCGTGTCCCGTGCCGAGAGGCGCATTCATCACCGCTGCTCGCGCGGGCGACTGTTCGCGTCGTTCCGCGGCGCCTTGCTTGGCTGTGGCGTCCGCGCTCGATGCGGCCTCAGGGGCATGATTCTCGTAGGCGTAGCGTGCCGGCCGCTCGCGCTCGCGGAAAAACGCAACCCCGATCACTCCGAGGTCGTCTGGCCGGCCGGTGCGCGACGCATAGGAGTCGCCCGGATCGGAAAAGTAGAAAGCCGCCGTGCGCTCCAGGTCCTTGCGCCAGCCCTGGATGTTCACGTAGCCGCCTGGTTCGATGACGTACCCGGACTGGCCTGGCGACGCGGTCTCGCCGGTGACGGCGTTCACGCCGTCGACGCTCACCACCGCGAGCAACCGCCCGCCGGTGCAGTTGCGAATTCGGACCGCGTATTCGTGCCCGGGCGTGCCGATCACATACATCTTGCCGTCGTGCCGATAGTTTTCGAGCGCCTCGCGGTCATTGCGGTCATAGAGGTCTACGCGACCCAACGAGCACGCGTCGGACCCGGCGGCTGGCTGGAATGCCGTCACGACGAGCAGGGCGGTTGCGAGGGCACGGCTCGCTGTGCAATGAGCTGTCCTGAACATGGGCTGTCTCCGTTCCGTAGTGTCCTCCCCTGTAAACGGCGATGCGGGCCGGGCGGGGTTAGATCGATCGTTGTTCTTGCCGCCAGCGTTACGGGGCTTGCTAAGATTCGCGCTCGTGACCACTGGAGCACCCACATGTCCGTTAGAAATCTGACCCGTCGCAGGCTTGCCATGATCGGCTGCGCGGCACTGGCGCTGGCGACACTGCTGCCCGTCGGCGGCGCCATGGCGGACAGCCCCGACGCGAAGAGGGCCGCGATCCGCAACATGGCCAACAGCACTCTGGACCAGCTGTACTCGCTGCAGCCGTCCGCGCGCGAGGCGATAGGGAAGGCGGCGGGTTACGCCGTTTTCAGCGAGATCAGCACCAAGATCCTGTTTGCCGGCGGCGGTGGCGGCAAAGGCATCGTCGTGGACAGGAAGTCCGGCCAGGAGACCTTCATGCTCATGGCGATGCTGCAGGCGGGCTTAGGCGTGGGCGTGACCGAATTCCACCTCGTGTGGGTATTCGAGCGCGAGAGCGACCTGGCGAATTTCGTGAACAGCGGCTTCGAGTTGGGCGCCGACCTGAACCTGCAGGTAAACCCCGGCACCGGCGGTGGGCTCTACAACGGCGCGGTGGAAGTTCAGCCCGGCGTGTGGCTGTACCAGATCTCGGACGCCGGCCTGGCGCTCGACCTGACCGTCGAGGGCACGAAGTACTTCAAGGATCCCGACCTGAACTGAAAGAAAAGGGGACATTCTCCTTTTCCAAAGAAAAGGGGACATTCTCCTTTTCCACGCGGCAGAGTGGAAAAGGAGAATGTCCCCTTTTCTTTGGAAAAGGAGAATGTCCCCTGTTTTCTTCAGCTGCCGGTCTTCATCTGGGACTGGCAGTAGTTCTGCAGCCCGACGCGTCCGACCAGTTCGAGCTGTGTCTCGAGAAAGTCGATGTGTTCTTCTTCCGACTCGAGGATGTCCTCGAGCAACTCACGGCTGACGTAGTCGCCAACCTTCTCGCAGTGTGCGATGGCGGCCTTGAGGTCCGGGTGGGCGATCTGCTCGAGCTTGAGGTCGCACTCGAGCGTCTCCTTGACGTCCTCGCCGATCATCAGCTTGCCGAGTACCTGCATGCTCGGCAGCCCCTCGAGGAACAGGATGCGCTCGACCAGCCGGTCGGCGTGCTTCATCTCGTCGACCGACTCCTTGAACGTGTACTCGCCGAGCTTGTCGAGGCCCCAGTTCTTCAGCATCCGTGCATGCAGGAAGTACTGGTTGATCGCGGTCAGTTCGTTCTTGAGGATCTTGTTCAGGTGCGCAATGACTTCGACATCGCCCTTCATGGCGAGGCACTCCCGGGTTCGTTGATGGAACGGGGCGCCAGGCCCCGACAGGTCAGGAAGCCTGAGGCGTAGGCTGGCAGGATGCAAGCGTGCGCTGATCGAGCAGCTCGCGCGCGCACGGTTCGCAGGCGCCGCAGCAGGTGGCGACGCCGGTGCAGCGCTGCAGTTGCTCGAACGATCGCGCGCCTTCGCTGATCGCCTGATCGAGCCGCTTTTCCGAGATGCCGTGGCAGACGCAGACATACATGATTCGGGACCTCGGGAAGAATCCTATCGCCGGCAAGACACAAATGCAAATGATTCGTATTTAGGTATTTACCGTAATCAGCTGTGGTAAAAGGCGGGCCGCGGGGCACGGGTCTGCCGTCCGCCCGGCGTCAGCCAGACACGGCTTGCGCTCCGTTGCCTTACAAGGACAACCCGACATGTCGCAGCCCAGTGACGACAAAGCGGCCGCCGAGCGCGCGCTGATGGATCAATTCCGGGACCGGGCGTCGCGCGCACCAGAGCAGCCGCCACGGTCGACGGTCCCGCGCCTGGTCGCGTTCGCGCTGTCGCTGGCATTGGTCGCGGCGATGCTGCTCGGATTCAACATGTTCCTGACGGCCGTGCAGAAGTTCATGGACGTCGAGGTCGTGGACCCGGCGCCGGCGGCGACCGACCCCATGCCGGCCTTCGTCGTGCCGCCAGATGTCAGTCCGCAACCGCAGGCGGATCCGGATCCTCGTCCCACCCCGGCTCCGGCGGCGGAAACCTCGCCAGCCACTCCTCGATGAGGCGAACGTGCTCGCGCTCTTCCGCGGCCATTTCGGCTGCGGACTCGCGCACGGCAGCGGGCAGCCTGGCCGCGGCGAGCCGTTCGAAGAACTCGGCCGCACGACGTTCGTTGTGCTCCGCAAGCTTGAGCGCGTGGTACGGCGTCATCAGGTAGTGCAGGTCGCCGTAGTCGGTGGTCTCCGGCCCCTCGGGTGTCTCCCAGCGTAATGAAGCCGTCGCAGGCGGCGTGGTCCAGCCCATCTGCCGCATGATCTGGTCGCGATGCTTGCCCTCGATGCGCGCGAGTTTTGCAAAGAGCTCGGCCACCTCGCGGTTGTGGTGCGTGTCCATCAGTTCCGCAAGTTCGGCATAGCGCTCGCAGGCCTCGACCTCCATGGCGCAAGCGTAGGCCATGAACTGCTCGACCGTACGCGGCAGCCCGCGGCTCATAGCGCAAACCTCGCCTCGAGTTCGCGCACGTCGCGTTGCGCCCGCGGGCCTCGCGGCGCATACGGGCTGCGAGTGCCGGCGTAGAGCACGCCGAGGTCGAAACCCGTGTCGCGCAGCATGCGACGCGCGGCCCGTGCGATGTCGGCCGTCGGCTTCACCGCGTCCGGCTTCACCAGTTTCTTCCAGTCGCGCTGCTCCGGGCGGAACGTCACGCAGGGCGACAGCACCTCGATGAACGAGAAGCCTGGATGCCGCACCGCCTGCACGATGACGTCCGCGAGGCCGTTCGGGTCGCCGGTGAACGCCCGTGCAATGAAGTTGGCGCCCGCAGACAACGCGATCACCAAGGGTTGGAACTCTCGCAGCCCGGTACCGTCCGGCGAGAGCTTGGAGTCCCAGTCCGGTTCGGTCGTCGGCGAAGCCTGTCCCTTGGTCATGCCGTACACGCGGTTGTCCATGACGATGTACGTCATGTCCACGTTGCGCCGGCACGCGTGCAGGAAATGGTTGCCGCCGATCGAATAACCGTCCCCGTCGCCGCCGGTGACGATCACGGTGAGGTCCGGCCGGGCGATCTTGAGGCCCGTGCCGACCGCGAGCGCGCGACCGTGCACGCCGTGAAACCCATAGCAAGTCGTGTAGGCGGGGATCCGCGACGAGCAGCCTATGCCTGAGACCACGGCCACGTTCTCAGGGCGCAGTTCCATCTTCGCGAGCGCCTTGGTGAGCGCGTTCACGACGCCGAAGTCGCCGCAGCCCGGACACCAGACAGGCTTGATGTCCGACTTGAAATCGGTGTGGGTCAGTGCTTCGCTCATGAGCGGCTCCACTCGAGCAGGTGGCGATGGATGTCGCCCGGGTTGAACTGCATCGCGCCGGGCCGACGCAACGACGTCACCGGGGCCGGCAGGTCGTATTCGGCACGAAGGTGCCGGAAGAACTGTCCAGTGTGGTTCTGCTCGATCACGAGGATTCTCCGCACGCCTGCGAGCGCCGCGGCGAGCCGCGCCGGCTGGGTGGGGGAGAGCAGCCTCATCGACACGAGCCGCGCCCTGACGCCGTCGACGCTCGCGCGGGAGAGGCCTTCCTTCACCACGCCCGTGCAAGAACCGAAGGTCAGGATGGCAAGGTCGCCTTCGCCCTCGACATCGGCCCAGTGCGCTCCGTAGTCGGCAAGCTCGAGCTTGGCGCGGCGCTTGTCGAGCTGCGCGAGATGATCCGTGCCTTGCGAGGAGGGCGTGCCGCGCTCGCCGTGCTCGAGTCCGTCGGCCGTGTAGGTGACGCCCGCGGTGCCAGGTATCGCCATAGGCGACACGCCGCTCGGTGTCACGGCATAGCGCTTGAAGCCAGGCGCATTCGCCGCAGCGACGAGTCTCGCGGGCCCGGTGCCGATGTCGAATTCGACGGGCACGTCGATTACGGCGCGCGTCTGCCCGAAGAACTGGTCCGACAGCACGATCGCCGGCGCCTGCAGCGACTCCGCGAGCTCAACCGCCCACTGCGTCGTGCGCAGGCAGTCGGCGACGGAATTCGGCGCGACCACGAGATGCGGCGCATCCCCGTGCAAGCCGTAGAGCGCAATGTTGAGGTCGCTCTGCTCGGACTTGGTCGGGATGCCGGTGGACGGCCCGACGCGCATCACGTCGACGACGACGATCGGCGTTTCCGATGCCACCGCGAGGCCGAGAGACTCGACCATCAGTGCGAGACCGGGACCGGAGGTCGCCGTCAGCGAAGGCACACCCCCGTAGGATCCGCCGATCGCCATGTTGATCGACGCGAGTTCGTCCTCGGCCTGGACGAGCGTGCCGCCGACCTCCGCCAGCGCCGGGCTCATCCATTCCAGCAGCTCGGTCGCCGGAGTTATCGGATATGCCGCAACGAAACGGACGCCGCCCTTGATCGCGCCGTAACCGGCCGCCTCGTTACCGGTGAGCAGCCAGCGTGGCGTGCCGCGAGCTGGCGACGGGGCAAGCATGTACCGCCGCTCCACGGCCGCAGCGGCATCGCGCCCGGCCGCAACTGCCGCAAGGCTGGGCGGCAGCGCGGCTGGACGCTTCGCGAGCGATTTCTCCACCGCGCGCGAGACCGAGTCGTCCGGCAGGCCGACCAGCATCGCCGCAAACCCGAGCAGCAGCATGTTCGGGCGACCCTCGGGAATGGCCTTGGCCATCTTCTTCAGCGGCACCCGCGCCTGTGCGGCGCCGCTGCTCGCGAACACTGCGTGCGGTTCGCCCTGGTCGGGGTCGCCGGCGATGAGACTGTCCGGCCCGAGCGGGATCTCGGCTCCGAAGCGGTGCACGTTGTCCCAGTCCACCGCCGCAAGGACGTGGAAGTGGTCGTCCATGCAGTCGATCGGGACGCAGGAGATGCGGATCATCGCGGCCGCTTCGCCGCCCCTGATCTGCGGACCCGACGACCGCGTCATCAGCGCGTAGTAGCCGGCGTGGGCGGCCGCCTCGAGCAGCATGTTGCCCGCGGTCATGACGCCCGCGCCGCCGCTGCCGACGAGTGCGATCGAAACGCTGGAGTAGCGCGGCGTGGTCCCCGCGCGCGGACGATCTTCTTCGCTCATTGTGCCGCCATTGTAGCGGCTGGGAGGGGACGGTCCCCTACGTCCGGCATTTCGACGGATGCCTCGTTGGCGGGCCTGTGTCATGCTGCTCGCTTGAACAACCAGTTCACTTTGCCGCGCGGAGAATCGTCCTTGCTGCGCCGCGGTGCGCGCGGTCTGCTGCGTCTTTTCGGCTGGCGTTCCTCGTTCGTCTGGCCGCCCGAGCCCAAGGGTCTCATCGTCGTTTATCCACATACGTCGAACTGGGATTTCCCGATCGGCGTCCTATTCCGTATCGCGCACGGCCTCCCGGCCAACTGGATCGGCAAGACCCAGATGTTCAGGGCGCCGTTCCGCGGGCTCCTGCTGCGGATCGGCGGCATACCGCTGGACCGTACCCGCGCAACCGGATTCGTCGATGCGCTGGTAAATGAGTTCAAGAGCCGCGACTGGATGTGGGTTGCGATCACGCCGGAAGGGACGCGCTCGCACACCGCACACCTCAAGTCGGGCTTCTACCAGGTCGCGCTGGCCGCCGGCATTCCGGTTGCGCTTGCGTATATCGATTTCGGAACGAAGACGGTGGGCATGGACACGTACGTCCGGTTCACCGGCGACCGCGAACGGGACATGGATCTGCTCCGGGTCTTCTACGCAGACAAGCGCGGCCAGCGGCCGGAACTGGCCGGTGAAATCCGCCTGCCGGACTGAGCAGGCCGCGCCGGGAGCCTGAGACGGGTAGCGACACGGATGCGCCGTCGGATATCCGATATTCCGCTGCGCGACGGCCTGAGCGATAGTCGCGGCCCATGAGTCGCTTTGCCTTCGTGCTGCACCCGCTGACGGTCGATTACCTCGGTAACCACCCGAGGTATCGGTGGACGCGGCGTCTACCGCGCCAATGGGTCGAGGTCGCGGCGGCCTACATGCCGGGGCGTTACGTGGGGACCGTGAAGGGCTGTCGCTCGGAAGCCACTGGCAAGCCGATTGACGGCCTCATTTACGCTCTCGGTGCGACGCCACGCCAGATGCTGACGCGACCACCTGAATTCACCTACACCCGGCTGAACCAGGCGGTAAAGGACGCGGCCGACCGCGGCGCGAAGATCGTCGGCCTCGGCGCGTTCACGAAGGTGGTCGGTGACGCGGGCGTCACCGTCGCGAAGCGCGCGCCGATCCCGGTGACGACGGGCAACAGCCTCACCATCGCCGCGACGCTCGAGACGGCGAAGCTCACCGCCAAGCGGCTGGGCTGGCCCGACCTGGCGAAAGGCAAGGCGATGATCGTCGGGGCGACGGGTGCGATCGGCTCGGTGTGCTCGCGACTTCTCGCGGCGGCGGTGAAGGACGTCGTGCTGGTGTCCATCGAGCCTGATCGGCTCTCCGCGCTCAAGCAGAAGATACTGGCGGAGGTTCCGGGCGCGACCGTCGAGACAGACCTGACGACGACCCGCTGGGTCGGTGAGTGCGACCTGATCGTGACCGCAACGTCGGCCTTCGGGCAGCGCGTGCTCGACATCAGCCAGTGCAAGCCCGGCGCCGTGATCCTCGACGTCGCGCTGCCACCGGATATCTCCGAAGAAGAGGCCGCGGTACGCCCGGACGTGCTCGTGGTCGAGAGTGGCGAGGTGACGCTGCCAGGACCGGCCCATTTCAGCTTCGACATCGGACTGCCGCAGGGCGTGGCTTACGCGTGCCTGGCCGAAGCCGCACTGCTGACGATGGAGGAACGGTACGAGTGCTTCACGCTCGGCCGCGACGTGCCGCCGCACAGCGTGAAGGAGATCTACCGCCTGTTCCGCAAGCACGGGCTGCAGATCGCGCCGCTCAGGACGTTCGGCAGGCTGCTCACCGACGAGCTGGTCGCGGAAAAGAACGCGCGTACGGACGAGCTGCTGCGTAGTCCCGGGCTCCTCGAGCGGGTCAAGCAGGAGGCCGCCGCGAAAATCGCGAAGATCCCTCCGCGCGCCAAGGGTGTCGTCGGCGTCACGTCACTGAAGCCCTGAACCGCATTGCGCATTTTCAGGGTGAGGCCGGTTCGCCGACGTGAGAACATGCCGTCTCACGCGTCACGAAGGCGAACAACGGATGAGACAACGGACCTGGGTCTTGATCGCCTGTGCGCTGCTGGCCGGATGTGCGCAGATCCCCGACGGCGTCGAGCCGATCCAGGGCTTCGATGCGACGCGTTACCTCGGCACCTGGTACGAGGTCGCCCGGCTCGACCATCGCTTCGAGAGGGGGCTGTCGCAGGTCACTGCGACGTATACGGCTCGTGACGATGGCGACATCGACGTCCTCAATCGCGGCTTCGACGCGGCCAAGGGTTCGTGGAGCGAGGCGAAGGGGCGCGCGAAGTTCGTCGGTCCCCGAGACGTCGGGCAGTTGAAGGTCTCGTTCTTCGGGCCGTTCTACGGCGGCTACAACATCGTCGAGCTCGATCCGGAGTATTCGCTCTCGCTTGTGGCAGGGCCGGACCGCTCGTACCTGTGGATCCTCGCGCGCGAACCCAACCCGCCACGTGAAGCGGTGGATCGGCTAAAGGCACGCGCCAAGGCGCTCGGCTTCGACAGCGATGCGCTGATCGACGTGAGTCACTGAGGCCGCGATGAGCATCGCCGCCATCATCCTCGTCGTTACGCTCGCGACGAGCCTCGCCGGGCTCTACGGCTCGCCGAAAATCATCGAGCAAAGCCTCTTCCGTCCGTACTGGTTCCTGCGTCGCAGGCAGTACGCGACCGTCGTCACCAGCGGGTTGGTGCATGCGGACCTGCCGCACCTGATCTTCAACCTGATCACGTTCTACTTCTTCGCATTCCAGCTCGAGAAGCAGATCGGCGGCGCCCGGTTCGCGGCGTTATACCTCCTTGGCCTCGTGGTCAGCGACGCAGGCACGTACCTCAAGCATCGCAACGACCCGGACTACGCGTCGCTCGGTGCGTCCGGCGCGATCTCAGCCGTGCTGTTCGCGTCAATCGTCTACTTCCCGTGGCAGAAGCTCTTCATCATCCCCATTCCTGTGCCGATCCCGGCGCCGATCTTCGCGATCGGTTATGTCGCGTACTCGTGGTACTCGGCCCGGCACGCGCGTGGGCGCATCAACCACGACGCGCACCTTGGTGGTGCACTGTTCGGGCTTGCGTTCGTCGCGCTCACGGACCCCGGTGCGTACCGGCAGTTACTGCAGTGGGCGTCCGGCTGACTGCCCGAAATGAGAACGGCGTCAGGGGCTGCCACGGCGAACATGCCAGACTTAAGGCCGCCGCATTGCTTGCGGCACATGGGGCTACTCGGCGAGGCTCGAATGTTCAAGCGCCTGACGGTATTGGTTACCTGCGTTGCAGTCCTGAACCTCGGATCGCCGCTGGTGGCGCAGGCGGCCGTCATCGGCACGATGCAGGCGGCGGGGGAAAGCGGTCGTGTTGCCGATCTGTCGACGATCAATACGGCACTTGCACGACGCGAGGTCCGCGAGCAGATGGTCGCGCTCGGCGTCGAGCCCGCCCAGGTGGAGCAGCGTATCGCCGCTCTGACCGATGCCGAGCTGCGTGCGCTGGCGGGGCAGATGGCCGACATGCCTGCTGGCGGTAGTGCACTCGCGGTGATCGGAATCGTGTTCCTGGTGCTGCTGATTCTCGAAGCCGTCGGCGTCATCGACATCTTCAAGAAATTCCCGTAGCACGCGCGCCCGCCCGGATGGATGCCGTCCGCCTCGTTCGCGTCGCAGTTGCTCCGCTGCTCGTGCTGATCGCTGGTTGCGCAGCGACTGGACCCGCGCTGACCGTGCCCGGGCAGGGCGGCATTCCGACCCGGGTCGATCTCGATCAGACGCCGTTCTTCCCGCAGGAGCAATACCAGTGCGGTCCGGCCGCGCTCGCCACCTTGCTGTCGGCGGCCGGCGTCGCGGTCACGCCCGAGCCGCTGGTCGAGGCGGTGTACCTGCCGGGGCGGCGGGGCAGCCTGC
>Ga0113563_10000537_pt1 | contig 18670 bp, 15 predicted proteins | sample Mud3Dept3metaG_FD_80117 | JGI IMG/M metagenome (GOLD analysis project Ga0113563, IMG submission 80117) | Freshwater wetland microbial communities from Ohio, USA, analyzing the effect of biotic and abiotic controls - Mud 3 Core 4 Depth 3... | ecosystem: Environmental > Aquatic > Freshwater >...
AAAAAGCCGCGAATCATGGTCCTCACGGAGGAACCTACCCGCCCTACTTCGTTTGGTTCCGTGTATGCGCTGCTCGATCAGCGCTTCGATCTCGAGTTTACCGCGCTGCGCGGTGATCGCTTCACATCCGCGGACCTGAGCCGTTACAATGTAATCCTCTTCCCGGACGCTTCCCCCTCTCGCTACCAGGAAACCCTCGGGGAAACCGGGGTTTCCAGACTCCGGCAGTGGATCCGCGACGGCGGCACTTTCATCGGGATTCAGGGCGGCGCGGCATTCACGGCGCGGAAGGGGGTCGACCTGACCGACGTGCAGCTGGTCACCGAGGTGCCCGACAGAACCGCGGGAAAACCCGACGCAAGGAAGCCGATCACGAGCCTTCCCGGGGCGATTTTCAGGGGTACGGTCAATACCGACTACTATCTCGGCATTGCCCAGACTCCGGAGATTGCCGTGCAGATGCGCGGGGATTCGTTCCTTTCCTTGTCGCGCGCCGGTGCCAACGTAGTCACGTTCCCGGAAAAGTCGTGGATCATGGGCCACGTCTGGGATGACACCGAAGAGGCCCTCAGGCAAGCGGCGTACATGGTGGATGTTCCGCTCGGAGCCGGACACGTCGTGCTGTTCGCGAACGATCCTACCTGGCGCGCCTACTGGAGAGGTCTCGACCGCCTGCTGCTCGCGGCAATCCTGTTCCCGAGTGCCATGTAAGATCCCTTTCGGGTCTCTGAGGCTTTCACGGTTCAGCATTCCGGCCGGGGCAAGAATGTCCGGATTCCGCTTGCCGGGCGCCGGCCTTGTATCCGTTTCAGATTCCCCCTCCGGTCGCGGCATCTGCCCGGCCTTCCGGGAACAGTTCGGCCTCGAACCAGCATCCACGCCTGTCCCCGAAATTCACGAATTTTCTCTTACAGCTTTCGGGGCTGATTTTCGCATTACGAGATAGAGGGCAGGGGGTGCCGGGGGAGTGTCAGGTGGGATGGGGCGGATCTCACACGGTCCGCAGCGAGATCCAGGTGCTTCCGGTGCGGAGGGAAAACGGCAAACGGATCCGCCGGCCTTCGCCGAATGGGAGCATCGCGCGAATTCTGGAGGCTGTGAGTTGAGCCTGGGGAGCATCCTCGACCGGTTGCCCCCAGCAGAGTGGGTGTTGCGCCGCACACTCGGGCGGAGTCAGCTCTACCGGAGGGGGAAATGTGCGGCGCACACTCAGTCATCTCCGGTCACTTCGTTTTCAAGTCCCCGGCAATCCTCTTCTCCATTTCCTCCAGGACCCGCTTCGGGCCCTTCGTGCCGCCGGCGTCTTCCCCGAAGACCGCAACAGCCATGTCGAGAGCAGCCCGGGCGTGAGCGAGCGCATCAGCCGCTTTTGATTCCTTCCGGTCGATGCGGGCCAGAAGCACCAGCGCATCGACGGAGTCCTGGTGTTCGCGTCGGAACATCCTGGTTGTGACTTCGATACACTTCTCGGCCTGTTCGCGGCTGAGCGCCATTTCCCCGCTCAGAAAATGAGATTCCGCCAGTGCCAGGTGTGCCAGGGACACGTCCCGGCTCTCGATTTTCCTTTTTTCAATGACCCCCAGACCACGGCGGCAGAGTTCCCGTGCCTCCCTGTAATTGGCGCCGTGGCTCTGGATCACGCATCCGGCAAAGAGCACCCGCGAGGCGAAGAACGGCTCGGCTTCACTCCCTTCCGGCACGCTTCGGAGCGCCTCGAGGATGAGTTTATCCGCGCGCCGCAGGTCGCCGGAGCGGAGGCGCGCCAGCGCCTCCAGGCAGCGGCAGTAGGCCAGAACAATGCTGTGGGCCTTTCTGCTGCTGGACTCGCGGAGCGCCCTGGCCGCCCAGGTGGCCGCGGCGCTGAAGTCTGCCTGCAGCAAATGAAACTCCGCCAGCTCTCGCGCCGCAAAGGCGATACCGATGCCTGTCCGGGCGGCGAGCGTGTCTGCCGCCTTCAGGGCCTCACCTGCTTCCTTCAGTCTTCCCGTTTCCAGGTAGAATTTGCCGGCACCTGCGAAGAATGTGGCGGAATACGTCTGTAGAATGCCGTTCTTTTCAAGCCCGGCCTGGATGAATTTGAATGCTTCTTCATACTTTCCCTCGCCAATCAGCTTGTCGATGTGCGGCCCGTTGAAGGTCTCATCTTCCACCTGACCCCAGGCCCGGACCGCGAATATGAAAAACCAGACGAGGAACTTAAGACTTCGTGCCATGAATGCCTCCGTTCCGGCGTTTTGTCAATGCGGCAAGATGCGCTCCGCACAGCCGAACCGCCCCCGGGGTTGGCATCGGAATCGGGATCGATGTAGGTCCTGAGGCCGCCGCCTCACCTCGGATGGAATCTGCTGTCGATGTCGACCCCGGATGCAACGCCGATGGCGATCCCGATGCCGGGCGTTGCAGTCTACTATCCGCCTGTCAGGGGATAGATGCCCTCAGGGATGTTTTTGCGAGGGATGCCCGCGAGATCGGCGGGACCGGAGCCGGGCGCATCGACCCAGGCAACGGATTTCGCAAACCCGTTTTCAACGAAGCCCCTTCGGAAGTGAACCGTCGATTTCCACGCGATAATGTCGACATCGTCGAGCTTGCTTCCCAGCGAAGCGAAGATATCCGTCTCCGTGACCTGGCGCAGCAGGGGCGTGAGGATCACGCGGTTGTTGTCGCCGGACAGGAGCACAGCAACCGTTTCAAAACGGCCCTGGCGGGCCCCACCTTTCCCCCATATTGCCTGAATCGAGCGTCACAGCAGTCTGCGGCAAAAGAAGTTGACGTGCAGCCTGAATCATTTCCTGCGACGCTCGACGCGTGACGACATTTCACCAGCCACCGACGTTTACGGTCAGGCCGGTGGAGAAGCGCAGGCCATTGTTGTAAATGCGGCCGTTCAGCGGATCAGTCCAGGAGCGGAGGTACTCGACACTCGCGAGGCGCAAGCCAATGGCGCGATTGAATCCGAGGTCCACTCCTCCGCCGACAGAAAGCGCCAGTCCGTTTGTATGCGACATCCTGGTGTAGTCGAGATATACGTTGCGGTAATAGGTCCCTTTCTCGCCCGCTGCCAGAAGAGCTGCTTTGCGGTCGGGGTCCTGTTGTTCCTCGTAGACTTTGTGTCCCCCCACCATTACACGAACATGCGGCGTGAGCCGGTCTGCTGTTTTAGGCGACCATCTCGCACCCGCCATGTAGGTCAGGGAGTCGCCGCTCGAGTTCTCAGGAAGCCCCAGCAATTTACAGCCGTTGATGTCGATCACGGCATCCCAGGAATTGCTCAACGGGATTTGAGCTGTGGCTCCTCCTCCGACGCAGTTGAGGGGCCCGAATTTCGTCGTCTGGATCGGAACGTTAAATGCGAACGAAGCGTGCTTCCTTCCGTAGCGGTCAGAGGGGTCCAGCGGCAGATCGATTATGTTCTGGTACCTGGGGGGATCACCGTTGATATCGGGATTGTAATCACGGATACCCGGGCGCGTATCCCTGTGCCACGGATACTTCAGCGCCATCATGTTGGCAAAGCTCCGGGCAGGATTCAGCCAGCCGCGGATGAGCGCCCGGAGCGGGGCATTCCGGATCTTCCCCTCGAGGGGCTTGCCGACGTATTTGTCCAGCGAATCTTCGGCAAGCGTCCAGGCGAGGCCGAGCGCGGGCGTGACCGCCCAGTCGACGAGTCCGCTCTGGGGCCAGTATGCCTGCACCTTGCCCACGGTCACTTCGCTGTAAGGTCCGATTTCAAATTGCATGCTGTAGAGCGCGGAGAAAATAAAAGCCCGTGTTTTTCCCTGCCAGTAGGCGCGGTCCCGGCCGAACTCCCGCTCACGATACATGGGATCGTTGTGTGAAAAGATGTACCCCGCAACGGCCCCTCCCATGGGATGACCTATATAGTTTGTGAGGAATTCGTCCCCGTCCGACCACCCGTGCAAGCTTCCCAGGGCCGAGCCCACGCCCCGGAAATAAGGACCCCTCGCGGTCGCTTCGCGGGTGTAGTCCTCCTTGACCCATCGGAAGCCATGACTGACGGTGAGGAATGTAAGTGATTGGACGACCAGTGATTTCCACTGGACGCCGGGTTCCTCTTGTGGCTGTGGCTCGGCCATACCCTGGCTGTCACTCGCCCGGGATACTGCCGGGAGGAAAAAGGCAGACAGAGCCAGGACACCACATAGAAATGGCCTGCAGCGAGTTGGCCACTGATTACTTGTCCGCTTCAACATCAGTCTCCTCAGGAACGTTTCCGGCACTGATCCACTCGAGCGCTGACACCGCCCCACGCAATTCGGCATTTGAGGCAGGCTTTCCCCTCCGGCCTTTTCGGCTTCAGCCATTGCTGATCCCGGCCAAGGGGGATGGCACAGGCGCAATTCTAAGCGAATTCGGGGATCGGCATCAAGGGAGGAAATTGCCGACACCTCTTGAATTGCGATTTCCAGGGTGACAAAAACTGCAACAGCAGCAAGGCACGAAAAACTCTCGTGTGTTTCATGTCTTTCGTGTTGGCAGTTCCTGGCTGATAATCCGATCGATGGCTGTCACAATGTCGTCGGTGTATCAGACGGCCCCTCATGCGGCCATGTGCTGCGTGCGAGAAATAAGACGACGATGCGTCCCCTCCCTGCCCTTTGTATGAAGTCTGAAGTCTGGCATCTGAAGTCCGTGACGTCAATGAAATCGATGGCGCGCGGGCATCGGCCCGCGTTTTTTGAGGTTTTTACAATTGTTTACCTTCATTTGACAAACTCGCTTCCGCTTTCGTCCCATAATGCTGCCGTCGGTTAGATTCCGCATGGATGCGCAAGCAAGCGTGCGGAAGAAGAAGGCCCGGATACAAGGGTGAGGGGATCCGGGCCTTCTCTCCCGACAATCCCGTGCGTGAAACATCCCGCCGATCTTGAATTCTCTTGCCACTCGCGGCTTTCAGCGATAGAAACAATGGTAGTTTCATCAGGAATCCAGGCAGGAAGCGGACTGCGCCGTGCCACGTCGCACGCGCTTGTCCCCGCCGATCAGGAGAAAAAAGATGCGACTCAGAATCCCTTGCGCTGTTGCACTTGCCGCGATAACCATCTGCGCCTCGAGCCGGGGCATCCCCGGTCAGGGACGCGGCGGCCTGAGCCCCGACGTCGCCACCCAGAGAATCGCGACCCAGAAGGAGATGGAGTCGATCGCGATCGTCGAGCGCAAGCTCATGGTGCCGATGCGCGACGGCAAACGCATGGCAACGGATGTCTACAGGCCGAAAGACACGTCCAGAACCTACGGCACGATCTTTGTGCGCACACCCTATAACTTCAACTATTGGGACGTGCGGGGCGGCACGCCGCGCGACTTGCGGGCCGAACTGGATGCGGTGCGGCGCGGTTACGCCTACGTCCAGATGAACGAGCGCGGCCATTTCTTCTCCGAGGGCAACTACGACATCCTGGGGCCTCCCCTCACCGACGGGGACGACGCGATCACATGGATCGCCAGACAGCCCTGGTCCAACGGAAAGGTAGGGACGATCGGATGCTCCTCCACCGCAGAATGGCAGTTGGGAGTCGCGGCGCTCGGCAATCCGGCATTCGCAGCGATGATTCCCCAGGGCTTCGGCGCCGGCGTGGGCAGGGTTTCTCCCTATTACGAGCAGGGAAACTGGTTCCGTGGCGGCGCGGTGCAGATGCTGTTCATCACCTGGCTTTACGGGCAGCAGAACCAGGTGCGGCCCATGTTCCCCCCGGAAACACCGCAGCAGGACCTTATCCGCGCGTCCAGGCTTTTTGATCTGGCTCCGCAGATGCCGCCGGTCGACTGGTCCCAGGCACTCCGTCACCTGCCCGTGATGGATATCATCAAAGCAGTCGAGGGCCCGACGGGGATTTTCGCCGATCCGATGCCGGTCGGCACGGGCGGAGCGATGATCCGGCGCACTCCCAACGACCCGGCATGGTACCGGGGAGGGCTCTGGCACGATACCATGACCATCAACGTGCCTGGATTCTGGTTTATGTCCTGGTACGACGTCTCGGTCGGGCCCAACCTCGCGGCCTATAACCACGTGCGGAAAACGGCGAAGCCGGAAATTGCTGCGCAGCAATACGCGGTGATCGCCCCGACGCTCCACTGCGGGTACAAGCGGGCCGGTGAAAACACCATCGTCGGCGAACGGAATGTCGGCGACGCCCGCCTGGACTACGACCAGCTTACCTTCAGCTGGTTCGACCGCTTCCTGAAAGGCGAGCAGAACCGCATCGTCGAGACCATGCCCCGGGTCCGCTACTACACCATGGGAATCAACAAGTGGCAGTCATCGGATACGTGGCCTCCGCAAGGAGCGAAGCCGATGACCCTCTACCTGTCAAGCAGTGGCCGGGCGAATTCCGTCCGCGGCGACGGGACGCTGGTCCCGGTCGCGCCGGAAACCGACAATCCCGACCAGTTCGCCTACGATCCCATGGACCCGGTTCCCTCGCACGGGGGCAACGTCTGTTGCACGGGCAACGCCGTGGCAGGAGGCGCTTTCGACCAGCGCAAACTCGAGGAGCGGCCGGACATCCTCGTGTACTCTACCGGGCCCCTGAAGGAGGGGCTGGAGATCAGCGGCCCGATCGAAGTCACCCTGTATGTGTCCTCGGACGCGAGGGACACCGACTTCACCGTGAAGCTCATCGACACCTATCCCGACGGACCGGCATACAACCTGGACGAGACCATCCAACGCGTCCGGTATCGGGAGGGATACAACAAGCCGCCAGTCTGGATGGAGCCCGGGAAAACATACAAGGTGACGCTGCAGCCGATGACGACGAGCAACTACTTCGCAACCGGCCATCGCATCCGCATCGAGATTTCGAGCAGCAATTTCCCGCGCTTCGACCGGAACATGAACACGGGAGGCGACAACTACGACGAAGTCCGCGGAGTCGTGGCGCACAACCAGGTGCATCACTCGAAACAGTACCCGTCGCAGATCACCCTCACGGTGGTAAAGCGATAGAGGACTTTTTTCAGGGAGCGTGGGCTTCCCGCCCGCAGGCCAATCCGATTCCAGCGCCTTTGCAGGCGAGGACGCCTGCAACAGATTCCGGTTTTCTTGACATGGCCACATAGCCATGGCTATATTATATCCATGAAAACCATCAATGCCGGCAAATTCAAGGATCAGTGTCTCCGGATCATGGATACGGTGGCCCGCACCAGAACCCCCGTAGTGGTCACCAAACGGAAGCGCCCGCTGGTCAAGGTAGTGCCTTACGGTCCCATCGAAGGCACCGGCGACAGCCTCAGGGGAAGCATCGTGGAAGAGCGCGGCAGTCCGTTTCGCACGCGGGAGAAATGGGATGCAGACATTTCTTGACACTCATGCCTGGATCTGGTGGGTAAGCGGCGACCGCAGGCTCTCCCCAGGCGCCCTGGCAGCCATCCATTGCTCTGCAGCTGGTAGCGGAACATGGCTCTCCGCCATCTCGCTCTGGGAAATCGCCAAGAAGGTGGAAAAAAAACAACTTGTGCTTGACAGGCCCTTGCGCAAATGGCTCGAACTGGCCCTGGGCGCCGAAGGGTTGTTTATAGCCGAACTTACTAATGACATTCTCCTGGAAAGCTGCGAGCTGCCCCAGCCGTTCCATGGCGATCCTGCCGATCAGCTGATCGTGGCAACTGTCCGTCACCACGGGGGCAGACTGGTCACAAAGGATCGCGCACTTCATGCCTATCCGCACATTACGTGCCTCTGGTGAAGAAAGTCCGGGAGCCTTCCGTGGTTTTCAGACTCACTTTTTCGTTGCCTGCCTCCTGATTTCGGCCTCACGATCGAGAAAGCTCTGTCCGTCCGTGATCCAGCTCTGCGCCGCTTCGCCTTTCAGGTAATGCCCGAACCAGGCCAGGATGCGCTGCTGGTAGTCCATTTGATTCCTCTTCTGGCGAAGTCCGTGGTCTTCCCCGATGTAGGCGACCATCACGACATTCTTTTTGGCGCGACGCGCGATGTTGTACAGCTCGATGCTCTGGTGCCAGGCTACCGTGCCGTCGTTGTCGCCGGCTTCCAACAGGAGCGGGACAGTCATGTTGTGCACGTTGAAGACGGCGGAATTCGAAATATAGTCCTGCAGAGCTTCATAAAGCGGGACTTCCATGCGTTCCTGGCCCGTCTCGATGTGATCGGTTTCTGCGATGCCCGAGCTCCAGTGATGGTCGCCGTAATAGCTGACCTGATCCGTGATCGGCGCGCCTGCGACCGCGGCGGCGAAAACCCCGTGCGTATAGGTCGCGAGGTAGGCGGCGTCGAAGCCGCCCCAGGAATGTCCGATGCAGCCGACGCGCTTCGGGTCGATCATGCCCGTCTGCAGCACTTTCTTCACTCCCGCGACCACGCACTCGACCACGGACACTCCCGGCTGCCGCGGCCTGAAGACGATGTCGGGCTGAAATACGAAGTACCCGTGGCTGGTGAAGACGGAGGTGTTGTAGTAATCGCGGTCCGAAGGCGCGACGTAGCGGTGCACGTTTTGCGAGAGCTTTTCATACATGTAGACGATCATCGGGTATTTTACGGTCGGATCGTAGCCTGCCGGGTAGTAGAGCGCACCCTGCAGCAAGCGGCCCTTGTCGGTCTTGTACTCGACGAGTTCGCTGCGCCCCCATGCGAAATTGCTCTGGAAGGCGTTGGTCGTGGTGACCTGCTTCGCGTCCGTCAATCCGGCGCCGGAGACGAAAATGTCGGGAGAATCATCGTAGGCCTGCACGATGGTCCCGTAGACCTCCGCCTCCTTCGCTTTCGCGAGCGACGCGACGTTTTTGTCAAGCCAGACAGACCGCACGACACCTCCGCCGGGCCTGAGCTGTCCATAACCCGACTTCTTCGACCACTCCCCAGACAGGCTGATATAGGCCGGCTTGCCGAGGTCGATCCACGCATCTGTGGACTGACTGAAGTCGCCAATGCCGCCGCCCCTGCCGCCCCCTGCCCCGTCCAGCCGGACGATCCGGTGGCGGACCTGTTCTGCGGCACCGTCGGTGAGCCGCTGCGCCCCGGAGCCGTCGGCCGACACCTGCCAGACGTCGAATCTGTCGTTGAGAATCACGGCCGCGTCGTCCTTCGTCCAGCCTGCCACCCCAAACGGAGGCTTCTGCTTGACAGTTACATCCGATTCGCTATCGATAAACGAAGCGCGCACGGCCTTCGTGATCGGGGTTATGGCGCGGGTGGCGAGGTTGATGGTCCAGTAGTGGTCGTTCTCGACGAAAAGGAGGTATTTCCCGCCGGGGCTCGCCTGCACGTACCGGTCGAGGACGGCATCCTTCAGTTTGGTTCTGGCCCCCGTGTTGATGTCCTGAAGGTAGAGATCGGCGGCAGGCCGCCCAATCGTCCGTTCCATCGCGTACCTGGACCATTCAGCCACCCAGGCGAGGCTGGTGCCGCGGATGGGGCGCACCTCTTCGTTGACGGGATCCTTGCCGAGCAGCACCAGCTTGCCGCTCTCGAGGTGCCAGGCCGCGAGCAGGTTGCGCCGCCGATCCGACGGGGCGTCGATCTTCTGTTTGGGCATGACGACGATATCCTTCCAGTGCCACACTTCCACCGTCGCCGCATCGCTGCCCGCAGCCGCGCCGGTTCCTCTGCCTCCCCTCCCGGTCTGCGCCTGCCTGTCATCCCACTTCGCCACTCCCAGGAACAGGGTTCTGCCGTCTTCTGACCAGGAGAGCCGGCGGAAGGACACCGTTCGCATGCCGGCGGGAAACGCAGCGTCGGCAGCGGGGTCGTAAATGCGCGGCCGTTCATTCATTCCCAAACCGCTCCAGGCCAGCACGGCATATGTGGATCCGTCCTTCTTCTCATCCGCTTTGGCCCGAAGGACCGCGAGGTCCGGCGCATCTTTTCGCCAGGCCAGGTCCGTGTACACAGCCGGCGAAGAATCGAGGACCCGCAACACCCCGGACGCAGGGTCGAACAGGTGCACCCCGTTGCCCGCCTTCCCCTCCGCACTGATGATCATCGCGAGCAGATGGCTTTTCGGGGCGTCCTGCCAGGCGAATTGCGATACATTCCCGAACGTAATGTCCTGGCCGTCGGCGAGCCGGCGGACGATCAAAGTACCGCCGGGCGCCTCCTCGGCCTCTTCGGAACCGCCTCCCGCTCCGCGGCCTCCGCGACCCGCAGGTGCGGGGGAAGCCTGCGCGCCGGAAGCGCGCTCGGCCGCATAGCGGCGCACGGCGAGGCAGGAGCCGTCTGCGCTGAAGGAAAACGACATGATACCGTCCAGCATTGTCGTTTCCCCGGTGGTTAGGTTGAGCAGTCCGAGCTTGTTCTGTACCGGCCGCTGTTCACTGCGGAGCTTTTCCTGCTCCTCCTCCGACTGGCCGATGCTGTAGGCAAACCACTTCGAGTCCGCCGAATAGGCCGGCTGCGCGCCGAACGCGGCGATTTTCACCGTGCCACCGGCGAGATTAGTGATCCGCAGCTCGTTGTTGCGGTTGGAGCGGTTGATCGCGTAGGCAAGCCAGCGGCCGTCCGGCGAGAATCCCCCGTTGGCGCCCGCCTGTGCCACCGATTCCCACTGCCCGTAGTCGGCGAAGGTCGCCGGCGGTTTCGTCTGGGCGCCAATCGCGGTCGCGAGAGCCAGGATCCCCATGAGGGCTGTCATTGCGTTTCGTCGCATATGTCACCTTTCGTAGTTGCAATTGAGTGAGCTCGGGCTTCAGCCCGCGCGCTTTCATCCTGATAATTCACAAGCGAAAAGCGGTGCGGGCCAAAGCCCGCCCGCATCCGCCACCGCTTCGAAATCATAAGGCAGCTACCACCCACACTTCGCAAAGCCAGGTGCTTTCTTCATCCTTCCTCTACGCCGCCGCTTTCTCCCCTGCCAGACGCCGCTCCGAAAAGATGACGCCGGCTGTCATGAGGATGTTCGTGAGCACTATGACGACAAAGACATACACGGGGATATGCTCCACTCCCGCCAGCCCGTACTGCGCCGGCAGAAAAGCCATGACCGCTGCGGTAAGGCCGCGAGGCAGCATGGCCATGACCGCCTGTGTCTCGCCACGGGTCAGGCCGGACCTCTTCTTGACAAGCTGGACAGCAAGCCACCTGCTGATCAGCAACAGCACCACCAAACCAAGCCCAAGGACACCGATTCGCAGTGTCAGGTCATCGAAGTTCAAAAGCAGGCCCAGGTAGACAAAGAAGAATGTCCTGATCAGAAACGACAGCTCCTCGGTGATGTACTTCATGAACTGGTGGAGCACGAACTGCTCCGCCCGGACGTCTATGCCGAAGAGAAGTCGCACCCGCTCTCCCAGATGGCCGGCGATCACCTGTGTGTTTTCCAGCATCATGCCGAACATGAGGACGGCAATGGCCGCGCTGCCATGCAACTCCTCCACCACAAAGTAGAGCAGGAAAACGAAGCCCAGCGTCAGCATGTAAGCGAGAGGCTCTTTCCCCATCCAGCCGATCAGTCGAGCCCAGAGCACCCCGGCGATCGAAGAAATCACAAACGCGACGGCGATGGACATGACAAGGCCCGAGATCATGTCCAGCGCGTCCCCTTTCCCCGTTCTCTGCAGGTCCAGGACAAGCAGCACTGTCAACAGCAGAAGCACGTCACCCAGCGCGGACTCGAGCTTCAAGAATGTCTTGATCTCGCTGCGGATACTCAATCCGGACACGAGCGGGATACAAATCGCCGGACTGGCAGCGCCGAGAATGCTGGCAAGCAACAGCGAATTCAGCAGCGAAAGATGCACGGCATAAAAAGCGAAGGTGGCCACGGACACAACCGAAAAAAGGTACGTCAGCACGGCAAGAATGGCTGCCTTCGGAGCCTGCTGCAGAACCGTCAGGATGTCGAGCTCCAGTCCGCCTTCGAAGAGAATGATCAGCAGCGCCATGGTGCCGAAAAACGGCGCGATGGCGACGAGGGAGTCGGAGGAGATCCACCCCGTCCCGGGCCCGAGAAGTACACCGATCGCAATCAACAGCAGAACACTGGGGATCCGGCTCAGGCGGAAAAGGAGGTTGGCGAGAAATCCTATCAGGATCACACCGCCGATGAGCGCGAAAGCAACGGCAACCGTCATAGGGCGCAGCCCGCAGAGAAACAAGCGTGAATCATCCGACGCGAATCCCTCGCCGACGCTGCATGTCCCGGCGCGCCGCCGGTTGCAGATCGACAAACATGTTTATCATATCCCGCAGCCCAAAGTAACGGCAGCGCTTGCATCAAAACAGGCGCTTGATGATGGAGAAGGCGTCGTCGATCATTCCTTCCTCCAGCACAATTGTAAACTCGTTCAGGGTGGAGACGACTTCGACGACGTTAATCCCTTCCCATGCCAGCGCCTTGAGGAGGTAGCTGTAGATGCCGGGGATCTGAGTGGTCCCGGGTGGAAGCATCACCGTTACCGATGCAAGGTGATCGATCCTGGACACGAGCGATTCGTCCCGGCACAGGGACAGGACTGCATCCCGCAGTTCACGGCTGGCAATGATCGTGGTCTCGTTGATCCCCCTCGTGACGGTCAGGAAGCAGTGGGGGCGAGAACGCATGCGTTCGAACAGCCGGATTTGCTTCTGCACGAGCGGTCTCGAGTTACCATAGGTAACTTCGAACAACTGGAGCCGCACGATCAGGTCGGGCGCCTTGCGGAATACGTTCCGGCGCCTCCTGGCTCTCCCTTCGAGGAGGCGGGACAGGCGGTTGATTGCCACAATTACAGCGCCCGTCTGAACTCTCTTCATTGCCTCGCGCTCCACATCCTTCCGGATCAGCCGTGCGAGCGCTGAATGGTTGAGAATCCCCGATGCCAGACTGTCTTCCAGGTACGGGGAACGCCGGACGATGGACGTCACGATTTCAGGTACGGTTCGCATGTCAAGATTTAAACATTTTAGGCAAAAATTGTAAATTGTTTGTGAAATTTTGACTGACGCGATACGCCTGTGCATAATCCTCTGCGTTTGGTTGTCGCTTCGATTAACCGTGCTGTCAGGAGGAGGATCCCGATGTCGTTCCAACCCGTCACAATCCCGATCAGCGGCTCATGTCCCGTCTGCTGCGCTGATATCAGTCCCGCCGGATCTGTCGAGGAATCCGAGGTCCTTTCATGCCCGGAATGCCAGTCCCTGCTCGTGGTGGAGGGTTTCGAGGGTTGCAGCCTCGTTTTGCGCGAGGGCCCCTCCGTCGAGGAAGACTGGGGCGAATGACCGGCACCCCGCCGACCGCACAGCAGCCATGTTCACTCTGGCCATTCTGCACTCTACTATCCGGACCGAAGAAAAGCTCCTGGTGGCGGCAGCCCGAAATGCCGGCGTCTCGGTGAAACCGGTCGACATTCGCAGGCAGGTGTTCGATCCCCGGCGCTTCGCGCCGGACTTCGAGCTGGCCCTGGAGCGGTCGGTTTCCACGGTCAAGGGCGATTACGCAATCGCATTTCTGGAAGCCCTGGGAGTCCCTGTCGTCAACTCGCTCCGCGTGGCAAGGAACTGCGAAGACAAGTTCCAGACGTCGCTGCTGCTCAGCAGCGCCGGCATACCGACACCCCGTTTCGCCCTCGTCTTCTCGCCGGAACAGGCGCTGGAGGCTGTTGACGATTTCGGCGGCTTCCCGGTCGTAGTCAAGCCTCCCTTCGGCTCCTGGGGTCGCCTGCTGGCCAAAATCAACGACCGGGATGCATTGGACGCGCTGCTCGAACACAAGGAAGTGCTGGGAACTCCTCCGCAAAAGGCCTTCTACATCCAGGAATTCGTACGCAAGCCGGATCGCGACATTCGGGCCTTCGTAGTAGGCGGCGAGGCCATCTGTGCGATCTACCGGGAGTCGGCGCACTGGATTACCAACACCGCGCGGGGCGGCACGGCGCGCAATTGCCATGTGGGCGTTGAAATTCGAGAAGTGTGCCGCCGCGTTTCGGAGGCTATCGGAGGAGGGTTGCTGGCAGTCGACCTGTTCGAAACCGAAGGCGGACTAACGGTCAACGAGGTCAATCACACGATGGAGTTCCGCAATTCAGAAGAGCCAACGGGCGTGAGCATATCGGGTGCCATCCTGGACTATTGTCTCGGCATACTGCGAGGCCGGCGGTGTTGAACCAGGGCCGGCTGCGAGTGTCCGTTGTGGGCGGATCCGGCTACGCCGGCGGTGAACTCCTTCGTATCCTGCTGGGGCATCCTCGAGTCCAGGTTCAGCAGGTAACCAGCAACCGCCAAGCCGGCCAGCCGGTCACCCTGTCTCATCCGAATCTCCGAGGGCTGACTTCCCTCACCTTTGTCCGCGCCGAGGAAATCGGCGATTGTGACCTGCTGTTCCTGGCGCTGCCCAATGGCGAATCGATGCAGTCGATGGAGATGTGGATGACGAGGGCGGAGCGCGTCATCGACCTGGGAGCCGATTTCCGCTTGCGCAGCGCGGAGGAGTGGACTGCCTGGTACGGCACGGAGCATGCGGCGCCGCATTTGCTCCCGCACTTCACATACGGAGTGCCGGAGATTTCCGCGGATCAGATCCGGAATGCCCGCCATGTCGCCGGTCCGGGATGCGAGGCCATCGTTTCGATCCTGTGCCTGTATCCGTTGGTCCGCCGCGGGATCCTCAAACCCGATCCCATCATCATCGATGCCAAGATGGGAAGTTCGCAGGCGGGCCATGCACCCACGGATGCCTCCCACCACCCCGAGCGCGCCGGAGCGGTACGGTCTTATAAACCGACCGGCCATCGCCACGCAGCAGAGATCCAGCAGGTCTTCCGCAATGTCGGCCTGCCTTCATCCGTGTGCATCTCGGCCACGGCGGTGGAAATGGTGCGTGGCGTTCTTGTGACCATCCACGGTTTTGCACATCAGGACCTGACCGAGCAGGAATTGTGGCGCGCATTCCGGTCCGAGTACTCGGGAAAGCCGTTCGTGCGGATTGTCAAGCAGACGCAGGGGCTGTACCGATATCCGGAACCCAAGATTCTCCAAGGAACAAACTACTGCGAGATTGGATTCGAAAAAGAACGTCGCTCCGATCGCGTGGTCATCCTCGGAGCCATCGACAACCTCGTGAAAGGGACATCGGGCAACGGCGTCCAGTGCATGAATCTCATGTGCGGTTTTCCCGAAACCATGGGGCTGGAGTTCCCCGGCCTTCATCCGGTCTGATTTGCGCCGGGCTTCTGCGCGCGAGAGGGCGGATATGATCCTGATCAAAGGGGGCGGCGGAGCCGGTTTGAACTGGGAGGGAATCGCCCGGGACATCGCAGAATTATGCCGGACCAACCGGATCACCCTGGTCCACGGCGCCAGCTACCTGAGAAACCGCATTGCAGAGCGGCTCGGTCAGGAGGTCCGGACCGTGATTTCCCCATCCGGATTTTCCAGCGTGTATACCGATCCGGAGGCGATCGAGGTCTTTCTGATGGCGTATGCCGGGGTTGCCAACAAGCGCATTGTCGCCATCCTCCAGCGCCAGGGGGTGAACGCCGTCGGGCTATCCGGCGTCGACGGGCGTCTCTGGCAGGCCAAAGCCAAGAGGGACCTGTTGGTGCGGGAAGCGGGAAAAACAAAGTTGGTAAGAGACAACCTCACGGGCCGGGTGGAGGCGGTCAATACAGGTCTCATTCATCTTCTTTTGGATCACGGCTATCTCCCGGTCATAAGCGCTCCGGCGATCAGCCACGAGGGCGACATCGTCAACACCGACAACGACACCGCCACAGCAGTCATGGCGGCAGGCTTGGGATCCCGGACCATCGTGTATCTGTTCGAAGCTCCCGGCTTCCTTGAAAAGGCCGGGCAGGAGGAAAGCCTGGTATCACACATCCCGCGTCACGAGATCGAGAGTTTTCTTCCCTGCGCGCAGGGACGAATGAAAAAAAAGCTGCTCGGCGCCATGCAGGCCCTCGCATCCGGTGTCGAACAGATTTTGTTCAGCGACGGCCGGGTGGAGCATCCCGTGAGAGATGCTCTTGCGGGCAGGGGGACCATAATCCGGTGAGCAACAGAATCGAATCGCCATGAATGATGCTGCCGCGATGCAAAACGCACGCATGGTTCCGGCATATGTGAATCGGGGCCTGTCCCTGGTCGGGGGAGAGGGGGTGTATCTGCAGGACCCGATGGGCATGCGCTACCTTGACCTCATGTCCAGCTACGGCACCGCCAACTTCGGTTACCGTCACCCCATCCTTACCGAGTGTTTCGAGCAGCAGTTGCGGCGCCTGGTTTGTCTGCACGGCAGCTTTGCCAACGACACGCGCGCCGAGGCGGCGCAGGAACTGCTCGCGCGCTGCGCCGGCGGACTGGCCCGCGTCTCATTCACGAATTCGGGGTCGGAAGCCAACGAGGCGGCGCTGAAATTCGCGACCCTGGCCACAGGGAAAAAAAAGTTTGTCGCCTGCCGCGGCGGGTATCACGGCAAGACTCTCGGCGCCCTGTCTGCGACCGAAGGCACGCGTCACCGGGGTTCGTTCGAACCATTGATCTGGGATTTTCGCTTCCCTGCCTATAACGATGCAGCCGCACTTTCGGAGGCGGTAGACAACGCCACGGCCGCGCTGATCCTCGAACCGATTCAGGGCGAAAGCGGCATTCATCCGGCTGCGCCGGGGTTTCTCCGACGCGCAGCCGAGATTTGCAGAGCCAGCGGAGCCTTGCTGATTCTCGATGAGATTCAGACAGGCACCGGCAGGACAGGGCATTTCCTGGCGAGCCACGCGGAAGGCATCACGGCCGATATCGTCACGCTGGGAAAAGGCCTGGCAGGAGGGATCCCGATCGGAGTAACCATGGTTTCCGCACGGGTCGCGGAGTCGATACCAAGGGGCGCCCACACGTCGACGTTCGGGGGAAACCCTCTGGCTGCCGCCGGCATTCTGGCTGTCTTGAAACTCCTCGACCAGCCATGCCTCAACCATATCCTCGAGGTGGGTGAATATTGCACTGGCGCGTTGCGATGCCTGGATTCCAGATTCGTGGGGGAAATCCGTGGCAGAGGCCTGATGATCGGATTCGAGGTCGCACATTCGCGGGATCTTGTACTGAAAGCACTGCAGAAGGAGCATGTTCTGGCAATTCCTGCCGGCGAGAATGTAGTGCGGCTTCTCCCGCCCTACATTATCGAGAAAGCGCATCTCGACATTTTTCTCGAGAAGCTTCGTCGCATTCTCGCTTCTCCGTTGTTCACAGGAGCGCAGCCGTGTGCCGCTTCCTGATGATCCGCTCGACATCCCCATTCCGGCCGGATGCCGTCCTGGAAAAGTTCGCGGCCATGGCCGAGCGCAGCCGTGCACCCGACGGCGACTGGCAGGGAGACGGCTGCGGCATTGCCTGGCGGGCCGATAACGAGCAGTGGCATGCGCACACCTCACTGCGGCCGATTTGGGAGGAAGCGATGGTGTTCAGTGGGATTCCCGCCACGACGGCCTGTGTGGTCCATGCCCGGAGTGCTTCCTTCCCGGATCATAAAAATGTCCCGGATTTCAACCAGCCGTTTGTCCGCGGCCATCATTCCTTCGTGTTCAATGGACTGCTCCGCAATGTGTCCATGCCTTTCCAAGTGGAGGGAAGAATCGGATCCCAGAAGATCTGGGCTTTGTTGGAACGGTTTTTAAAAGGGCAAGATCCCGCGAAGGCTCTGAATATACTCGTCAGTGTTCTGCAGGGACGGTCCCAGCATGTTCAGGCCCTGAACCTCGGCCTGTTCTCGGGCGCCCGCATGCTTGCATTTTGCAATTATGCCGCATTCCCGGAATATTATCAGCTGTACTGCCATCGAACCCCCACAATAACAATGGTGTGTTCGGAGGCCCTCGACGGTCAGCCCTTTTATCCCCTTCCGGTAAACGAAGTCACGGAGCTGTAACCGACGGTCCCCCAACCCCCGTCCCGCCAACTACAGGAAAGCGGGGCAGGCGAAGGATTCATGCGGATTCGGCGCCAGTGAGAGTGCGTGGCGGCGCATTCTCCGCCGGCGCAGGAATTCGGGGGCTTGGGGCGCCGGGCTTTCGCAGTCGTGGCTGTTTCGCCACCCAGATGACGGGAATCATCAGAAGGAAAACGGCTCCCATGGTCCGGAAGAGGTCGATGAAGGACATCATGGCCGCCTGCCGCTGCACCATGCCCCAAACCAGGCCATAGGATTGGCGTGTCGCGGTGGCCGGGTCCGCACCGCGGGCCACCAGTGCGCCGCGGATCTGCCCGAGCAGGACGTTGGCTTGGCCGGAGTAGGGATGGATGTGTCCGACAAGGACGTTCGTATGCATCTGCCTGCGGCGTGCGAGCAGTGTCGTTGCGATTGCTATGCCGCTGCTTCCGCCGATGTTTCGCATGACATTGAAGAGGCTGGTGGCATTTCCAGTCTGCTCCCGGGAAATCGGATCCATGGTGATCGTGGTGAGCGGCGCAAAGAGGCAGCCGAAGGCGACGCCCTGAATGAACTGCGGCCAGAAGACGTCCCAGTATCCGGCGTTCAGGTTCAGCTGGCCGAGCCAGATGAGGGTAAGGCTGACGGTCGCCACTCCGAATGCAAGCACTTGTCTTGCTCCAAGGCGGCCCAGGAGGATGCCGATGACCGGCGTGGCAATCAGGGAGCCGATACCTCGGGGGGCCATGGCAATGCCGGCCTGCAACGCGGGATACCCGAGCAGGGTTTGCAGCATGATCGGCAGGAGGATCAGGCTGCCGTACAGAATGAATCCAAGCATGGATCCCATG
>Ga0113563_10000539_pt1 | contig 18644 bp, 22 predicted proteins | sample Mud3Dept3metaG_FD_80117 | JGI IMG/M metagenome (GOLD analysis project Ga0113563, IMG submission 80117) | Freshwater wetland microbial communities from Ohio, USA, analyzing the effect of biotic and abiotic controls - Mud 3 Core 4 Depth 3... | ecosystem: Environmental > Aquatic > Freshwater >...
GCGGCATCCACGAGTCCGAGCCGCAGGAGCCGTTCGGCCTGCGCAAAAACCTTGGCGCTCGACGAACACGCCGTGCCGATGGTCACCGCGATGCCCTCGAGTCCAAGCGCCTCACGGACGAAGTCGCCGAGCGAGTGCGGCGTGTGCACGATGGGGCGCCGCAGGTCCTCGGGGTACTGGCCGTCCGGCAACAACCGCCGGTAGGCCTCCTCCGTGGCGCCGATGCTGGAGGTGGACGTGCCGAGCACCAGCGCTACGCGATCAGCCCCGTAGCGATTGCGTGCGGCGACCGCGTGCTCGAAGAAACCGTCGCTGCACAAGGCAAGCCATGCAAGCCGGTTGTTGCGGCATTCCCACTCCGCGAGCCGCGCGGGCAGCGCCGATGCTTCGATGCCCGGCACGCGGCCGATGAACGTGGTGAGCGGCACCTCGGTGAAGTCGTTGGGCCGCAGCCCGCTGCGGCGCTCGCGCAGCGCGTCAGCCAGCGCCGGCACGCCGATACCGGCACCGCAGGCAACTGAGTAAGCGGTGATTCGCAGTGGAGTCATCACTTGGTCGTGGCGGCCGCCCCGTGCGGCCGTGCGATCAGCCCGCGGCTGCGGCCGCAGCCACCTGCAGCTGGGCGCTGATGTCCTGCCTATCGTATGTGACGCCGATGACCCCCGCCACGTGCGTGCGGATGTTCAGCGCCTCGAGCATCCTGAATCGCATGCGCCGTACCCCTTCCTCTGGAACCGTGGTTGAGCCACCGGACCGCGGGCCGGTCGCTCAGGCCGCCGCCCGCCGCTGCTCGATATAGTCAGACAGGGCCCGCAGCGAGGCGAAGATGCGCTTGTTGTCCTCGTCGTCCGCCTTGAGCTGAACGCCGTAGCGCTTGGAGATCTCGAGGGCCAGTTCCAGCGCGTCGATGGAATCGAGACCGAGGCCCCCTCCGAACAGCGGCGCGTCCGGATCGATGGCGGCGGGGTCCACGCCCTCGAGGTTGAGCGCGGCGACGATCAGTTCAGCTAGCTCTCGCTGCTCGTTGGTCTGGGCTGCAGCCATGGATCTCGGTAGTGTGTTGGCGCGATTTGCGGCGCGCCGGTGAGTGTATCATGCGACCCGCGGCAGCCAGAGAACGACCCCTTGCGCGGCACCGAACAATCCCTGCTTCCATCGCCTCCGGAGGAGTGCGATGTGCTGGTCGTCGGGGGCGGCCCGGCCGGCAGCACGGCGGCTGCGCTGCTGGCGCGGCGGGGCTGGTCCGTGGCCCTGCTGGAAAAGGACCGCCACCCCCGCTTCCACATCGGCGAGTCCCTGCTGCCGATGAACCTGCCGATCCTGCAGCGGCTCGGCGTGCTCGAGGCGGTCGAGCGGATTGGCGTGCTCAAGCTGGGGGCCGACTTCCCGGCGCCGACGCCCGAGGGGTACAACGTGTTTCGCTTCGAGCGGGCGCTGGACACGTCCTGGGCGCATGCCTACCAGGTGCGCCGGGACGAGTTCGACAAGCTGCTCTTCGACAACGCGGCCGGCAGCGGCGTCCAAGCGTTCCAGGGCCATCGCATCTCGTCCGTGGAACTGGGTGACGCGTACGTCACCGTGGCTGGCGTGTCCGAAGACGGTCGGACGTTTCGGTGCAGGGCACGCTACCTCGTCGATGCAAGCGGGCGCGATACGCTGCTCGGCAATCAACTGCGCATCAAGCGCCGGAGTCCGCGCCACCAGAGCGCCGCGCTGTTCGCGCACTTCCGTGGCGTGGAGCGCCGTCGCGGTGCGGACGCCGGCAACGTCAGCATCTATCGCTTCGACCAGGGTTGGGTCTGGCTCATCCCGCTGCCCGACGGGATCATGAGCATCGGGGCGGTGTGCTGGCCCGATTACCTGAAGCAGCGGCGGACGGACAGTCAGGAGTTCCTGCTGCAGACGCTGCGCTCGATCCCGGCACTCTGGCAACGCATGGAGCGCGCGGAACTCGCTGGCAACCTGCACGTCACGGGCAACTACTCGTATTCGTGCGACCGCATGTCGGGGCACCGCTGGATCATGGCAGGCGATTCCTACGCCTTTGTCGATCCCGTGTTCTCGAGTGGCGTCTACCTGGCCATGCACGCCGCCGAGGCGGCTGCCGGCGTCGTGGACGGCGCGCTGCGCGAGCCGGCAAGGGAGCGCGCCCTGCAGCGCCGCTACCGGCGTGAGATCAGGCACGGCCTGAAGACGATGTCGTGGTTCATCTACCGATTCACTGCTCCGGCCATGCGCAAGCTGTTTGCCGGTCCGCGCAACGTCCTGCAGGTCGAGCAGGCGATGATCTCGATGCTGTCGGGAGACTTCTATCGGGACAACGGCGTGCTGTGGCGACTGCAGTTCTTCAAACTGATCTACTGGATCGCCGCAATGGGCGATCTCGGCGAGCAGGCGCGCAGCTACCTGTTCCGCCGCCGCCAGGCGCGCGCGCTCTTCAGTGGCGGCACGACGAGCCAGGACAACGCCTGAGATGCCGAGGGACCCGCCGGCGGCACGAGAGTCTTCGCTGCGAGCGAGCTACGCGACGCTGTCCCCCCTGGAGCCTCTCGGCGACGACGTGCTGACCGCCGTCGTCTTCGGCTCGGACACGCCCTGCCCTGCGGACCCGCGCTGCCTGCGCGTGGGCCTGGAGCCGCTGGCCGGTGACGCCCGCTGCGAGGTGTGGCGGGGCCGCGGTCCGGCGCGGCTTGGCACCGCGGGCCCGATACGCTACGTCGAGGACGACGACCATTTCCTGGGGTGGGTCAGTCTCGACGAGCGCCGCTTCGGCGGACTGCTCGAGGCCACGGAGGCCGCTTACCTCGGCATGCTCGGCCTGCATGCCGATTCACCGTACCGGCACGTCTGGCGGGTCTGGAACTTCGTCACCGCGATCAACGAGGGCGACGGCGACGACGAGCGCTACCGGCAGTTCTGCCTCGGCCGGGCCCGGGCATTCGCCGCGACGCGCGGCGGATCGCCCGTCATCGGTTACCCGGCCGCTTCAGCCGTCGGCAAACAGGACGGAGCGCGCTCGGTGGAGGTGTGCTGGTTTGCGGGCCGCGAACCGGGCACCGCCATAGAGAACCCCCGGCAGATCGCCGCCTACCACTACCCTCGGCGATATGGGCCCGCCGCACCGAGCTTCTCGCGGGCGATGGTGGTGCCGGACAACCTGCTGCTGGTCTCCGGCACGGCGAGCATCGTGGGACACGCGTCGCTGCACGCCGGAGACACCGAAGCACAGCTGCGCGAAACACTTGTGAACCTCGACGTGCTGCTGCACCGGGCACAGGCTGCCGGGAAATTCGCGTCCGCCCGACTGGGTCCGGACAGCCTGGTCAAGGTCTATCTCCGGCATGCCCGCGATGCCGGACTGGTGCAACGCCAATTGCGGGAACAGCTCGGGCCAGACGTGCCGATCCTGATCCTGGCCGCGGATATCTGCCGTTCCGACCTGCTGATCGAGATAGAACTCGTCCACCGCTGCTGAGGCCCGCGACGCGGGCCCCAGCCTGCTTCAGCGCCGCAGCGCAGCGAGCAGTTCGTCCCGCGGCAGCTTGCCGACGTCGTTGCGTGGCAGTCGCGCAACGAGCATCAGCGGGCGTGGCAGAAACACGGGATCCATCAGCGGTGCCAGTCGCTCGAGCAGCTGCGCGTCCGTGACGCCGTCCGCGACGACCAGTGCCGCGAGGCGCTGAACTGCCGCACCGCCCGCTGCCTCCGGCTGGAACACGATGGCATCCCTGACGCCCGGCACCGACATCAGGCGACGCGTGAGATCAGCGAGCGAAGCCCGTTTACCGCCGACTTCGACCATGTCCGCGTTGCGGCCGCGCACGATGAAGCAGCCGTCGTCGCGCAGTTCGAGCACGTCCTGCAGCAGGACAGCCTCCGGGAGCCATGGCGCGCTGACCCGCGTGCCCGCCTCCTGCGGCTGCAGCGCAACGCCTGGATAAGCGTGCCAGGCGAGTTCCCGTGTCGGTCGCCGCGACGCGATCACGCAGGTCTCCGTCGAGCCGAAGAACTCGAGCACGGTGGTCTGGAAGCGGCGCTCCACCGCCTCGGCCATCTCCTGCGTCAGCGGGGCGGTGGCGGACACGACGGCACGAACTGCAGGCAGCTCGACCCCGGACTGAACCAGCGCCCGCAGGTGCACCGGGGTCGTGACCAGGATGCGCGGCTCCGGCAGCTCGGCGAGAGCCGCGGCGATATCCGCCGGGTACAACGGATGACCGCCGTGGATTCCCATGCCGCCGAGCAGCGGCAGCAGCACCGACATCTCCATGCCGTACATGTGCTGGGGCGGAACTGTGGCCAGGAGCCACGGCAGCGCGTCGTGCTGCTCCGCCCCCAGAACGTCCCGCAGGCGTGCCGCATTCAACCGGGTCGAGGCGACGAAAGTGGCCCACGTCTTCGGGTTGGCTGTCGGCCGGCCGGTGCTGCCGGACGTGTAGCCGACGACCACGACGCGCTGCGCCGCGACATCGGGCAGTGCGCGCGGTGCGACATCCGCCGCAACCCGGCAGCGCTCGACCACCGCGTCATCGAGCCGGTAGCACCCGGGATGCTCCTGCATGACTTCATCCAGGGCCGCCGGAGCACGCGAAGGGGGCAACAGGCAGGTCTGGCCGCGCATCAGCAGAGCGACAAAGCCGGCAAGAAAATTCCCGCGGCGCTCGCACAGGTTGAGCGCGGCCGGGGCGGATGGCAGCGCCGCCGCAAGGCCGGCGGCCAGCGACCGGAGATCGCCGGCAGTCAGCGCCGCCCCGGGCATCCGCACGAGCGGACGCTCCTCGGCCAACAGTCTCGCAAGCGCCGGGCTCATGGGTCCAGCGTCGTCGCTTTGATTGCCGGCTGCGAATCGAGGCATCTTTCCGGTTCTACGTATTGCGGCCGCTGCACAAGCGGCAAAGCATGGTTTGGCAGCTCGTTGAGGAATCTAAAGGAGTTGGCCATGAGATCCAACAGGATCCGTCGCCGTCGATCCGCACTGCCTGCGGCCGGCATGCTGCTCGCAACGTTGTCGCTGCTTGCCGGCTGCGTCACCCCCATACCTCTGCACCAGGAAGCACCGGACCTCTCCTACAAGGTGACGAGCCCAGTAGTCCTCACGGTCATCGATGAGCGTGACGTGCTGGCGGAGGGCAAACCGCCGACTTTCATAGGTCGGGCGCACGGCGCGTTCGGCATTCCGTCGGACATGCAGGTCTACCCGTGGTTCGTGAGCGACAAGGCCAAGAAGGAGCAGACGCTGGCACAGGCCCTCGAGGATCGAATCGTGGTCGGCCTCAATGACGAAGGCTGGCAGCTGACGGCCACGGGTGACGCCGGGCGGCCGACCAGGGAGGACGTGGCCGCACAACTGGCATCGCGCAATGCTCAGCGCATGGTCGTGCTGTCGATCACCCGGTGGTTCGCAAGCCTCAACCTGAACTGGGTCACCGCATTCAACTTCGACTGGGGCTACCAGCTCGAGGTGTTCGACGCCCAGGGAGCGGCCGTCGCAAGCATCGCCGACGCGGGACGTGACGTGGTGGACGCGAAGGCCGATCAATCGCCGCAGAACATGCTGAAACTGGCGTTTCGCGATCGACTCATCAAGATCCTGGAGCGTCCCGAGTTGCGGGCTGCCCTCCAGGAATGAGCCGCGCTCAGCCGGACCAGCGCCGGAACACCAGGGACGTGTTGACCCCGCCGAACGCGAAGTTGTTGTTCATCACGAACTCGACGTCCAGGTTGCGGCCATCGCCGACGATGTAGTCGAGTTCGCCGCAGCGCGGGTCCGGATTGTCGAGGTTGACCGTCGGCGCAAACCAGCCGCAGCGCATCATCTCGATGCAGAACATCGACTCGAGGGCGCCACATGCGCCCAGGGTGTGACCGAGGTAGCTCTTCTGCGAGCTGAGCGGCATGCGCCGCCCGAACAGCGCCGACGTGGCGCGCGTTTCGGCGATGTCGCCGTGCTCGGTGGCCGTGCCGTGTCCGCTGACGTAGCCGATGGCCGCCGGCTCGAGGCCCGCCGAGCGCAGCGCCAGCTCCATCACGATCCGCATCGTCTCTTCCTCGGGCCGCGTGATGTGGGAGCCGTCCGAGTTGGTGGCGAAGCCGACGACCTCGGCGTAGATGCGCGCGCCGCGCGCGCGCGCGCTCTCCAGTTCCTCGAGCACCAGCATGCCGCCGCCCTCGCCGATGACGAGGCCATCGCGGTCACGATCGTACGGACGCGGTGTCGAGCCCGGGTCGTCGTTGCGGCGGCTCGTCGCATACAGCATGTCGAATGCCATGGCCTCGCTGGGACACAGCTCCTCGGCTCCGCCGCCGAGCATCACGTCCTGGTAACCGTGCTTGATCGCCTCGTAGGCGAAGCCGACGCCCTGGCTGCCCGACGTGCAGGCCGTCGAGGTCGGGATGATGCGGCCGCGCAGGCCGAAAAAGATCCCGACGTTGGCGCCGGTCGTGTGCGGCATCATCCGCACGTAGGAGTTTGCGTTGAGCCCGGGCGCGTCTCCGGTCAGCAGCATCTGCGCAAAATCGCTGATGTCCGCGGTGCTGCCGATGGACGAGCCACAGGCGACGCCGACGCTGCCGGAACGCAGCAGCGGATCACCGAGCAGCCCGGCATCGGTCAGCGCGATCTCGGCGGCCCGCACTGCAAGCTGCGACACGCGCCCCATGCTGCGGAGCTGCTTGCGGTTCCAGTGGGCCGGGGGTTCGAAATCGACGATCGGTGCCGCCAGCCGCGTGTTGAGATCCTTGTAGAGATCCCAGGCGGACATCGTGCGCACGGCATTCCGGCCGCGGCGCAGCCCAGCCTCGATCGTTGGCCAGTCCGAACCGAGGGCGCAGATCCCGGCCATGCCGGTGACGACGACGCGACGCATCAGCAGAGTCCTCCGTTGACGGCGATGACCTGGCGCGTCACGTAGGCAGCGTCCGGCGAGACCAGGAAGGACACTACTGCTGCCACCTCGTCCGCCGTGCCCATGCGCTGTGCCGGAATCGCCTTGAGGATCTCCTCCACCGGCGCGTGCTCGCTGGCCATGTCGGTCTCGATCAATCCGGGCGCGACGCAGTTGACCGTGATCGCGCGTTTGGCGAGCTCCACCGCCAGCGCCTTGGTCGCCCCGATCACGCCGGCCTTGGCGGCGCTGTAGTTCACCTGGCCGCGGTTGCCGATCAGGCCCGAGACGGACGACAGCGTGACGATGCGCCCGGGCGCCCGTCGCCGCACCATCGGCATCACGACCGGCTGCAGCACATTGTAGAACGCGTCGAGATTGGTGCGGATCACCGAGTCCCAGCCCTCCTCGCTCATCGCCGGGAACGCCGTGTCGTGCGTGATGCCGGCATTGCACACGACGCCGTAGTAGGCGCCGTGCTCGGCAATGTCCGCCCCGATGACTCGGGCGCAGCCTGCGCGATCACCGACGTCGAACTGCAGGCAGCGTGCCGAGCGCCCGATGGCCCGCACTGCGGCAGCGACGGCCTCGGCTTCCGCGACCCGCGAGCGGCAGTGCACGACGACGTCGTAACCGTCGCGCGCCAGGCGCAGCGCGATCGCGCGCCCGATGCCACGGCTGGAGCCGGTCACCAGCACCGTTCCGCGGTCAGTCATTGCGCGCGCACTCCCTTTCGAGGAATGAATCGTCGAGCGGCTGCAGAACCGTCAGCGTGCCCGACGCGAGGACGGCGCCGTCACGGCTGATCCTGCCGTCGAACACCGCCCAGCCCTGCGCGTCCTGGGACGACTCGATCACCTCGACCAGCAGGGATTCCCCGCAGCGGAACTCGCCGGCGGAGGACTCGTAAGAACGGACCCCCAGCAGCAGGCCGATCGGAGCTGGCTTGCCGACCGAGCGCAGCGACCTGAGCCCCGACAGTGCCGCGACGGCCTGCGCCATGATCTCGGGTCCGACCCACGCCGGGAGGTTTCCGGACGGATCGCTGAACGCGGTGCCCGGGCGCACGACGAGACGCGCCGCCAAGCGACTGTCGCCGGCGTGCGTGACCTCGTCGAGCAGCACGGCGTCATGCCGGTGCGGCAGGAGCGCCACGGGTTCGGGCAGCGGCGCGGCGCTCATGACCGCACCCGGGCCAGCGCCGCCTGCACGCAGGCCACGAACTCCGGAGGTGTCGCGAACTGCAGCTCGCCGGAACGCGCGTCGACGGCAACCTGCACCGTGCGCGCACGGGCGATGCGCGCGCCGTCATCCAGGCGGCTGACGAGATAGTTGAGCGCCAGCCTGTTCTCCCATTCGAGCAGCGAGGCGCGCACGCGCAGCCGGTCGCCAAAGCGCGCAGGGTTGAGGTACTTGCTCTGCAGCTCCACGATCGGCCAGGCGAAGCCCGACTCGAGCATCCGGTCGAGCCCGTAGCCGAGCTGGTTCATCAGCGCCCAGCGCGCGTTCTCGAGGTAGCGCAGGTAGTGGCCGTGCCAGACGACGCCGACCATGTCGACGTCATGGAACCTGACCTCGAGTTCGACGTCGGCAACCAGCGCGCCCTGCGCCCTCACGTCGGCACCCCCGATGCGGTCGAGGACGCCGTGCGCAGCCGCCGCGCGATCAGCCGGGGAGCCCGGCGCAGCATGCCGAAGAACAGCCGGGTGTGCATCAGCGTGATCAGCCAGTTGTCCTGCACCAGGCGGAAATGCGAGACGCCATCGACCGGGTAGCCGACGCGGGTCGGTATCCAGCGCAACGTCACGCCGTTCCAGTGCAGGCGCACCAGCACTTCGACGTCGAAGTCCATGCGGCTGCCGGGCGGGTCCGCCGCGATGGCGGGGAGCACGATGGACAGCGGGTAGACGCGCAGTCCGCACATCGAGTCGGGGATGTCGAACGACAGCGTATTGATCCACACCATCCCGTGCGTCAGGTAGCGCAGGTACAGGCGGTGGCGTGGCACGGATTCATCGAACACCGGCTGGCCGCAGATGAGCGCACGCGGCTCGGTGACGGCGGCTGCCACGAAGCGCGGCACGTCCGAAGAGTCGTGCTGACCGTCCGCATCGATCTGCAGCGCGTGCGTGAAGCCCGCGTCCGCTGCAGCTCTGAGGCCCGCCATGACGGCGCCGCCCTTGCCCCGGTTCTCGGGCAGGCGCAGCAGGCGCACCTCTGGATCTTCGGCCGCAAGGCGCCGCAACTCTGCTGCGCACTCCGGCCGGGACCCATCGTCGACCAGTAGCACACTGAGCCCATGGCGGCGCAGACCGGCGGTAGTGCCTGCAACGGCGCGCTCGTGGTTGTAGACCGGGACCACTGCGCAGACGCTAGTCATCGCAGCCCTCGAACTGCAGGCGGCCAATCGTGACGACGGCATCGCCGAGCTGGTAGGTGAACTCGAGCTGGCCTGACCGCGCGCCGCACTCCAGCTGCGCGGCGAGGCGCAATCCCGGCTGCAGGAGGCGGCGGAACTTGGCCATGCTGATGCCCGCCAAGCGCCCGGTCGCGAGCCCATTGGCCCGGGCCAGCTCAACCGCCCAGCCCACCTGGATGACCCCCGGCACGATCGGCTTGGACGGGAAATGCCCATCGAAAACGGGCAGGTCGTAGGGAACCAGCAGCTCGCACGCCAGCGACCTCGAGCCGCGGTCGAGCACCAGGTCACTGACGATCGGCATCCAGTCGGGACCAGAATCGCCCGCCGACGCCTGTTGCCCCGGCGCGGGCCCCGGCGCGGGCAATGACTCGACCAATCGCCAGTTGACGGGAACCGAACCGGCGCCCGGCGGACGCTGCAGGTGTTGCTCGATACCAGTCACCAGGTGCCGCTTGCCGCGGCACCGCAGCTCGCGCAAGCCCGCCGCGCTGGGAACCAGCAGGATCGTGGCTTGCGCGGTGCGCCGAGCATCCTGCACCCAGTCGTGGGTGCGCACCTGGGCTACGATGCTATCGAGCCGGAGATCGGGGTCCAGCAGGGCTGCGTGGACGCGACTCACGCCTGCACGAGCGCGTGGACCGCGTTGACCAGGTCACCGACGGTCCGTACCGATCGGAAATCGTCCGCGGAGATCTTGCGGCCCGTCTGCCGCCGCAGCCGGTCGAGCAGGTCGACGGCATCGATGCTGTCGATCTCCAGGTCCTCGTTGAGCCTGGCTTCGGGCGTGATCTGCCCGGGGTCGATTTCGAACAACTCGACCAGCGCCGCCTCGACCTGCTCCAGGACTTCTTCTCGCGTCTGCATGCAACCCCGCTCGCTGATGCGCCTCGATCAAGGCACCGGGCCCGGCGGCCGCGCGCCGCTCCGGCTGCCAATCAAATGGCGCGTCGGCCATTATAGCCACCAGGGCGCGCCAACTCCTGCTCGTAGTGAGCGAGCAGCCACTCGTTGAGCTGGCGGGAGGCTTTCGGCGCCGGCTGATGGCGGTACGGCTCCAGGTCGATGTCGCTTCCCACCTCGAACAGGAGATGCGGACGGCGTGGCGGTACCCGGTACCAGGGCTGCGACTTGTGCAGGAATGGCTGGTCCGCGCGGATGTAGATCGGCGTGAGCACAGCAGCCCCCTGGACGGCCACGCTGGCCGCCCCGCGATGGAAGTGCATCGGCTGGCCAGGCCGGGTGCGCGTGCCCTCCGGGAACATGACCAGGGCGTCGCCCGACCGGACCGCCGCGATGGCCCCGCCGACCATGGCATCGGTGGGGGTGTTGCTGATGTAGCCAGCGGCCGCGACCACCAGTCGGGTGAACGGATTCCTGAACAGGGCCGCCTTGACGACACAGGCCGGTGCCGGCGTGAATGCGACGATGAACACGACGTCGACCAGCGTCGGGTGATTGGCGATGATCAGCTGGCCCGGGCGCCCGAGGCGTTCCCGCCCCCTGAACTCGTAGCTGAGGCCACGGCTTGCGGACATGATCGCGACGAAAGACCTGAACGCACGCTGGACGAGCCCGCGCGTCCGGGCACGCCTGCGGGCTGCCCCGCCGGGCAGGAGCAACAGTGCCGGAAACACCACGAGGCCAAGGACGAGCCCGCCGATGCCGAACAGGACGAAGCAGGTGCCGGTGACGAAGACCCGCCAGAGATACGTCTGCCGCTCAGCCATGCTGTCCTGGGTTCCTCGTCCCGCAGGCGGTCTCCCCCTCCGCCCTGACTGCCAAGATGAAGCGGACCGCCCGACGATGCAAGCCAGCATCGGCGCGGGGTCACGTTAATGTCGCGGCCGTCATCCCCGGGCGTGGTCGAGGTGTGGCTGGCAACCCCGGAGGCCGCCAACCACTTCGACCCGTCACGCCTGTCGGGGACCGACCGCGCCGAGTGGGCCGCCATACGGACCACGCGGCGGCGGCGCGACTGGGCGTCCAGCCGCGCGTTGCTCGGCGCGGTTCCGACCGCGGGCAGCATGCACAGCAGCCTCTCTCACAGTCATGGCTACGCAGCCCTCGCCCAGGTGTCCGGCGCAATCGGCGTTGGCGTGGACATCGAGTGGCTGGCGCCCCGCAACTTCAACGGGTTGGCTGGCATCGCCTTCTCTGCCGACGAAGCCCGCTATCTCGCGTCACTCGATGACCCGTCGCGGCTGTGCGCGGTCTTTTACGAGTTCTGGACCCTGAAGGAAGCCTTTGCCAAGGCGCTGCACCTGACGTTGACGGACGCCCTCAGGCAATGCCGCTTCGTCGATGCCTCCGGCGCACCTGCTGCCACAGTCCCGACGACGCGGCATTGGCGGGCCACTGTATTCGCCCCGCAACCGCGGCTGCGGCTCGCAGTCGTCAGCGTCGCGACTGACGTGGAGGCCCTGCCGGCAACGCCACGCACGCAGGAATGGCCACCGGCACGCAACGCGGAGTGGCTGGTCGTCCGCGATCTCGCGGGCGCAGGCAGCCCGGCCGCAGGCGCGTGCTAACCTGCACGCCGCCACCATCATGACCACTCCAGCCGGCAAACCGAACCGCAGGCGCGCACCCGCGCGCGCAATGCTCCTGATGGGGATGGCCTACCCGCTGGTGGCCCACATCGCCGTCCTCAGCGGCAGGCCAGCGCTGGTCGCGGCCAGCATCGGGCTGCTGACCCTGTTGATACTGCTGCCCGGGCTGAGCAATCACCGTCCGCTCGCCTGGGGCATGCTGCTGCTGGCAGGCTGCGGGCTCCATGCCGCGGTGAGTTCGGGACACGCGCTGTTGCTGCTGTTCCTGCCGCCGATCCTGCTCAACGGTTTCATGGTCTGGGTCTTCGGGCACACCCTGCGCCGCGGCCGGGTGCCGCTGATCGAGCGCGCCGCCCGCTTGATGCACGCACCAGGGGATCCGCTCAGCGATGACATCGTCGCCTATGCGCGCGGCGTCACGGAAGTGTGGGCAGGCACGTTCATCGTGCTCACGGCCGTCAACTTCCTGCTGGCGATGTTTGCCCGACCCGGCGGGCTCCTGTTGGCCGCGGGCATCGAGCCCGTCGTCGCCGTGCCGCTGAGTGCATGGTCGCTGTTTGCGAACGTGCTGTCGTACGGGATCATCGCCGCACTGTTCCTCGGCGAATACGCCGTGCGCAAGCGACGCTTTCCGCAGCAACCCTACCGCGGCCTGATCGACTTCACGCGCCGCCTTGCGGCGCTCGGCGACCTCTTCCGGCCGGTCGCCCGCAGCTGGGATCCCCGCCCCGGCACAGGACCCAGGGACTGAACGGATGCGCATCGCGTTCATCTCCGCCAATCGCGAGAACATGCCGGACGCCGTGATTCCGATCGGCGTACTGCACGTCATGGCGGCCACTCCCGACCGGCACGAGAAACTGTTCTGGGACCTCTGCTTCGAGGACGACCCGCTGGCGACCGTCGCGCGCAACCTGCGCGATCACCAGCCGGACCTGGTGGCCATCGGCCTGCGCAACCTGCAGAACATGGACTACACGGACATCACGTCGAACCTCGACGCGTACCGCGCACTGGTCCAGACCGTGCGGGCGCACTCGCCGGCGCCGATCGTGCTCGGCGGTGGCGGATTCTCCGTGACGCCGCTGGAGCTGATGGAGCTTCTAGGCGCGGACTACGGCATCGCCGGCGAAGGCGAGCGTGCCTTCTCCAGGCTGCTCGACGAACTCGAGCGGCCGGTGCCGTCACTGCAGAACGTCGAGCGCTTGTACTACCGGACCGACGGACAGCTGCGCTTCACCGGCAACCGTGCGGACTTCCTGGTGATCGACGACCTGCCGCTGCCCGACCGCAGCGTGCTGTCCGAGCGCTACTACGCCGACTACGGCATCGAGTCGCTGCAGACCAAGCGCGGCTGCCCCCTGCACTGCACCTACTGCACCTACCCGGTGATCGAAGGTGCGCGCAGCCGCATGCGCGACCCGGCGCGCGTGGCTGACGAGTTCATGGCGATCTGTGCGCGCAAGGACGTCACGCACCTGTTCATCGTGGACAGTGTCTTCAACTTGCCGCCGCGCCACGCGAAGGCGGTCTGCCGCGAACTCATCGCACGCGGCAATCGCACGCCCTGGACGAGCTACGTCAACCCGGTCGCATTCGACGACGAGCTGGCGGACCTCATGGTGCGGGCGGGCGCCACCGGCATGGAAGTCGGCTCCGACAGCGGTTGCGACGAAGTGCTGGCTCGCCTGCAGAAGGGGTTCCGCACCGACAAGATCAGGCGGCTCTCGGCGATCGCCAGGACCCACGGCCTGAAGGACTGCCACTCCTTCATCCTCGGCACGAGCGGCGAGACGCTGGATCACGTCGAGCGCAGCCTCGACTTCGTCGAAGAGCTCGACCCGTTTGCCGCGGTGTTGCTCGTCTGGGTGGACGATCACGAAGTCGTCGATCCGCAGATGGCGCTCGAACGACGGTGTTTCCGTGAAGCGGTTTACGAGCGCATCGGACGCCGTGCCGCGGGCCAGCCGCGCTGGTCCGTGCCGAGGCTGGGTATCCGCTTCGACTCACGCCGGTTCGCCGTGCTGCGCAAGCTCGGCATGCGTGGGCCACTCTGGCAGTACCTGGATCGAGTGCCGGCGGGCTGATCCCAACCCGCTGTCCCGCTGATGCGGGAGAGAGTTGCCGTTAGGGGCCGGCCCGCCCAATCCGGCCGGTGTGCGCTGCGGCGGTCGCTGTCGCCGCGACGGCTGCCTGCGCAGGTCACACGATCTTCGCCACCGGAAACCTCATGCGAAACGAATCCACCTTGACGGCTGCCAGCACGGCAGCCGCGGCGAGGTCCGGAAACAAGGCAGGGTCGAAGCGCCACGACAGCAAGCGCCCCGGCCGGACCCGGCCGCGGGCCTCGGGCGCGTAGTAGTAGGTGTGGCCCCGGAATCGCTGCGCCAAAGTGCGAAGCGCGACGGGCAACAGCGCGACGGGCACCGGCAACGGCGGCGCGAAGCGCAGCGCGCCCAAGCGCAACTCACACAGCTCGCGTCCCTCGCTCGTGACGCGCACGCAGTCTTCGCGCCCGCCGGCGCCGCCGTGCTCCACCTCGAAGTCCGCGCGATCCTTGGGTATGCCCCAGTTGTTGCGCCCGTTCACGACGCTGTCCCACGTCGAAACGACGATGCGGCTGATCGAGAGGTGCCTGCGGCCGTCGCCAAACGGGAACGCGCCGGGGATGAACAGCAACTCGCGGTACGGGCCGCAGCCGGACTCCGCGTAATCCACGAACATCAGGTACGAGGCGAGGCTGCGGCCTCGGCCAACGAGGTCCCGCGGCAGGAAAGCGTCGTGCGCCGAAGCGTCGGGGCGCAACTTGAGCGCCACGATCCAGCCTGAGCCGCGCAGGTCCCAAGGGGCCGGGCGTATCGGCACTTCAGGCAATGTGTGGTCGGGCTGCAGCACGTGACTAGAGCATCGCCGGTGTCGAGGCGATCAGGAGCTGCGCGCCGTAATAAAGCGGCAGGCCCCAGGCTCGGTTGAGGAACTCGTGCCGCACGAAACGGTCGCGGGCCACCGAAATGTCCGACGCAGTGAACGCCAGGGCTCCGAGCGCAACAGCCCATGGTCCGCCCGCCGCGGTCACGCCGCACGCCAGCATGGACATGACACCGATCACGATCATGTACACGCGCACCGGCCAGACCATCTCCGCAGGCAGCGCAGCGCCGAGCCAGCGAAGCGTGCCGCCCACGACCATCGCCAGCAGGACCGCACCCGCCGCAAGCCCGAGCAGATCCAGGGGTCGCGTCAGAAACGCCGCCGAATAGGCAACGTGGCCGGCGAGGAAAGCGAACACCCCGGCGCGGAAGGCCGCCGGCCGGTCGAGCGGAATGAGGAACAAGTCGCCGAGCAGGCACAGTACGAGTCCGAGCAGTACCAGCTGCCCGTAGGTGGAGTCGAGCGCGCCAGCCGCGACGCCTGCCCAGATGAAGGCGAGCGACGCCACGGGCTTGGTGAGCCGCAAGCCCGTCCGCGAGCCCCGGTACTCGGCCCAGAGCAGGCCGGCAACGGCCCCCGCGCACAGCAGGTAAGGACCCCAGACAGCCACACCCCTTCCCCATGCCCGACTCGGGAACAGGCGGCGCAGGATGCGGCAGTCGCAACCATTTCGCCATGCGCGTGTTCCGCAATGCCACGGCCGGGGTTTACAGTCGGCCACATGCCGCATGTGCGCTCCTACTACGCCGCAACCGCCCACGAGGCACCGGATCATTCCGCGCTCGCGGGCGATGCCACGTTCGACGTCTGCGTCGTCGGAGCCGGCATCGCGGGCTGTGCCGCGGCGCTGGAGCTCAGCGAGCGCGGCTACCGCGTCGCGCTGCTCGAGGCCGAGCGTGTCGGCTGGGGCGCCTCGGGACGCAGCGGCGGCCAGGCGATCTTCGGCTTCGGCACGGCCATGGACACGCTCGCGGCTCAGGTGGGTCACGAGACGGCGCGCCGCCTGTGGGACGTCTCGGTCGAGGCCCTCGAATTCGTCCGCGACCGCGTGGCACGTCACGGCATCGATTGCGACCTGCACTGGGGCCACCTGCACGTGGCCACGAAGCCGCGCCAACGCGATGAACTGCTGGATCTGCAGCGCGAACTGGCGGAGTCGTACGGCTACCACTCGCCGCGGTTCCTCGGGCGCGACGGAGTCGAGGCCCTGCTCGCCACCACGCGCTACTGCGCCGGCCTCCATGACCCGCGCAGCGGTCACCTGCATCCGCTGAATTACACGCTGGGACTCGCGCGGGCCGCTGCCGCTGCCGGGGCCCGCATCTTCGAGCGTTCACCGGTCACGCGGATCGAGCAAGGCGATCCGGTTCGTCTCGTCACACCGCGCGGCACGGTGCATGCCCGGCACGCCGTGCTGACGCGCGGTGGCTACGTGGCAGGACTGCGCGCACCGGCCGACTGGCGCGTGATGCCGGTGGGCACGTACGTCGTCGCCACCGAGCCGCTCGGCGAGGAACGCATTTCGGCACTGATCCGCGAGAACATCGCCGTCGCCGACGTGAACTTCGTGCTCGATTACTTCCGGCGCTCGGCCGATCACCGCCTGCTGTTCGGCGGGCGCGTGAGCTACTCGGGAATAGACGCGCGCGACACTGGCCGCGCGACGGGCGCCCGGATGCGGCGGGTGTTCCCGCAACTCGCGGGCGTGCAGCTCGACTATGTGTGGGGCGGTTACGTGGACATCACGATGAGCCGCGCACCGGACTTCGGCCGGATCGGTGGCAACCTGTACTACCTGCAGGGGTTCTCGGGCCACGGCATCGCGATGGCCGGCCTGGCCGGACGGCTGGCGGCCGAGTCGATTGCGGGCCAGGCGGAGCGGTTCGACCTTTTCGGCCGGTTGCGGCATCACGCCTTCCCGGGCGGCCGCTGGCTGCGAACTCCGGCGCTGGTGCTGGCCATGCTGTGGTTCCGGCTGCGCGACCTGCTCTGAGCGGGCCGCGTTCCAGCCCCGCGCGAAATCCACTACAGTCCGCGGGCGGTCAGCGCCGCCGGTTCGTGCGCAGGTACAGCACGTAGGCGATCAGGACGACGATGATGAGCAGCAGTATCTTGATCATGGAGTTGTGCACCCTCCGCCGCGCGCCATCTTACCGCCCGTGAGCACCGCAAAGCTGGTTTCGTTCCGCGCCGGCCCCGGCGCCATCGAGCACGTGTACCGCCACGGCCTGGCGCCAGCCGACATCGCCTGCATCCCGGCGGCTGCCGGCGGGCCGAAGGGCCTGGCCCTGGTGCCGTTCGACAAGCTCCTCCACTGCGAGTGGCTGCAGTCACCCGGTGTGTCGGTCGAACTCATCGGTGCGTCCATCGGCGCCTGGCGCATGGCGGCGCTCGCGCAACCCGATCCTGCCCCGGCGCTCGACCGGCTCGTGCACGCCTACGTGCACGACCAGGAGTTCACCGAGCGCCCAACGCCACAGGAAGTCGCCGTCGCCTGCCGGCGCATCGCACAGGCCGTGCTTGGCGGCCGGCCGCTCGCGGTGCGCGACGGGGTGGCGCTCACGGTCATCACCTCACGGGCACGCGGACCCCTGCAGGGCGCGGAGTCGAAGCTGGCGTTTGCCAAGGCGACGCTGAGCAATGCCGTGTCCCGCGGACGGCTCGCGAAGCATCTGGAGCGCGTGCTGTTCGTTGCGGGCCGGCCCGGCTTCCTGCAGGAACCCTTCGACGGCTTCGGACTGGTTCGCATCCCCATCAACGCCGGCAACGCCGAGGACGCGCTGCTCGCGTCGGGCACCATCCCGCTGCTGTGCTCGCCCGTGCGGGACATCGCCGGGGCGCCCCCCGGCAACTACTGGGACGGAGCGCTGGTGGATTACCACCTGCTGCTGCCGTACTCGCAGCTGACACGTGCCGCGGGCCGCCGGCGCATCGTCCTCTACCCGCACTTCAACGACTACGTGACGCCGGGCTGGCTCGACAAGCACCTGCCGTGGCGCAAGGCGCCGCGCGGCCACCCCTGGCTCGAGGACATGCTGCTCGTGGCGCCGTCGCCAGAGTTCCTCGCCCGGCTGCCGAACGGCAAGCTGCCCGACCGGCAGGATTTCTACCGCTACGGCCAGGACCACGCGGCGCGGATCAGGGCCTGGGAGCGGGCGATCGGCGAGTGCGAGCGCTTTGCCGAGGCCGTGCTGCGCTGGCTCGAGCGGCCCGAGCCCACCCTGCTCCAGCCCATCTGACCGGCTATCATCTGGCGATGGACCGCCCTGCACCACGACGCGTCGAACTGATACGCCATCCCGGCACGGCGTCGGCCGGGATCGTCCGGCGCATCGACGTCGAGATCTCCGCGACCGCGGAGGGGGCCCTGCGCCTGCGCTATTTCGTGGATGGGGAGGTGAGCCGCATCGCCATGCCGCCGCCGGCGCCGTCGCGACAGGTGGACGGGCTGTGGCGTCACACCTGCTTCGAGGCGTTCATCGCCGGGCAGACCTCGACGGCCTACTGCGAGTTCAACTTTGCGCCGTCCACCGAGTGGGCGGTGTACGGGTTCACCAGCTACCGCGAGGGCATGGCGCAGCTCGAGCACACCATCCCGCCGCTGGTGGCCGTGAGCATCACGGACGACCGCATTGCGCTCGAAGCGATCGTGCCACGCGAGACGCTGCTCGCGTTGCCCGGCGATTCGATGCTGCGGCTAGGGCTGGCCGCGGTCATCGAGCGCGTGGACGGCGGCCATTCATACTGGGCGCTCACCCACCCGGGCGAGCGGCCTGATTTCCACGACCCGGAGGGCTTCGTGCTGCGGATCGAGCGCAACCACGCATGGTGAAGTTCGGCCTCGACCGGCTGCTGGCC
>Ga0113563_10000540_pt1 | contig 18637 bp, 21 predicted proteins | sample Mud3Dept3metaG_FD_80117 | JGI IMG/M metagenome (GOLD analysis project Ga0113563, IMG submission 80117) | Freshwater wetland microbial communities from Ohio, USA, analyzing the effect of biotic and abiotic controls - Mud 3 Core 4 Depth 3... | ecosystem: Environmental > Aquatic > Freshwater >...
CCCCGAGTCTTCCCGCACGTGCCTCCTGGCTTCCTCCCCCTTTCCCTTTTGCTCCCCGATAGAAATGCTTATAATTCTCGGCTGCAGTCTGGAGGAAGTGTGCTTGGGAGAGGCCGCCCCATGCACCCGGCAACGGGGATATTTCGGGGGCATTTCGGCTCGACCACAGCCCAAACTTGCGCTACAGTTCCCGCAGCCAGAGAAGCGATTCCCTATCATATTTCCCATCAGGCATCTCGATCAGTACCCAGTCGTGGCTGTCGATCTTCGAACCCCGGATGAGATGGCCCCGGGCGCCCGCGCAAAGGATGGCAGGGATGTGTCAGAGTTACGAGTAACTTACAGACAATGCTGGAATTGTTGAGATCCACTTGGAGATTCCGTGGGCTCAGGGAAAGTACACAGGGACCCACTAATCGATAAAATATTACTGTTTATCAATATATTTATATTGACAAACAGTATTTTTTGTCCGATGCTGTGGACGGTAGCCGAAGAGGATTGGCTCACACGGCCACGATTCCAGGAGGAGGTTCTCAATGCGCCTATATGGAGCAGGCTCGATTTCCACCCCCGCAAGGGTTGTTATTGACGTGTTTCTGGTGATTGCCGGCTTGCTGATCGCGGGCCAGGCCGTGATCGTCGCCATACTGCTCGTCAACCCGCTCCAACCGATTCGGGAGCACTTCCAGACGACGACGATTGCAGCGGTGCCGGTGGAAGTATGGCCTCCCGAGGACGTTGTGCGCGTCGAACCCGGCATCGCGATCGCCCGCGTCGACCCGTGGGCCTACATTAGGTACCAGCCCGCCAGCCGGTGGTTCGTCACTGTCGCGGCGGCCGTAAGCTTCTCCTGGTGGGCATGCGCTTTGGTGATACTGCTGTCCCTGCGACGCGCGTTCAACAACCTCTCGGGCGGCACCCCGTTTCCGCGGGACAACATTCGATGCATCCGCAGGACGGGCCTGGCCTTCCTCGGCATGGCGGCGGTCGAGCTGATCACAGACGCTGTCGGGCTATGCTTCATAGGCGCCACGACAACCGTTGCCGGCAGGCCCGTGGTCATTCCTTGGGAGGTGTGGTTGATGGATTTCCCGCTGGGCACGATCCTGGCCGGTCTGGCCATAGTGATCCTCGCCGAGGTCTTCCGCGCCGGCGCGGATCTCCAGGACGACCAGGCGCTGACGGTATAGGAGGCAACCATGGCCATCGTCGTGAACCTTGACCTACTGTTGGTGAAGCGGAAGATGAAGCTGACGGAGCTTGCCGGCCGCGTCGACATCACGCTGGCGAACCTGTCGGTGCTGAAGCAGAACAAGGCCCGTGCCGTCCGCTTCACGACGCTGGACGCGCTCTGCAGGGAACTCGGCTGCCAGCCCGGCGACCTGCTCGAGTATCAGCCCGATGCGCCCCAGGCAGCCGGGCCCGTGGTTGTCGGCTCGGGCAACGAGCTGGAGGCAGACCCCGAATCCGGGGACTGATGAGGTATAGCAATCGGGATCAGATCTGCAATTCTGCGGACCTGATCCCGGATTCTCCGGGAGAAAGACGATGGATACTGTTCACGCGCTCCTCCGGCGACTCCGCAACTGGTTTCTGGTCTGGTTTGTGGCCGAGGCGGTCATTGGCACGGCGGCGGCCGCCTATGTGTTCGACGACATGGGCCGGCATTCGCTCCTGCGTTACGTGACGGGCGGCGTCAACGCCGCGGGCACGATCCTGGCTGGTGTTGTCGTGTCGCTGATCCTGTTGCTGCTCGCCTTGGCCATGCTCGAAGCGCTCCTCGATCTCCGGCCGTGGGCGCGCATGGTTATGCTGGTCGTCGGCTGGATTACGGTGGCGTCGGCCGCGCTCAACCTGCTTACGCTTACGGGCACGTCGGCGCTTCTCGAGCCGCTGGTGATACTCACGGGAGACGGTTGGCTGACGCTCGTGACGGTTAGCGTGCTCACAAAGGCAGCGGACCTGGCGTTCTGGTCGTGGGCGATCTACGTGCTGCAGATGAACGCGGCCGTCCGCGAAGCCTTCGCTTGCCGTATCGCCCCTCCAGAGCCCACGCGGTCAGCGAAGCGATGAGCGCGGAGACGACGGGTATCCAAGGCGACATCACCAGCCTGGACGTTGGCGCCATCGTTAGTGCCGCGCACACGAGTCTGCTCGGGGGCGGCCGCTGTGCGTGGGGTTGGGGTTGGGCCTGCGCATCGGGCCGATCGGATAGCGTCTTACAGGAGGCGTTGCGTCAACACCGCGGCGCGACGCCCCCGCTAATCCGTCCTGGGAGGAATAACACATGTTGAAGGAATCTGCTGTGTTCGTTCTGCTTCTTGGGTTCATGATCTCACAGGCCAGCTTGGGTCCGGGGTTCAGCCAGGAGTCGACACCCACCCCATCCCCAGAGCGCTTCGCCAAAGTCCGGACTATGATTCTCGAGGCCGTGCAGAAGAGGGGAGTCCCTTCCATTTCGATTGCCGCCGCCGAAGACGGGAGGATCGTCTGGGAGGAGAGCTTCGGATACGCAGACAAGGAGAAGAAGGTCAAGGCCACGCCCGATTCGCTCTATTCCCTGGCCTCCATATCCAAGGCGTTCACCGGAACGGGCCTGATGGTACTTGCCGAGAAGAAGCTCCTCGACCTGGACAAGCCGGTCAATGACTATCTGGGCGAGGCCAAGCTGACGGCGCACGTGGGGAATATCGACCAGGCCACGCTCCGGCGGATGCTCTACCTCGAAGCCGGGATGCCGATGCACTGGAACATCTTCTATGCAACCGAGCCGGCCAGGCCGCCCTCCCCGGATGAATCCATCCGCCGCTACGGCATTATCGTCAACGAGCCGGGCCAGGAGTACGTGTATTCGAATTTCGCTTACGGTGTTCTCGGCCGGGTTATCTCACATGTCTCGGGGAGAGGATACGCCGAATTCATGAAAGACGAGATCTTCACGCCGCTGCAAATGAATAGGACGTCAGTGCATGTCGCTCCCGCGTTGGCTGCCCACGCCGTACAGAATTACGATGCAGCGGGAACCCCCCTGTCTCCACTGGCCTACGATCATGACGGCGCTTCGGCCGTCTGCGCAAGCGTCCACGACCTGATCCGGTTCGGGCTGTTTCATTTGAAAAACCGCATTCCCGGCCAGGCGCCAATCCTCAGTCCTGCCTCGCTGGATCTGCTGCACCGGCCCTCTTCCCTGAACGCTGCGGAGATGAGCACGATCGGTGAATCCCGCATGGCCATGGGATGGGGAGTCGTCGACCTGGCCGGCAATCGCTTCGTCGTAGCCAGCGGCGGAGCTCCAGGAACCCAGACTCGGCTCACCTTGCTTCCGGATAAGAACATGGCGGTGGCCATCCTGTGCAACGCCAGCTCCTCGGAGGAGATGGCACTGTGGAAGATCGAGTGGGTAACTTTTGCCGCCATGGTCCCCGGATTTCCTGGAATCCCGGCGATTCCGGAGGAGAGGCCGGCAGCCTTTGTCCCGCCCCAGGTACTCCTGGGAGAATGGCAAGGCACGGTGCAGACCTTTCAGGGAAACAGGCACATGAAATTGTCGGCCAAAAGCGGCGGGGAGATTGCCATCGAGCTCGACGGCCAGCCCGGAGGACCGATACCCATCAACACGCCGCTCGGTCCCCTGGGATTCCGGAACGGCTGGCTGACCGGGCTCTTCTTCGGGACAATACCCACAGAGGATGCCAATCGCTCGTCGCATGTGGTCTTTCTGCGCTTGCATTTGAAGGGAGATACTCTCAGCGGAACTGTGTCGGCGGTAGCCGCCAACCAGACCTTCGCCCTGCCCTACTGGGCGTCGCTGAAGAGGAAGTAACCGAAAAACTGGGCGTGCGAACTTTAAATGCAAGAGCCCATGGCCTGTGGAAAATGCCGTCTCATGGGACAAATGCCTGTTCATCCGCCCGGACGGAACGGAACAAGCCTCAAGCAATATCCCGACTGCGCCATGGATCGAGCAAGGAAAGCTCCTGCCCTGCGAACCTTTCCCTTACACTCCAGAACTGATACACCGCAAGGTGATGCTGCTTTTGTTTGCCAATCAGTTGAGGGCGCGGGAAGGCAACGGCTACACCATCTTGATGGGAGATTTGACTAAAGCCGGGCGCAACGCTCTGCCGGGTGAGGAAGATCTCCTAAAAGGATTGCAGGAAAACGGTATTCCCAACGGGCTTAAACAATGTGCCCAATGCGGGGAGTGGAGAGGCGAGTGCTTCGACACGCTCGGCCCACTAATCGTCCGTGTCCATTGTGTGTGCGAGAACGACAACCTGTGCGCCGCATGCCTCAAGCCTCTTTATGGAAGGAAGCTTAACGCGAATTATTATTCGGAATCTGATCGAAAGATTTGGCATGTTCCCGGCTTCCATGCGATCGACCACAAGTGTCCGCAGGCGGTCGAATCATTCACCTCGCCGAAGAGTTCGGGTAGCATCCAATGAGAACCTGCAGCTATGGGAAACGATGCAGTATCCAGGAGGGAGGAGGGAGCAATGGATAACGATGATGAATCACGAATAAAGCCGGATCAAAACCTTGGACCCAAGAAGGAGCCGTTCAATCCCGAGAATTCACCGTGGACACAACATCTACGGAGATGCCCTCATTGACAGGTATTTCCTGGCTCGGATGAAAGCCAAGCGCGACTGGGTGCTATGGGTTTGCTACGTCGATCACTCGGATTACGAGGGGCGCGTGATCCGAATTCCCCTTAAGTGGTGCCTGGCCAAGGGACTGGAAGGCAAAGCAGCGGCTTCAGCGATGCTCCAAGCCACTTGGCAGGGGGACGAGTGGTTCAACGACTGGGAACACGTGGACAAACGCACCATCGTCGAGAAGGCCGGATTACTCTCAACGGAGGAGATCGCGGAAATCCTGCATCGTGCGCTGGCAGCCAAGGCTGTTGCTGCAGCGGCGCAGGGAGCAAAGGATCCCTATACCACGTCAGCGACAGTGCTTAATCCAACCAAAGGGCGTTGAGTTCCTCCCGCCTGATCCCAGAGGCACCGCAATTTCTAATCTGAAGCAAGGACAGAAAAAAGCAGATACGCAAATTTGCGTATCTGCTCCTGATGCGGCAGAGATACTTAACGTATCCGCCAGGGTTGGACTGACGCAGTTTCCAGCGCCTGCCAAGTTTGTCGTGTCCAGCCGCTGGACATGAAGATGGAACCGATAGAGACTACCGCCACCGAGCCTGCTCAGGAGGCGAAACAGTATGTCTGAGACACGATCAGCAAAGCCTTGCTCTGCCCTCCACGAGGCCAGAAAGTTGACCCTCCCTCAGCCGGGCAGTAACATGCCCACCGATGACACTCGGAGAAACCCTGATTGAGGTTTGGCGGCAGGTGCTCGTCGAGGGGAAACCCAGAGTCGAGCTGGTGGACAACTCTTACCCTGTAACGGCCACGCGGGCTAAGAAACTCCGCACGGTGCAATTCGAGTATGCCTCCCACCACGTCGACGGCATCGAGCAGAATCCTGAGACCGCTTCCCGCTGGGCACTCCTCGCCCGCGAGGGCAAGCGCGTCATGCAGTTCACCGTGGGGCGGCGCTATATCGCTAACGTGTCTGAGGGCGAGCTCGTTCGTTATCCTGCCTGGCAGGCCCTCGAACTTCCAGAATGAGCCTGACACTTCATCGTCCTGCCGGTATAAGCCCCTAAAAGGCAGCCAGCTCCAACCTGATCGCACTGCGGAGTCCAGGTCGCCAGGCTCTTCCTTGCGGGAGCGCTTTCTTTTTCCTGAAAAAGCGGCATTCCTTTATAATGCCAATACCACATAGCATTTCACCCTGACGTGCCGTGCCGGAGGCTCTCATGCCCGAGATCGGCCAGACTGTTGCGCACTACCGACTCGTGGACAAGCTCGGCGAAGGGGGCATGGGGATCGTTTACAAGGCTCGCGATCTCCACCTCGATCGCTTTGTGGCCATCAAGTTTCTGCCGCCCGGGAAGGTGGCGGATTCCGACCGCAAACGGCGATTCGTCCAGGAAGCCAAGGCCGCGTCAGCCCTCAAGCATCCAAACATCGTCACAATCCACGATATTGCTTCGGCCGGCGGCCAGGACTTCATCGTGATGGAGTCCATCGAGGGCAGGGCGCTCGACCAGCTGATTGGCCGCAAAGGGCTGAAACTCGGCGAAGCGCTGGGGTATGCCGCACAGATCGCCGACGGGCTCGCGAAGGCTCACGCGGCGGGGATCGTGCACAGGGACCTGAAGCCCTCCAATATCATGGTCGCCAATGACGATCTGGTGAAGATCCTGGATTTCGGCCTGGCCAAGCTGACCGAGACCCTGTCGGCCGATGAATTCACCGCGACGCAGGCTACCGGGGCCACACAGGAACTTCAGACCGAGGAGGGCACAATTGTCGGCACGGTCGCTTACATGTCCCCGGAGCAGGCCGAAGGGAGGAGAGTGGATGCCCGCTCCGACATCTTCTCTTTTGGTTCGGTGTTGTATGAGATGTTGACGGGTAGGCAGGCGTTTCGCCGCGACAGCAGACTGGCCACACTGGCGGCCATCAGGGCCGAGGATCCCACTCCGGTGGGCGAGACCGTCGCGACGGTCCCGGCCCAGGTCGAACAGGTCGTGGCGCGCTGCCTGCGCAAGGATCCCCAGCGGCGCTTCCAAAGCGCATCGGACCTGAGGGTCGTGTTACAGGATTTGAAAGAAGAGTCTGATTCCGGAAAACTGCGGACGACAACGTCAATACCGGCGCGCACGCGCAGCCGGATTCCGCTGATTGTGATGGCAGGAGTTCTGTTTGCCATGGCGGCGCTCGTCATCTGGCTGCTGATCAGTCGAAAGGGTGCTCCACAAGGGATCGAGATCACAAGACTCACCTTCGATTCAGGGATCACAATAGTACCCGCCATTTCGCTGGACGGCAGACTGGTCGCATATGCATCGGATCGCGGCGGTAAAGGGGACTTCGATATCTGGGTCCAGCAGATTCCCGGGGGCAAACCGGTCCGGCTCACCAACAATCCCGCGGATGACATCAGTCCGTCTTTTTCGCAGGATGGAAGCCAGATCGTGTTCCGTTCTGAGCGGGATGGAGGAGGGCTATATGTCATCGATACTCTGGGGGGAGAGATGCAGGGTGGAGAGGCTCGCAGGATTTCTGATCGCGGCTATTCTCCCCGTTTCTCTCCTGATGGAACCTATATCTCCTATGGAGTCATGCCGGCTTCACTCGGCGCAGCGCTGAACAAAATGTTCCTGGTGTCACCGCAGGGCGGCGAGCCAAAGCCGTTTCAGCCCGAGTTTTCTATAGATGGGCTTCGGTCCGGATCCGGTGCACTGTGGTCGCCGGACGGCAAACACATTCTGTTCTGTGGCACGCGGAACGGTGAAGCGAGCACGACCGACTGGTGGGTAGCCCCGGAAGACGGAGGTCCCGCGATTCGGACCAATGCAAAGCGCAGCCTGTCCTTGTCCCAGCTTCCAACCTGGGAGTGCCCGATGGCGTGGTCGGGGGATTTCATCTACTACCAAAGCGGCACGAGCGTCGAGGGAATCAATATATTCCGTGCCCGCATATCCTCGGGCAGCTTTCAGATTGCCAGCCAAGCCGAGCCCATAACAACGGGAACCGGAATGCAGACCTCCCCCAGCATAGCACGGGACGGGCGCATGGTTTTTGCCGCCGCGACCGGCACCATGAACATCTGGAGCCTCAATGCAGCCGCCGACCAGGGAACTGTGTCCGGAGAACCTCAACGATTGACCCAGGAGCAGACTATCAAGCGGGCGCCCTTCCTGTCCCGCGACGGATCCAGGCTTGCATTTGTCTCCTCTACCGGCAGGCAGAACTCCCGGACGGAGATCTGGATCAAAGACCTGCCCGGCGGCAGTGAGAAAGCCATTCGCGCGCGCGGAGCCCCGAGTTATGAGGCCTTCGGATCTCCTGTGCTGAGCGCCGACGGATCTGTGCTTGCCTACAGAGATAGGGTTTCGGAGGGATACGGTTTCTACGTTGTCGGCGCGGGTGGAGGCTCCGGTTCCGGCCGTCAGATCTGCGCGGGCTGCCTGGTTCGCGATTTCTTCTCCGATCCAGGCTGGGTTCTTGTCCAATACGGGCCGAACCTGATTGTCCGCCAGAACCTGGTATCGGGCCTCCGGACTACTTTGCTGGACAGCGGAGCAGACCGGCCGCTTTCAGCCAGCCTGTCTCATGACGATCGATGGCTCGCGATCGCATTGGGCAATCCGGACGGCAAAGCTGCGATTTATGCCGTTACCGTTCGCGACCGGCCGGTTCCGGAAAAGGATTGGGTGCTCATTTGTGAAAGTGAGCGTTACCTGCGGGCCCCAAAGTGGTCCCCGAACGGGAACCTCTTGTACTTCCTCTCGGAAACCGGCGGCGCATGCGGAATCTGGGCTCAACGCTTCGATCCGGCCGCGGGCAAACCTCTGGGCGCCGCGTTTCTCGTGTACCGGCCGAACAGCACCCGCCTCGGCCTGAACGTGCCCCCCGGAAGCGGTGCTTTCGGAATTGCCCCCGGCCGGCTGATTTTTTACATGTTCGAAGGATCGGGCAACATCTATATGACCCAGCCCAAACTGCGTTAAGAAGCTGGTGCCTGACCGCACTGTCGTCCTCCGCGAAAACCAAAATTCCTCAAAATTTTCCCGAATTTGGAGTTCACATCTGGTCAGCTTTCCGGTATGCCGACTTACTGCTCGCGTGAACCGGTAATGTTGGCCGTGTTGTCGATTTATCTGAACGGGACTTCGCGGGACCAACGGTAGATCCCAACTTTCCGATTAGCCGGACGACGGGCTCAGCGTGATCCTCCTGGCGAACCTCGATGTGGCATCAAATAGCCAGGCCGGAAATCCTGGCGCGCGGCGTCACCGCACCGTGCCTTCCAAACGGCTATTCATACCGTAACACCGGATCGGCCGTTTTTGTTGATCCCTCAGGCTTTCAAACGAGAGCAGCCCACCGTACAGATTGCTTTGATCTAAAGATCAGCGCTGTTTTTCAAACACCCAGAGATTATCGAACTTCACCACTGGCCCGCGAAAACTCTCGATAGCCGTGATTGTCCTGCCGCCATCCGAAGGGTGGTAGCGCACGGTATCGGTCCCTTCCCGACCGTCGTTAAGGATGATCTTTGCCTGATAGACCAGATCCGAGCCGTCCCAACTCACATGGCCCCGGGTCGTTTCGCCAGTGCTTTTCACGACCACTTCCTTGCCGTCAGTGGTCAAATCGATGCTCCAGGTATCGGTCTTTCCTTCGGCAATCAGGGTCCTAGACATACGAAATACAGGCTCCCGATGGTCGATGGTAAAAATTCCCGAATCCGGAACCGGAATCTGGAGTTTGCTCTTTATCGCAACGAATTTCCATTCAACGGAGAAATTCGGTTGAAGGTTCTGAACGGGCAACAGCAAAACTAGAACAGCCGAACATAATCTGAGTATCTGCACGTGCCACCCTCCGGCGATTGTTATAGCGTAGCGGGCCTGAGATCTCAACAACAGTTCACCACACTTCCCGATGGCCTTATTCGCCTTCTCCATTCCGAAAACGGCGCCATGGGAAGTCGAGGTGGTTTGGCGGAAAGGCTGCCACTCGGGCGTATTGTGGCGTTCTCGTACAGTTGCCTGGTTTCTTCCGACCTCTGTCGTAATTGATAGTTTCCGCTTTGGCCGTATCTCAGGCATGTGGGCCGGTCGTCAGTCAATTTCTCAAATTCCCGTTCTTGAGGAATGTTCCAGTTGCGGCACTTTCCATCTGGCCCGGGGGGATCTACCATGAGGGAGCAACGCCCAGCTGGGCATTCGTACCACACATTCTGAAACACTTGCCTGGAGCTCTGATCTCAGCGATGCGCGTTTCCTTCGCTGCGTGCAGTTACCGCTTCGCGGGAGGAGCCAGGGGCAGACGCGCCAGATCGACAAGTTCGAGTGTGTTTGAGGTGAAGTTTGTCACTAGCAGCGTCCGCTGATCAGCCGTTAGCCTAAGTTCTCTGGGGAATGCGCCCGCGGGGATCGTCCCAAGCACGACGATGGCGCCGGCCTTGACCCGCGCCGCATCAATAACTGCAACAAATTGCCGGTCATCGACTCCGCCGGCAAAACGGTTGGAACTGGTCACGAAGATCTTCCGTCCCTTGTCGGCCACGACAACACCAACCGGCGAAGTTCCCACGGCAACCCGGCCGAGCAGAGCATGCTGCGGATCGCGCATCAGCTTGCCGGTATCGAGAGCCAGCAGGGCGTGGTCGCCACGCGCCGTCACGTAGGCCACATCGCCTTTGGGCGAAAGCGCCAACCGCACCGGATTGCAGCCCGCTGGCGCCATGGCGACAACGGCATGCGCCGGATCCGTCCTCGCGCGCGCGACATCCACGACCATCACCGCCCCCTGTGGAAACTGGGGCGTGCTCTGCGCCGGGTCCCTCCCTTCCGGCGTGCACTCCGCCGGCCAGCCGGAGTCCTGAGGTGCCCTCTGGCTGGTGGTATAGAGCAACCGCCCATCCGGCGAAAAGGTGAGCGCGACCGGAGAATTGCCCACGGGGATCTTCCCGACAATGGAATCCCGCTGGAAGCCGGAAGCGCGCGCCTTGGCCAGATTGATAACGGTGATCGTCCGAATCCCTTCCTCGCTGACGAAAAGGAACCGGTCGTCGGGCGTGACGTTGACGTAGATGTTTCTCGGTGCTTGCTCATACTGCAGGTATCCAAGGACTGCGTCACCCACGCCGGAGATCAAGCGGTCCGTGTCAAGAAAGATGACGCGATCCAAGCCCGCGACGATGGCTAGCTTGCCGTCATGCGTGAGCACCATGCCCAGCGGAAAGCCCTCCGTCGGCACGACGCGGACCAGAGACGCTTTTCCTCCTGTTCTCTGCACAACGGCGATCCCATTCTGCGCTCCGGCGCCGGACGGCGTCAAAGTGACGAACACCCAGCAGCCGTCCCTTGTCGGGATCGCCGAGAATGGGCGCCCCGGCAATTCAATGAACGTGACCGGCTCCGGCGACGCCTGGTTGCAATGCCGGGGATTTGCGGGCTCTTCGGCGCGCGCATGCCCGGGAGCCAACACCAGCAGGCACAGGACGGTCAGGGTGGATGCCGTCAGTCCACGCAGCAGGCAGTTCACCATCAAGCACGCTCGATAGGATGATTTATGGGTAGAAACTATGTCCATAACCGTTTCGTGTTTCTGCATGGTGGTATCCTAGCGTTTGTCTGGAAGCCCCAAACGCCTCCTCAAGTGAAATGATCAGCCCCGCGGAATCCGGAGCCAAAGGCGAATTCCTCTCAATCTCTGAGAGGAGAGAATGTGCTAATGTTGCAGCCTCTGCATAGACGATAGCCGAAAATTCTGCAACATGTTACACGAGGAAGGGATTGCGCGAAACAGAGAATTGGCCACCTTGCTCCCGAAAGCGTGGACACCCCAGAAACTAGAGAAAAGCGTGGAAACCCATCATTCGCGCATGGGTTGCGACCAATCCCTATGTGAGTCTGTGGTGGCAGGGGCGATTTTGAGATCGAGTGAACGACTGTGAGAGCGTTGGCCAAAGCGATCCGGTCAGGAGGAGGGCGACAGCACGATCACGGGCACGAAAGAGTGCAAACCAATGCCCGAAACGATTGATGCGGTAATGGGATTACACCGAATCTGCGGAGGTTATGCTGATGAGCGTTTGCGGGGTCAGGCCGATTGCGGCCCTGATGACGCGAAGGCGGCACGGGCGGCAGCAACGCCTGTGAACCATCGCTTGCCGAGCTGATCGGCAAGATTGCGTCGATTGGAGAGCAATCCGACGGCAAGACGGAATCTCGAGCCGAAGCAGGAGATGGCCTCGGACCACGCCGCGGGATTGGCTCCGATCCGCAACAGGATGGGAGCAAGGCAGGCATCCATGGCGCCGCGCTTGTCCGACCGCATCAGCCGTCCCGACCTGTCGACCAGATCGAAATATTCCTCGGCCGTCGTCTGCAGAATCCCGCGTCGCTTCGAATCCGATGAAATGGGGCAGAGCCAGGGGGCGGCCAATTCCATACCACCAATACCAAGGGAATTTGTCGTAGGGGCGAGACTTTCGGGAACCGGGTCAGGAATGCCGGCGGCAATATCCGGTAAGGAAATGTCCCCGCCCACAGACGTTGGCTGCAGGACTTGCGGCGCTGCCTCTTCGGGCGCGGGGACTGTCGCCATCGTCTCTCGCTGCCAGGCACGGATCCGTTCCTGGATGCTGGTGAAGTTGCTGCCTTCGGGCGTTTCAGCCAGACCGGCCCGAATGAGATTGAGATCCACGTAGACCATTCATGCGGCGATAGCCGCCTCGTCAAGCAGAGCCTGGCATTTGAAGCGCGATTCCCAGAACCTCCCCTTGACCTGATCCTCTTTCTTGGCAGCGCGGGCGATGAACTCGTTGAGCCGGCCCATGAACCAGCTCAGGCTGCAGAGGCGTTTGCGCAGGAGTGCGATCCGTTCCGGCTGATCCGCCAGGGCGCTGATTTCGACATCGGTAGGGGCAAGGGGCGCGCCGCTGCGGTCGCGGTGTCGGGGAAACAGCGTCAGCCAGCAGGCGGCCACTTCCATATCGGTCCATAGGGCGACGAGATTGGGACGAATGCGCAAGACCAGGTGGTAGTGATTGGCTAAGATGGCGTAGGCGCAGACTTCGACAGCGAAGATGGCCGCAAGATATCGTAACCTCTCGAGCTACCAAGCCTTACGGTGAGAAAAGTCCCGCCGTGTGTGCGGGTCGAATCCGTGCAAAAACGCACGGCGGACGCACCGGCTGAAGCAGTGATAGTCGCCTTCCTGACCTTCCTTGACATATTTGCTGCGCGGCAATGCCATGGTTTACCCCCTCCAATGCTTCTAACTGCCGACTCACAGAAAGTGCCAGGAAAAAATGACAAATAGTGGGTGTCCATGCCTATCCAGTTTCCAGCGAGCCCTGATCCGTTTGTTCCGGGGGAACACTTCCGGCGGCCCTTTTCCCCCTTCCTCAGGCTTCGTGTCCTTCGTGGATCAGTTTCGTTGTGCGGGCCGGGCGCCCGCCTTGCCGGCCGTTTTTGCGCGACGCGCGGGCTTTGGCTTGTGAACGCCGCGCGCCTCCACGCCTGCCAAGCTCGCGCATCCAGGCACGCGTTCCGAAGATTCCCAAGGCGAGGTTCGGGACGCTGAGATCAACATCCAGATGTTCCCAATGCAAACCCCCGCCGGCAGGAGTCACCGTGACCTTGGCGACGGCTTCGGGCGGTGCACCGGCAAGGCCCTGAACGAGCCCAGGAGGAAACACAAACTGGCAGCCGTTTGTGAGTTCAACGATTATGCGCTCCAAGCCGGCGTCATAGCGCGCCGAAATGGCACGGGGCTCGGACGCGGCCGCTCTCGCGCCTTGATCCGAGGCGTGGCGATACCGGCGCGCCAATTCATTCCGGATCCAGGTTTCCACCATGTATCTCCTTCCATTTTCTTCGCAAAAACGAACCTCTTGCATTGACCACCCGGAGTGCAAACGCCAGATCGGCTTGCGTCAATCCGTTGTTGACCACGAGCCTGGGTTTTCTTCCGCGTGCGCACAGGTTGATCTTTGCCTCGCCACCGGCGCCCATGACGTGAACGTGCGCCGGACCATGGTCGTTCAAATAGATGGCAATCCGCAGTTTGCCGAAGCGGACGACTGTGGGCATTTCTAGTGTAACCCAAGCGCATAGGTTTTGACAGGCCTAATTGCGCGATTACTTACGCAAAGGAAGTTTCGCGGGCCGTGATTCTATTTCAAAAAATATTAAAAAGAGCAGAAGATGTGAGGAATCCGGGACGCACCGGGGCAGCCTGAATGAATTGAGATTTTTTCCCAAAAAAAGGCTCAAAAAAAGAGCTCAATCTTGATCTTCCGCCCCCATCATTGAGTTTAAGCGTTTTGCGGACCTAAACTACATGATACTGCATCCGCTTATTGGCAGAAAAGCGGAGCTCAATATCGAGGCTGAGGGTTCTGCAGAAGCCTGTTTTTCTATTATCTGTTTGCAGATTTTGGCTTTCGGTCGGTGCGTCCCCGATTTGCATAGGGTGACAGCAGCCTGTCACCCATTTACCTTTTGTTTTTGCCGGTAGCGTTTTGTTTTTTTCTTGACATCAGTCTGACCGTGGGTCACTATGAGACATACCACATTGTGGTATTATACATTCTGGCTTCTCCATTAAGATCTCGCCAGCAGGAAAACAGCGCAGGCGGCGCATCCCTCAAGACTTGAAAACGCCTGATTCGACCGCAGTTCATTGACTCACGCCCCTTGGTGCCGGAGAACGAGATCTGGCGCGCACTGCCACGGAGGCAAAAGCGAACTATCATCAACACTTGATTTTAGGAGAGAGTAGATGCAAAAGAAATTAGTGGTTTTTCTCGTCCTGTGCGCTCTCGTGATTCTGCTTGCTCCTGTTGTTGTATTGGGACAGCAGAGCTTCACGAAACTTGACTATCCCGGTGCCACCAACACATATGCCATGGGCATCAACTCCAGAGGAGACATCGTGGGGTATTACAGCATCTCCGGCATAGTCAGTGGGTTTTTTCTCGGCAGGGGTGGATTCGTTTCCATCAACTACCCAGAGGCGAACTATACCGACGTTTGGGCAATTAACCCGGCCGGTGACATCGTAGGAAGTTACTACGACGCGAACTGGATCCAGCACGGTTATTTGCTTCACCACGGTATCTTCACCTCCATCGATGTGCCTGACGCCATGTTTACGGCCGCGTTCGGCATTAATCCGGAAGGCGACATCGTGGGGCACTATGGGGTCCCTCCGGCAGGAAGGATGAACGGGTTCCTGCTGCGCAATGGACAATTCACGACGTATGATTATCCTGATCCCAACCTCATGACCTGCGGAATGGGGATCAATCCAGAGGGCCAGATCGTCGGACACTACCAGATTGGCATGGTGGTTCACGGCTTTCTGATGAACGAGGGAGTCTTTACTACTATCGATATTCCGGGCGCAAAGACTACCCAACCGTACGGGATCAATCCCGATGGCGAAATCGTGGGATTCTACATTGAGGCAGCCACGAGCAATGTTCATGGCTTTTCCCTGGACCAATGGGGCGTCTTCACCCAGATTGACGTTCCCGGCGCCGTAAAGACCTGGGCGAGGCGAAACAACCCCAGGGGGGAACTGGTAGGCAACTATCTGGATGCCTCGGGAAAGGCGCACGGCTTTCTGATGCGGCGATAAACACGAAGGCGTCATTTATGCGCAGTACCTGATCTGCGATCCACAAAATCGGTATCAGGAAGCTGTGAATACATTGAAAATCACTTGGAGCACGACCCGCAGTATCTGCCGGCAGCGGTTTTTGAGAAAAGACGAGAAGGCTGAATGGCTGGTATATATCAGGAGTGTGCCGGTTCGCTGGGCGAAGCCGGTACACCCTGGTCGGGATCCGGTACTCTGTGTGCCGGTTGAAATCTAGCGTTACCGGTTCGCGCCGTGCCGGTTCCATACCCGAGCACTGGACGGCCTCTGCGCAATCGAAGAGGGAGGCGAGATTGCTTTCCATGCCCCCGCCCAGTCATCTTTCGCCGCATCGGAAAGCTCCTCGAATGCGGCAGTCTGAAATCGCAAGCCAGCCGTGAAGAAACTGATGCCCTTTTTCTATACCAGCCGCTGCTGCATATGGTCGGAATCGACTGCATTTCAGATCCGAGCCTGTGCGCGACCACCGGTCAGATTCTGGACAGGATCTTATATCAACTTCGGCGGGCCGCTACGGAACGTCCGCATCACCCGGCAACGTCGATCACCCACCGGAATAATATGGCCCAATGCAAATGGCAGACAGCGCGGTCGCACGTGTACCCCATTGTGGTATGATTTGAAACCAAGGAGGAAAGCCTGAAATGAAGCGGAAACAGTTCGCCGAAATTCGGCAGCATTTGGGGAAAACGCAAATCCAGATGGCACAGATCTTGGGCGTTTCTCCTAAAGCCGTTCAAAGTTTCGAACAGGGCTGGCGGAACATTCCTGTGCATATAGAACGCCAGGTCCTCCTTATTCTGGCACTAAAAACCCGCGCTTCCAAGAAGGACAAGCCCTGCTGGTTAATGCGCCGTTGTCCGGCAGAGGACAAGCAGAATTGCCCCGCATGGCAGTTTGAGGCCGGACACCTCTGCTGGTTCATCAATGGAACTATCTGCGAGGGCACGACCCAGGGAAGCTGGCAAAAGAAGATGAGAATCTGTGGAGAGTGCGAGGTTTACCGATCTATTTTGCCGCTGGCGCATTGATGGGTGATCTGCGTTCTGATTGCAGTGCGCAAAGTGCCAAGGGAACCGGCGGCAAGTTTTGACGGGCATGACTCGGGTCAGCGCTTCAGGCGTTTGATGGCTCTTTCAAGATCTTTCCGATCGACGACACGCATGATCGTGACGGTTGTCTCATCGATCCGATAGAGAATCCGATAATCGGCAACTCGCAGCCGATAGAGTGGAAATCCGAATCCTCTGCGTTTCTTCTTCAAAGTCGGGGATGGAAAGGGATCCCGCCGAGGGTGCGAGGATAGTCGCCTGACTTTCTGCCGCCCATGCCTCGAAACTACACCTAGCCCGACTTCGACAACTGGAAGGGCAAATCGAAAAAATGCGGGGGTCCGGCTCGCGGAAGCCCTTTGATGCCAACAGCGGCATTACCAAAATAGGCGCAAAGCGCTTGTAGTGCCGACCTACCCCCTTGCACCGATCCATCGCGCGTGGACAATAGCATCATGTTTTTGCGTTCGAAGTCGCGCGTCAAGGATGGCAAGGAACACCGTTACTGGAGCATCGTCGAGAGTCACCGTGTCACCAGCGGTCGCGTGGTTCAAAGGCATGTTCTGTATTTGGGCGAGATCAACGACAGCCAGAGAGAGGCTTGGTGGCGCTCGATTGACATTCTTGAAAACGGCCAGGAAACACGCACCGTCTCGTTATTGCCCGAAGATCGACCGGCGCCCCTCACAGATCGTGATGTAATTCATGTGCGCGTGAATCAGATGCGACTGGAGCATCCGCGTCAATGGGGTGCATGCTGGATGGCCTTGCTGTTGTGGGACCAGTTGCGGCTCGATAGCTACTGGGCGGAGAAACTGCCGGCGAGTCGGGAGGGGACCCGTTGGTTGAACGTGTTGAAGCTCCTGGTTTGCTACCGACTGATCAAACCGAGAAGCGAATGGTATTTGCATCGGAGCTGGTACGGCCGGAGCGCCATGGGGGATCTGCTCGGCGAAAACAATCAGGTAGTCCCATATCAGAATCTGTTGCGGTGTCTGGACAAACTGGTGCGGCACAAAGAAGGACTGTTCAGCTTTCTGAAGCAGCGCTGGCAGGACCTGTTTAACGCGGGTTTTGACGTGCTCTTGTACGATCTGACCAGCACGTATTTTGAATGCGATCCGCCCCGGCACGGCAAGCGCAAGCACGGCTACAGTCGGGACAAACGCTTCGATTGTGTACAGGTGGTCATTGCTCTGGTGGTGACGCCGGAAGGTCTCCCGCTGGCTTACGAAGTGATGGATGGGAATACGAGTGACAAGACCACGCTGCGGCAATTTCTGGACAAGATCGAAGCCCAATATGGCAAGGCGCGACGCGTATGGATTATGGATCGGGGGATTCCGACCGAGGATGTGCTGACTCAGATGCGACAGTCAGAGGCGCCCATCTATTACCTCGTCGGCACGCCCAAAGGACGCCTGACAAAGCTTGAGAAAGAACTGCTGCCGCTGCCCTGGAAGGAAGTGCACGAAAATCTCACGGTGAAGCTGCTCAAGGAAGATGGGGAACTGTATGTGTTGGCGTGCAGTCGCGATCGCCAAGGGAAGGAACGTGGCATACGGCGCCGGCGGCTGAAAACATATTGGAATCGCCTGAAGGAGATCAGCCGCCAGAAACTGGACCGGGATCAACTGCTGATGAAGGTCGGCGCGGCGAAGAAGGAGGCTGGCCGTGCGGCGAGTCTTGTGGAGATCGTGTTGCCCTCTGTGCAGGAGCCGGTCAGTCCGCAGACGTTTCGTTTCCAACTGTGCCGAGATAAACTGCGCAAGGTTCGCAGGCATGAGGGGCAATATCTACTGCGCTCCAATCTCTGCGCCGAGGACCCGGCCCAGCTGTGGAAGTACTACATCTTGCTGGTGGAAGTAGAAGAAGCGTTCAAGACTCTCAAGATGGATCTATCCGTACGCCCGATTTACCACCAGAAGGATAGCCGGATCGAGGCGCACATTTTTGTGGCCTTCCTGGCGTATGCGCTGCAGGTGACTCTGAAGCAGCGATTGGAAGCCTTGGCGCCAGGTTTGACCGTGAGATCGGTAATGGACAAATTCAAGTCGATTCAGATGATCGACGTTTTTTTGCCTACGACAGACGGGAAGGAACTGCTGCTCCAACGATACACGCAGCCGGACAAGGATCAGCTTTTGCTGCTGTCCAGACTGAACTTGATTCTGCCCGAGCAGCCAAAGCCACAGCTGTTGGACAGAAAGCCGGAGATGGGAAAGTTGCGGATGCATGTGTAGTGCCGACTTATTGAGGTGCCTTCTAAAGGAATCAACGACTTACGGGTGCTCCACCCCTCCAGTTGTCGAAGTCGGGCTA
>Ga0113563_10000541_pt1 | contig 18630 bp, 16 predicted proteins | sample Mud3Dept3metaG_FD_80117 | JGI IMG/M metagenome (GOLD analysis project Ga0113563, IMG submission 80117) | Freshwater wetland microbial communities from Ohio, USA, analyzing the effect of biotic and abiotic controls - Mud 3 Core 4 Depth 3... | ecosystem: Environmental > Aquatic > Freshwater >...
ACTTGATCTTGACGCCCGCTCGGTCGAGCGACGAGCCGGTCATGGTGTTCACCAGCGAAATGCGGTCGTTCACCAGCTGGGCCATGTCCTTGTCGCCCGTCGAGATCACGACGCGCAGGCCTTCGCGCGCCGCGCGCCCGGCGAGGGTGCCGATCACGTCGTCGGCCTCGACGCCCTCGACCCTCAGCAGCGGCAGGCCGAGCGCCTCGACCGCCTCGATCAGCGGGCCGGTCTGTGCCTTGAGGTCGTCCGGCATCGGCGGCCGATGCGACTTGTACTCGGCGAAGAGATCGTCCCGAAAGGTTCGGCCCGGTGCGTCGAAGACGACTGCGACGAACGCCGGCTCGAGTTCCTTCTGCAGCTTGGTCAGCATGTTGAGCACGCCAAGCACCGCACCGGTCGGCTCGCCCCTGGAGTTCGTGAGCGGCGGCAGCGCGTGGAAGGCCCGATACAGGTACGACGAGCCGTCTACCAGCACCAGCGTGGGAGCCTCACCCACCCGAGCCACCAGTGCGGGTCGCCGCTTCCGGCGGTAACGCCTCGGGCGGCGGAGCTTCGGGTGTTGCGGCCTCGGAAGGCTTTGTCGGTGGAGCCGACTGGCTGCCCTCGGCTGGTGCAGATGGCTTTGCGCCTGAAGGCCCGGGCCTGGTGGTCACTTCACCCGGCTTCTCCGGAAGCGTGAGCTGGCCTTTATATCCGCAGCCGCCGAGTGCCAGCCCGACGACCGAGATCGCGAGAATGGTTCGCGCTTTCATGCCCGCGCACCGCCGGCCAGTGCCGGAGTCGACCCCTCGAGCACGGACACAGTGAGCCGCGAAATGCAGACGAGGCGCTGCTGTTCGTCCTCGATACGGATATCCCAGACGTGCGAGCGGCTGCCGACGTGGATCGGGCGCGCCGTCCCGGTCACCCGGCCGCTGCGCGCCGAGCGCACGTGGTTCGCGTTGATCTCGATTCCAACACAGTAATAGCGGGACATGTCCACGCAATGCGTCGCCGCCACGCTGCCCAGCGTTTCGGCGAGCGTGACCGAAGCGCCTCCGTGCAGCAGGCCGAAAGGCTGAACCGTGCGATGGTCCACAGGCATCGTCGCGCGCAGGAAGTCGGGGCCGATCTCGGTGAAGCGCAAATCGAGGTGCTCGGTCATGCTGCCGCGCGAGTACTGCTGGATTTCCTCCAGCGTGAACGGTCGAAACCAGATGCTCATGGGGGGATTTCTCGCCTTCAAAGCGCGATTGTAACCGCCGCTCGCCGGATGCCGGCGTCTCAGTCCCTACGCATGGCGCCGGACGCCCTGAAAGGGCAGAATTGCTGCAAAGCACAAGGCCCCACCCGGAGCATTTCCATGGCTGACTATCACGCGCCCCTCCAGCAGATGCGGTTCACGATCGAGCACCTCGTCGGCTTCGACCAGGTCAATGCGCTGCCTGATTACCAGACCGTGGATGCCGATACCGTCGAGTCCGTGCTCGAAGAGGCGGCAAAGTTCGCGAGCGGCGTGCTCGCGCCGATCAACTGGCTCGGCGACCGTCAGGGCGTACGGGTGGTCGACGATGCCGTGCAGGTGCCCGCCGAGTTCACCGACGCCTATGCGAAATTCTGCGAGGGCGGATGGCCGGGCATCGCCGGCGACCCGGACTTCGGCGGCCAGGGCCTGCCGAAGGCGGTTGCGGTTGCCTGTGACGAGATGTGGGCCGCGGCCAACGTCTCGTTCGCGCTCTGTCCGGAGCTGTCGCAGGGAGCGATCCTCGCGATGGACCGCCACGCGACCGACGAATTGAAGGCGATCTATCTCGAGAAGCTGATCTCCGGGCAGTGGGCGGGCACGATGTGCCTGACCGAAGCCCAGGCCGGCTCCGACCTGTCGAGCCTCACCACCCGCGCCGAGCCGAAGGGCGATCGCTACCTGATCACGGGACAGAAGATCTACATCACCTGGGGCGATCACCCCATGGCCGAGAACATCATCCACCTCGTACTCGCGCGCCTGCCGGACGCGCCGCCGGGTGTCCGCGGCATATCGCTGTTCCTGGTGCCGAAGTACAAGGTCAATGCGGACGGCTCGATCGGCGCCCCGAACGACAACCGCCCGGTGTCCGTCGAGCACAAGATGGGCATTCACGCGAGCCCGACCTGCGTGCTCGCGTTCGGCGACAACGGCGGCGCGGAAGGCTTCCTGGTCGGCAAGCCGAACGAAGGGCTCGCCGCGATGTTCACAATGATGAACTACATGCGCCTCGGCGTAGGCGTGCAGGGCGTCGGTCTCGCGGACCGCTCCTATCGGCAGTCGGTGACGTTCGCGCGCGAGCGCATCCAGGGTCGCGCGCCGGGCGAGAAAGGTCGTGTCGCGATCATCCGACACCCCGACGTGCGGCGCATGCTGCTTTCGATGCGTTCGCTCACCCAGGCGAGCCGCGCCGTCTGTTATTACACGGCCGCGTGCCTCGACCGTGCCGCGCACGGATCGGACGCCGAAGCTGCCGCCTTCTACCAGGCGCGAGCCGACCTGCTGACGCCGGTCGCCAAGGCCTGGTGCACCGAGGTCGCGCTCGAGACTACGAGCCACGGCATCCAGATCCACGGCGGCATGGGCTACGTCGAGGAGACGGGCATCGCCCAGTTCTACCGCGACGCGCGCATTGCGCCGATCTACGAAGGCACCAATGCGATCCAGGCGATCGACCTCGTCGGCCGTAAGCTGCTGCGCGACGGCGGTGCGACCGTGTCGGCTTTCGTCTCCGACATGCGCGAGGTCGACGCGCCGCTTGCGAACGCAGGCGACGACATGGCCGTCGTGCGCAGCGCGCTCGCGCGCGGGCTGGACGACCTGGTCCAGTGCTCCACCAGCATCCTGACGGGCGAGAAGCGCGATCCGGAGCTGGTCGGGGCGGTGGCCTTCGACTACATGATGCTGATCGGCACGGTCATCGGCGGCTGGCAGCTGGCGCGAGGCGCGCTGGTCGCGCTCGAGCAGCTGGGGGCGGGTGGCGACAAGGCATTCTGCGAGACACAGGTGGTGATGGCGCAGTTTTACGCCGAGCACGTGCTGCCGCGCACGATGAGCTACGCAGCGTCGATCCGCGCCGGCAGCCGCTCGACGATGGCGTTGAGCGCCGAACGCTTCTGAACCGCCCGATGTCGAGTCCGGCCCTCGAACCCTCGGTCGCGGTCGTGCAGGCTTGCGGTACCGACGCCTGGGCGCCGCTGTCCGGATGCGGGGCGCGTGCGCCGCAGTCGCTGTTGCCGTGGCTCGCGGAGCCGGGTCTCCTCACGGCGAGAGTGCGCGCGGCCTGTGGTGCGGCGATGTCGCTGCGCATGCTGCGTCTCGAACGAGTGTCGCTTGCGCTGCCGCTGCGCGACAGGCTTTGTGTCGAGGACGCGGATTGCCTGTTGCGAGAGGTCGAGATCAGCTGTGGCGGCAGTCGATGGATTTTCGCCCAATCGGTGTTTCCAGTTACGACGGTCGTGCGCTATCCCTGGCTCGGCGAACTCGGGCACAACGGGCTCGGTGAATCGCTGGCGCGCGTCGAGGACGTGCGACGCGAGCCGCTCGAGTACGCCGAGCTTCCGCCGACTCACGCACTCGCGCGTGCCGCCTTTGGCGACGGCGGGTCGGGCAGCGCGGTGTGGGCGCGCCGCGCGGTTTACAGGCTCGGCGGCTGGCCGATTCTCGTGCAGGAAGTCTTCCTTCCAGACCTCGGACATTGCGACTGAGTATCGAACGAGGAGAGCCCCATGACCTACGTAGTCCCGGCGCCAGCGCAGACCAGCGTCGAAGTTGCGGGCACCGGCGAGCGGTTTCCGGTGCACCGGATCTACTGCGTCGGCAGAAACTACGCGGCACACGCGCGCGAGATGGGCATGGACCCCGAGCGTGAGCCGCCGTTTTTCTTCAGCAAACCCGCGGACTCCGTCGTGCCGAACGGCGCTCCGGTGCCGTATCCGCCGCGCACCGGCAACCTGCATCACGAGATCGAGCTCGTCGTCGCAATCGGGACGGGTGGCCGCGACATCCCGCTCGCGAGCGCTCTCAGCCATGTGTTCGGCTATGCCGTGGGCAACGACCTGACCCGCCGTGACCTGCAGTTCGCCGCTCGCGAGAAAGGCCAGCCCTGGGACGTCGCCAAGGGCTTCGATCGATCCGCACCGGTCACGGCGATCCGGCGTGCCGCCGAAGTCGGGCATCCCGAGCGAGGCAGGATCTGGATCGAGGTGAACGGCGAGATCCGCCAGCAGGCGGACCTCTCCGAGATGATCTGGAGCGTTCCCGAGGTCGTCGCCGAGCTTTCGACGCTGTTCGATCTCGCGCCCGGTGACCTGATATTCACCGGCACGCCGGCCGGCGTAGGCCCGGTCCAGCGTGGCGACAGCCTCGTTGGCGGAATCGACGGCCTCGAGACGCTGCGCACGACGATCGTCTGACCAGGCTCGCGCGGGGGAGACCTTCGATGGCGCTGACGCTCTACACCTACTGGCGCAGCTCCGCCGCGTTCCGCGTCCGCATTGCGCTCAACTTCAAGGGGCTGGCGTACGAATCGGTGCCAAAGCACCTGTTGCGCGATGGCGGTGAGCAGCGCAAGGCCGACTATCTCGCGCTCAATCCGCAAGGACTCGTGCCGGGACTCGGGCACGACGGCGCGTTCGTCTCGCAGTCGCTGGCAATCTGCGAGTACCTCGAGGAGATCCAGCCGGAGCCGCGGCTGCTGCCCGGCAGTGCACTCGACCGGGCGAAGATCCGCGCCATGGCGCTCGCCGTCGCCTGCGACGTCCATCCGCTGAACAACCTGCGCGTGCTGCTGTACCTGCGTCGCGAACTCGGGCTGGACGACGACGGCGTAAGTCGCTGGGCACGTCACTGGATCTCGAGCGGGTTTGCGGCCCTCGAGCAGTGGATCGCGGCGAACTCCGCCGACGACCGGTACTGCTACGGATCGTCGGCGACGCTTGCCGACGTGTTCCTGCTGCCGCAGGTGTTTAACGCGAGGCGCGTCGAGACGGACCTCGGGCCATACCCACGCATCGTTGCGGTGGCGGAGCACCTGCTGACACTGCCCGCATTCGCTGCGGCGCGCCCCGAGGCGCAGCCCGACGCGGAGTAGCGGAGAGGCTGTGGGCGGCGTGGAGAAGGCGGTGGGCTGTGGGCTGCGGCAGGAGGCTCAGCTGATTCTCTGGCTATAGCCAACCGCCCACCGCCGACCGCTCAGAGCGTGCCGCCGAGCCGCCGCAACGCGTCCGGCTGGAAGTCGCCGAGCTTGCCCTTCACGCCGAACTCGATGGGCGTCCTGATCTCGTTGTCGAACCCGCCCGCGATGTAGGCGCCGTTAGTGAGGTCGTGGACGATTCCGTAGCGATACCAGGGCACCAGCACGTCGTAGCACTGGATCAGCCCATGCAGGGCCACTCGCCACAGGCCGCCTCGTGAGTCGTACGCATCCTCCGAGACGACGCTCCAGCTGTCCTCGTCGAGGTAGAACGTGCGCCTGGCGTAGACGTGGCGTGCGCCGGGCTTGAGAGTGCCCTCGACGACCCACACGCGGTGCAGTTCGTAGCGCACGAGGTCCGAATTGATCGTGTGCTTGCCGACGATGTCCTTGTACTTGATGGACTTGTCGGAGAGCCTGTAGACGTTGTAGGGGATGTACATCTCCCGCTTGCCGACGAGCTTCCAGTCATAGCGGTCGGGTGCGCCGTTGTAGGCGTCCACCTGGTCCGTGACCAGCATGCCCTCGGATCCATCGTTGACGCCGTCGTAGTTCAGGTCCGGCGCACGCCGGACGCGCCGCGCGCCGGAGTTGTAGATCCAGGCGGAGCGCTGCTCGGCCACCTGGTCGACGGGTTCATGCACCAGGAAGATGGTGCCCTTCAGCGTGGCCGGCTCGGTGAAATAGCCGAGCGCGTAGAAGAGGCGGTTGGGCTCCGGGTCCGCGATGTTCTCGGCGTAGATGCGCTTCGACGTGAAGCCGATCTTGAAGTAATCGCCGTTGCCGCGCACCGGGAACGAGTGGCCCGAGCGGATGGCGCCGCCGCCGAGGTAGCGCACCAGATGATTCCAGATCGCCTCGAGGCCGCTCTCCGGGACCGGGAACGGCGTCGTCGATCCGCCGAGGTCCTTGAGGCCGAAGCCCTGCAGCGTCACTTTGCCGGCGCGCGCGGCGACGCGATCGGTGACCTGCTTCGGCAGCGCGGCGGTGCGCCGCGTCTGGTACACGTTCATCCTGAACTCGGGGTACTTCTTCAGAAGCGCGATCTCGCCGGTAGTGAGCTTCGACTTGTACTGCTCGACGTTCGCCCCGGTGATCGTGAAGAGTGGCTTGTCTTCCGGGAACGGATCGATGTAGCCCTTCTCGCGCGTCCAGCCGGCGGGCGGCTTGGTCAGGCCGCCTTCCCAGGCGGGAATCGTGCCTTCGGCATTGCCTGCACGTTCCGCGCCGATCGGCGTGAGGTCCTTGCCGAGGCGCGAGTGATCGGGCGCGGCCGGCGCCGCGACCGGCGCGAGGGCGAGCAGGACCGGCAACAGCGACCAGTGCAAGCGCGAACGAACCATCGGCGTCTCCGGGGAATTCCGATCCGGGGGCCGGCGGCATGCCGGTCTCCCGAATCCTGTTCGTCTAAAGGATGACTGGCTCAGCACGATTGTCAATGCGCCACAGCTGGGCAAGCGTTGCCTCGATGGAGGTCAGTCCTCGCGCAGCTTTCGGCCGATCCTGCGGTATGCCTCGCGGAATGGTATGCCATCTTTCACGACCAGTGCGTTCGCCTCGGCCGCGGCGTGGATGTCAGGGTCCAGCCGTATGCGTGCCGGCATGAACCGCACGAGCGGGATCGCGGCTGCCATCACGTCGAGCGACTCGTGGCAGATGTCCAGCGAACGGAACAGCGGCGCCTTGATGAGCTGCAGGTCGCGCTGGTAGCCGGAAGGAAGTTTCGCGGTAATGCCGAGCACCTCGATGAGGCAGGCCTGCGCGGTGGCCGTGCGCCCCCGGACCAGCTCGAACACGTCCGGATTGCGCTTCTGCGGCATGATCGACGAGCCGGTCGTGAAGGCTTCGGGCAGCTGCACGAAGCCGAACTCACGCGTGTAGAAGAGCAGCAGGTCCGACGCGAGGCGACCGAGATCCTGCATCAGCAGCGCAACCTGGAAGAGGGCCTCCGCCTCGGCCTTGCCGCGCGAGAGCTGCACCGCAGTGACCGGTTCGTGGTTTTCCGGCAGTTCGAGCCTGAGCCTGGTGCCTTCGCGATCGACTGGAAGATTGGGCGTGCCGTAGCCAGCAGCCGATCCCAGCGGATTCTTCAGTATCCGGCGGTGCGTGTGGCGCAATGCGTCCACGTCATCGAGGATCTCCGCCGCGAAGCCGCGCGCCCACAGGGCGACCGAACTCGGCATGGCCTGCTGCATGTGCGTGTAGCCGGGGATCACGATGTCGCCCTGCTCGACGGCCAGCGCTTCGAGCGCCGCTGCGACGCGGCGGGCGTCCTCGGCGAGCGACTCCACGGCGTCACGGAGGTAGAGCCTGAGCGCGACGAGCACCTGGTCGTTGCGGGACCGCCCGACATGCAGACGCTCGCCCGCAGCACCGATCCGGCGTGTAAGCAGCGTCTCGAGCGCCGTCTGGCCGTCCTCGAGATCCAGCGTCACGGCCCATTCGCCTCGCGCGTGCGCCGCGCCGATCTCGGCGAGCCCTCCGCGGATGGCTTCCAGCGCCGCGGCATCCAGCAGCCCAACGTCGTGCAGCATGCCGGCGTGCGCGATCGACGCCTCCACGTCGTACGCGACCAGCCGATTGTCGAGTGCATGGTCCTCGCCGGCCGTGAAACGCAGTACCCGCTCATCGAGCGGCGCGCCCTTGTCCCAGAGCCTCGCCATCAGGCGGCTCCCTGCTCCGCCGGGCTCAGCGCCTTGGTGTCGGCCACCACCAGCGTGCCGGTCCCCTCGTTGGTGAACACTTCGGCGAGCAGCGCGTCCGGCGCCGCGTAGGAAATCACGTGCACGCGCCGCACGCCGCCGCGGATGGCCGACTCGATCGCGCTCGACTTGGGCAGCATGCCGTCCGACAGCGCGCGTTCCTCGCGCAGTCGCCGCAGGCCCGCTACGTCCGTGTAGGAAATGAGCGAGCGTGGGTCGTCGAGTCGTTCGAGGATCCCTGGCGCGCCCGTGCAGAGAATCAGCTTCTCCGCGACCAGTGCGCCGCCGATGGCGGCGGCAACCGTGTCCGAGTTGATGTTGAGCAATTGGCCCGTAGCGTCCGCCGACAACGGGCTGACGACGGGCAGGAAGCCCGCGTCGAGCAGGCGCGTGATCACCGTGGCATCGACGGCATCGATGTCGCCGACCATGCCGTAGTCGACGACCTCGCCGCTCGCGAGCGTGACCGGCGCACGGCGGTGTGCGGTGACGAGGCCGCCGTCCACGCCGCTCAACCCGAGCGCGGAGATGCCGAACCCGCGGCAGAGAGCCAGCAGGCGAGTATTGATCAGGCCGTTCAGGACCATGCTCGTCGCGTCGATCGCATCGGCGTCGGTAACGCGGCGTCCCTGCACCATGCGCGTCGGGACTCCGAGCTTTGCCGTCAGCTCGTCGAGCTGCGGACCGCCACCGTGCACCAGCACGACGCGTATGCCGAGGTGATGCAGGATGGCGACCTGCTCGATGAAAGCGCGCATCGTGGCCGCGTCGCGAAACGCGCCGCCGCCCGCCTTGATGACGAAGACCTTGCCCTTGTACATGTGTATGTACGGCGCGGCGCCCCTGAGCGCCCGCACGGTGACGGCCTGTTCTCCCTTGTGTGCAATCATCGTCCGAATGACCCCTTGAGTAGCCTGTAGAGCACGGCCATCTGCACGACCATGCGGTTCGCCGCCTCCGGTATGACGCGGCTGCGCGGTCCGTCGAGCACTGCGTCCGCGACGGCGACGTTGCGGCGCACGGGCAGGCAGTGCATGAAATGACAATCGGGACGGGCGCCTTCGAACCAGTCGTCGCGGACGCACCAGTCCTGCAGCGGTTCCCGCAGCAGCGCCTCGGCCGCTGCGTTTCCGTAGCACTCCGGCGAGCCCCATTCCTTGGCATAAAGAACGTGGGCACCCGCTAGCGCGCTGGCACGATCGCTGGTTTCACCTACGGAGCCGCCCGAGGCTTTCGCTGCGGCCCGCGCCTTGGCCATGACCGATTCCGGCAGCGCGTAGCCATCGGGCCGCAGCACCACGACTTCCATGCCGCGGTGCGCGGCCATGTGCAGCGTCGCGGCAGGCACGGCGAGCGGCAGCGCACGCGGGTGATAAACCCAGCTCAGCACGAACCGGCCCGTGCGGGGGACGGCGAGGTCGTCCATCGTCTTCCAGTCGGCGAGTGACTGGCAGGGATGGTTCATCGCGGACTCCATGTTGACGAACGGCTTGTCGCAGAGCCCCGCCATCAGTCGGAACTGCGTCTCGGCGATGTCGGTCGCGAGGTCCCTGCCCTCGGCAAACGAGCGGATGCCGAGCGCATCGCAGTAGGACGCGAGCACCGGAATCGCCTCACGCACATGCTCGGCGGCGCCGGCGTTCATCACCGCGCCGGTGCGCGTCTCGACCTGCCACGTGCCCTGGCCAGGCGTCACGACGAACGATGACCCGCCGAGTCGCATCATTCCTGCCTGGAAGGACGACAGCGTTCGCAGCGAAGGATTCATGAACAGCAGCCCGAGGATCTTTCCGGCGAGAGCCCGAGGCTCCGGGTGATCCTGCAGCCGGCGGGCGAGGGCGATCAGGTCAGAGACCTGGTCGCGTGTGAAATCGTCGAGATCGAGGAAGCGCTGCATGGGAAGTGATCAGTGATCGGCGGGTAGGGGATAGTGAGGAGGGCTGCGCCCGGGACTCAGGAGGGCAGGGAGGCGAGCGCGTCGCACAGCTGCGCGACATGCTGCTCTTCGAGCACGTAGGGCGCCAGCACGCGCACGACGTTCGGATCGGCGCTGGTGCCGGTCAGGATGTCGCGCGCCAGCAGTTCCCGCTGCACGTCCTTCGCCGGACGACGAGTGCGAAGCCCGGCGAGCAGACCGGCGCCCTGAACGGACTCGACCGGACCGACGACACAAGTCTCGCGCAGCTGCTGCCCGCGGCGGCGCACATTGCCAAGCAGTCCTTCCGACTCGATGATGTCCACGACCGCCTCGACCAGTGCGCAGGCGAGCGGCCCGCCGCCGAACGTCGTGCCGAGATCGTCCGTGCTCAGGTGCGCCGCGACGTGGTCCGCCATCAGCAGCGCCGAGCAGGGAAAGCCCGCGCCGAGCGCCTTGGCCGCGGTGATCATGTCGGGCGCGATGCCGTGCATGCTCGCAGCGAACGGAAAGCCGGTGCGGCCCATGCCACACTGCACTTCGTCGCAGATCATCAGCGCGCAGGTCTCGCTGCATCGGGCGCGCAGTGCAGCCAGGAAAACGGCGCCGAGATCGACGGCGCCGGCCACGCCCTGCACAGGCTCCACGATCACGGCGGCCGTGTCGGTGCCGATCACCCGCGCGATCGCATCGACGTCGCTCCGCGGGATGAACTCGACGTCGAACGGCATCTGCGGGAACCCGTACCACTTTTTCGCGGCGCCCCAGGTGACCGCGCCCGCGGCTGCCGTGCGCCCGTGGAAACTGCCCTCGATAGCCACGACCTTGCGACGTCCGGTAATCCTGAGCGCGAGCTTGAGCGCGTTCTCGTTCGCCTCGGCCCCGGTGTTGACGAAGAACACTGTGTTCAGGCCGAGTCCCGCGAAGTGCGACAGCCGCGTGGCCGCACGCGAACGCACTTCGAGCGGCACGGCGTTGCTCTGGAAAAGCAGCGACCGCGCCTGCTGCTCGAGCGCGGCGAGCCAGCGGGGATGCGAGTAGCCGAGGGCAGCCACCGCGTGGCCGCCGTACAGATCGAGGATCCGGCGTCCGTCCCGCGTGTGCAGGTGCACGCCGGACGCGTCCACCACGTCGATCGGCCACTGCGCGTAGACGGGCGCCAGGTGATCGGCCATCACGTCCATCCGGGGGCCGGCAGCATCAGGCCCGCCGTCTCCTCGTAGCCGAGCATCCGGTTCATCCACTGCATGGCGCCGCCCGCCGCGCCCTTGGTCAGGTTGTCGATCGCGCACACGACCGCGATGCTGCGTCCATGCGCGACACCGGCGAGCTGCGCGAAGTTGCTGGCCGTCACGTCCTTGATGCGGGGCGGTTCGCCGCCGACGCGGACGAAGACGGACTGGTCGTAGTACTCGCGGAGCGCGGAGGTGAGCTCGTGGCTCGTGAGTGGCGCGCGCGCAGTGGCCTGCACCGTGACGTGGATGCCGCGGGCGAACGGCCCGGAATGCGGCACGAAGTTGAACTCGGCCTCGACGCCGGACGCCGCGCGCGCCAGCTCCGTGATCTCCGGCGCGTGCCGGTGCGACAGCGCGCTGTACGCGTAAAAGTCACCGTGTCGTTGCGGGTGATGCGTGCCGGCGGTGGGTTGCCGGCCGGAGCCCGTGCTGCCGGTGACACCGGTCACGAAAAGCCGCGGCTCCGCGAGGCCGAGCGACAGCAGCGGCACGCTTGCAAGAAGCACGGCAGTGGCGAAACAACCCGGATGGGCGACGTGCGGCGTGTGCAGCGCGTTCAGGTGCTCGGGCACCGCACAGGTGAACCCGGCGATGCGATGTGGAGCGCCGTGCGCATGCTTGTAGACCGCCTCGTATGCGGCCGCGCTCGGGTAGCGGAAATCCGCGGAAATGTCGACGACCCGCGGGTTCGTTCCAGCCTGTTCCGCTGCGCCGAGCAGCTTGTCGATCAATCCGGCGGACACGCCGTGAGGGGCGGCCGAGAACACGGCCGTGACCGCGTTCGCCGCAACATACTCCAGCACTTCGTCGTGACCTGCGAACCGCAGGTGGGGCAGCACGGGCTGCAGGTGACGGAAGAACTGCGCCACCGGCTCGTCGGGCTGGCTGTCGGACGCCACTGCCGCGAGATCGAGGTACGGGTGCGTCGCGAGCAGGCGCAGCAGCTCACCGGCCACGTAGCCGGTGCCGCCGAGCACGATCGCCGGGATGCGCGCCGTCATTCCGAGGCCGCCCGCGCCAGCCGCGCTCCGAGCCCGAGGCTGTCGATGATGTGGTCGCCGAGTGCGGCGCCGGACGTGATGGCGTTCAGCGCGCGCACGCCCATCTGTTCCTCGATGATGTTCACGCCGACCGCGTTGTCGGTCGCGGGGCCGGTGACGGCGCAGGGCTCGATCTCGAAGCGCTCGCGCAGCAGCTTCACGCCGCCCCAGGCAGCTACCGGGTCGTTGGCGGAGAGGACCACCGCGGAAAGCGTGTCGCGGATGTCTCTGGAAGCGAGGATGGACTCGACCCCGTATGCGCCGAGGATGCCATCACCGAGTTCGAAGACCACGACGTCCGGTCGTCCCTGCGTCATTTCGGTCAGCATCGTCCGCGTGAGCGCCGGGCCGGATTTGGCCGTCGTCGTGACGATGCCGAGATCGGTGAAGATCATGCTGCGCCTTGCGCCGGAGTCCTCCATCGCCAGGATGTCACGCCGCAGCGATACGCCGGTGGCCTTGAACGCGTGCACTGCAAGGCCGCGGTGACGCATCCGGCTCACGATCGCACACGCGGCCGCTGTCTTGCCGGCTTCCATGCAGGTTCCCGCGAGCGCCACGACCGGGATACCATGCGTGTCGAGCAGGGCGGCGTAATCGAGCCGGCGATGCCCGACCTTCGCGGGTACGCCTATCCGCTCGCCGAGGAACGGAAACTGCAGTACGCAGCCGATGACCCGGCAGTTGAAGGGCTTGCCCTTGTCAGGGTTCACCGAGTCGCAGATGCCGAGCACGCCGCCGATGTTGAGTACCTGCAGCACGTCGCCGGCGGAGACCTGCTCCGGAATGTGGCCCGAATAGCCGAACAGCGCCTGGCGATGGCCGAGCGCACCCACGATCACGTCCCCGCGCGATACCTTGGCCATGCGGCCGCTGGTGAGCTCGAGCGTGTTGTAGGTCGACTTGTTGTCCAGGATCTCGACGACCAGCACGACACCTTCTTCGCAGGGGAAGTCGGAGGTGGCGACGCGGAGCTCGTGACCCAGGCCGCAGGCCTGCGCGATCGACGCGATCTTGTCGACGACGACGGTTTTCATCTGCATCGCGGTCACTCTGCTCCCTGAGGCTGCCGGCCGGCCCGCGTGTAGAAGATTCCGGGCAGCGCCAGCATCTTCGAGAAGCCGTGCGCCTCCCCGGCGGTCCACTCGCCTGCCGACTCGCCATAGGCGCCCTTCGACGCCTTCATCAGCGAGTACGGCGAGGTCACGCCCTCGACGAACGCGGCGCCCGGACGGAACAGCAGGTGGACCTCGCCGGTGACGCGCTGCTGGGAAGAAATCATGAAGGCCTCGATGTCACGGCACACCGGGTCGAGGTGCTGGCCCTCGTGCACGAGGTCGCCGTAGGGCCCCGCGAGCGTGTCCTTCATGCGCGCCTGTCGCGCCGAGAGCACCAGCTTCTCCAGCTCGCGGTGCGCGGTGAGGAGGACCTCGGCGGCTGGCGCCTCGAACGCCACGCGCCCCTTGAAGCCGATGATCGTGTCGCCGAGGTGGATACCGCGACCCACGCCGAACGTCGCGCCGATCGCCTCGACCTGCTCGATGAGGCCGACCGGGTCCGTGGTCCGGCCATCGAGCGAGCAGGGGATTCCGGCCTCGAAGCCGATCGTGTGACGCGCCGGCGCCTGCGGTCTCGTGAAGGCGTCCTTCGTCAGCACCCAGGCGCTGTCTGGAATACAGCCGTCGGAAGTGAGCGTCTCCTTGCCGCCGATGGTGGTGCCCCACAAGCCGCGGTTCACCGAATACGCGGCGCCGAACGGCGGCACCGGAAGCCTGCGGGACTCGAGGTACTCGAGCTGCTCGGGCCGCTTGAACGCGCGATCACGCACGGGCGCGAGGATCTCCAGCTCTGGAGCCAGCGTGCGCAGCGCGACCTCGAAACGGACCTGGTCATTGCCCGCGGCCGTCGATCCGTGTGCGACCACGTCGGTGCCGAGCTTGCGCGCCCACTGCGCCACGGTCTGTGCCTGCAGCACCCGCTCGGCGCCCACGCACAGCGGGTAGAGACCGCCGCGCCGGACGTTACCCATGATCAGGAAGCGGATCACCTGGTCGAAATACGCCTGCCGTGCATCGACGAGGTGATGTGCCACGGCGCCGAGTGCACGCGACCGCTCCTCGAGTACGCGGGCGGCCGCGGCGTCGATGCCGCCCGTGTCGACGGTGAGCGTCACGATCGGGCGACCGTAGGTCTCCGCGAGCCACGGCACGCAGAATGACGTGTCGAGGCCGCCGGAGAACGCGAGCAGGATGGGCCTGGCGCCCGCGGCAGTCTGGGTCATGGGGATTCTCAGCGTCCGAAGGTGGAACGGAGGTGGTCGTGCAGCTTGCGCTGCGAGCGGATGCTCTCCGTCGCGATGAAGATCGTGTCGTCGCCGGCAATCGTTCCGACGATCTCCGGCCAGTGCGCCTTGTCGATCGCGATGGCGACGCTCTGTGCGGCCCCCGTCGTCGTGCGCAGCACCGTCAGTGTCGGACCGGCCGCACGGTAGCCCTTCATGAAGGAGCGGACATCCTCGAAATGGCTGGGCGTCAGCGCGTCCTCGGCGGCCGGCAGCAGGTAGCGGTCCCCGCCCTTGACCACGCCGAGCTCACGCAGGTCGCGGCTGACGCTCGACTGCGTGGCGTCGAAACCCTCGCGATGCAGCAGTTCGACCAGCTCCGCCTGCCGGCCGACCGCGCCCAGCCGCAGGATCCGCACGATCGCGTCCCGTCGCAGGTTCTGGGCATTGAGGTCGGTGGCCAAGGTGCTGCGGCTCGCAGAGGTGAATAAAAACCGCACAAATGTGCATAATTATGCAAGCCGTGTCAAGTGCGCCGGTCACCGGGCTCCATGGAAGCCCGGCCGTCGCCCGGTCAGAAGAACTTCGTGGTCCCGATGAACGCGACCGACCCGATGCCTATCCAGTAGAAGTAGGCGAGCCGACGCGAGATGCGGATCTCCCGTGTGAGCTTCGCTTCGAGGTCGGGCCGCGGCCCGCCGGCAGCGAGTTGACGGAACGTCTCCGTCCAGTGGCGCATCACGAAGCGGAGGATCAGGCCGATGACGAGCAGCCCCGAGTAGATCAGCACCTTTGCCGCATACCACCGGGCCGTGAACGGATGGCCGAAGACGAGCGAGTAAGTCGCGACGCCGGCGAGCACCGGGATCAGCACGAAGCGGATCTTGTCGTCGAACTTCGTGAGCGCGATGCCTGCGTCGGTGCCGCGCTTGACGAAGGCCGCCAGCGCGAGCGAGACCCACACGGCGACCAGGATCCACATCGCCACGAGCCAGCCGCCGCCGAGCGGCTGCACGCCGAAGTTGTAGCCCATGTGCAGGCCGATAGGCAGCAGCAGGATGATGCCGAGCCGCGCCAGGATGTCGATACGGTACGCCGTCTCCATGTGCCGGCGTCGCTCGTCGAGCGACAGCTTCGGATTGGTGACGTGGTAGGAGGTCTGGAAAACGCCCCACTCGCCGCCGAGCCAGTAGACCATGGCGATGATGTGAAGCCACTTGAGGACCAGGTGACTGGCGATCATGGGGTTTCTCCTCGGCAAGCCTGTTTCGGGTCGTCGATCACGCGACGGTGAGCCGTCGCTTCATTGTTGAGGCGGCTCGTCGCTGCCCTGTCGCGGCGGCATCACCGGACTCCGGTGCCTCGCGGGCGGTCGCACGTTCGACCCTCTCCGCGAGCTCCGCGAGCGACGAGGCCAGTGCGTCCATGTCCGCGCGAGTGGCGCCGCGCAGGCAGCGGTCGAGCCACGCCTGCTGCCGTCGCTGCAGCGACTCCAGCGTGCGTTTTCCGGTCGCGGACAGGCCGATGAGCCCGGCACGCGCGTGGTCCACGTTCGGCAGTACCTCGGCCAGCCCCTGTTCGCGCAGTCCGTCGGCGGTACGCTGCACGCTCTGCCGCTGCAGGCCAAGCCGCCGTGCGACCTGCGAGACCGTCATCGGCCGTCGCGCGACGACCTTCATGACCTGCCAGCGCGCGCCGCTCAGCCCGGCGTCGGCCGACATCACGTCGGCGGCATGCAGCACTTGGCCGTGCAGCCGGAACAGCGCCAGCAGCACGTCCTGGAATGCGTCGCCGGTGGTGCGCGCCGTGCTCATGCTTGACGCAGAGTGTCAGATTGACAGCAAGCTGTCAATCTGCGGGCGCTATCTCTCGATGCGGTATTCGACGTCGGCGCTCTGCTCGAGACCTGCCTCGGCCTTCAGCGACCAGCGCGGATTCAGCGAGTAACGCAGTTTCACGGTGTTGATCGCCTCGGCGATCGATATGCCGTAGCTCACGAAGAGTTTCGGGGAGAGGGCCTTGCCCAGCACCACCTGCGTGTCGTCGTTGCCGGTGCTCTCGACGGACACTTCGTCCAGCCCCAGCCGCGTGCCGAGCCCGCCGAGCAGCAGCCCGCCGCCGCTGATCGCCAGGCTCTCCGCTGCCCGGTTGATCGACGTCACCTCGCTCGACTGCAGCGTGTTGAGCGAGCGACCCGTGAGCAGGTACGACAACGCCTCGGCATTCGGCATCGCCGGCGTCGACGAGAGGGTGACGAACGGATTGTCCAGTGGTCCGCGCACGTTGATCGCGACCCTGATGTCCGCATCCTTGATCTCGCGCTCGGCCACGAGGTCCAGCGTCGGCTGGTTGAGCGGCGTGTTCCGGTAGCTCAGCACGCCCTTCGTGATCTTCACGTAGACGCCGAAGGCCTTGTATTCGCCTTCAATGACGTTGATCGAGCCGTTGCCGCGCGCCACGTCTCCCGGCTCCGTCGTCACCAGCACCTCGCCGCCGAGGCTGGCCTTGAGCCCGTAACTGTCGACGCGCACGTCGTCCCCGAGGCGCATGACGATGCTGCTGCGCACCCTCTGCAGCGTCGTCGGGCCTGTGTCCTCGACTTCCTCCCCGACGATGCGTTCGTCGTCCGACGTAGTCACCGAGGTACTCAGGTCCTTCGGGGAGATGCGGGCCTTGGGTATGAGCACCTCGCCCGTGACCACGTAGATGCCCGATTCCGCGGCGATGACGAGATCCGGCGAGGCCTGGATGCGGTATTCGGGCGTGTCGGCGACGAGCAGGTTGTCGCCCTTGAGCCGCATGCTGCCGGTCATCACTCCATCCGGCCAGCTGAATCGACCCGTCAGCGTCATGGGGCCATTGCGCGTAGTGGCACGTCCATCGAACTCGAGCGAGTCGCCGACGAAACGCCCGTCGAGACTGGCGCCCGTGAGCGAGAGGTTGGTCCGGTAAAGGTCGAGCCGGCCATCGCGCAGGTGGAAGTCGCCGTCGAACCGGGGGTCGCCGAGTGTCCCCCCGACGTTGACCGTCCCGTCGAGACTTCCCTCGGACCTGTCGATCTCCGGCACGAACAGGGGCAGGGCGGTCAGCACCGAGGACTCGGCGCGGACCTCGCCGGTCAGCGGACTGTCGGCCAGCGGCCGGCCCGGTGTGCGCGCAGCGGTGGCCTGCCCGCGCAGCTGCGTACTCGCCGCCATGTCCATGTCCAGCACGGCGCGGAACTCGTCGTCGCCCGCGAACAGGTCGAGGCGCCCGCCGCCGATCTCGACGCGCTCCACGCGGGACTTGTTGCGCCTGATGTCGAACGTCGGCTTGTCGACGAGCACGGCCGCCCCGCCGATCCAGTCCTTGCCTGGTTGCTGCTCCGCCCAGCCGCTCAGCTGCAGCTTGCCGTCGAAATCGCGGCGGCCGAGCAGCGTCGTGAGGAGGCGGCGCAACGGCCAGTCCTGGGCGCTGTAGAGCACGCGCCAGGACCCCGCTGCTCTTTGCCATTCGCCCTCGACGCACAGCCGGGCGTCGTCCGCCACGAGGCACGCCGGCGCAGACCTCAGCAGCGCAGGTCCGGCTTCAATCGCTACGCTCTGCGCCAGCTTCGCTCCGCCGTCCGGAAACACGAACGCGGCTTCATTCAGTGTCCCCGCCCAGGTGCGAGTCGGCATGTCGGCCGAGCCGGTGGCTGCGATGATCGCCTTGAATCCCGCCAGTTTCCGTTGTGGATCGCCTTGTGATGTCGCGGTCAGCTTCAGGTCGTGATCCGTGACCCGGCCGTTCGCGAGCAGACGAATCGCCTCGAACTGCAGTCCGCCCGCGAGCACGCTGCTCGCATGGACGTCGACACGCGAATCACGCTGGTCACCGAGATCGATGTCGAGGTCTGCTTCGATGGACCCGGCGTGCAGGTCGCCGTATCGAAGGTTGCGTACGCTCGCCTCGGCCTTGATGTCGGGGCGAGCCCGCGTGCCACGCGCGCTCCCGGCGGAAACGAGTTCCCCCTGCAGCGAGGGATCGATCAGGGCGAGCGTCTTCAGGTTCGCGCTCCAGCGCAGGTCCACGTTCGGGCCCCAGCGTCCGTCGATGTCCACCCGCGATCCCGCGTTCGCCACCTGGACGCGCTTCAGTTCGAACGTGCCGTCGCGGTAAGCAACCTCGCCATTGCCGGTAAGCGGACGTCCGTAGAGCGAGCCGGAAAGCTTCGAGAGGCGCGCAGTCCACGGGGCAGTGGCTTCGAAACCGCGCCCTTCGATCTCCCCGACGAC
>Ga0113563_10000542_pt1 | contig 18591 bp, 15 predicted proteins | sample Mud3Dept3metaG_FD_80117 | JGI IMG/M metagenome (GOLD analysis project Ga0113563, IMG submission 80117) | Freshwater wetland microbial communities from Ohio, USA, analyzing the effect of biotic and abiotic controls - Mud 3 Core 4 Depth 3... | ecosystem: Environmental > Aquatic > Freshwater >...
CCTGGTTCGAACCCCGACTCAAGAATTGGCGACCGGCGACGATGAAAGCCCCGAGCAGGACTATCCCCGCGGCCGGCCAAACCCAGGTTTTGGCGGAACGCCTGAATCTCCGGAAAGCTTCCGGCACGGCGGCTTTCTCGGCCTGAGGCAGTTCCCGTTCGACCGAGGCCAGGTCTTCGAGAAGCTCCTCCGCGCTCTGGTAGCGGACCGCCCTGTCCTTGGCCAGGCACTTAAGGATGATCCGGGTCACGGCCTCCGAAACCAGGGGGTTGGATTCCTGGGGGTTTTTGGGGGGCTCCTGTTTGTGCTTGATGAGGACGGGAAAGGGCGTTTCCCCCGCAAAGTGAACCCGCCCGGTGACCATCTCGTAAAGAATGACCCCCATCGCGTAGAGATCGGTACGCTTGTCGACTTCCGTCGTCTCGATCTGCTCCGGCGACATGTATTCGGGTGTTCCGACCATCACTCCCGATCCGGTGAGTCCTTCCGCCGCCGTGAAGCGGGCGATCCCAAAATCCATAATCCGGGCACTGCCCTCCCGGTCGATCATGATGTTCTGGGGCTTTAAGTCCCGGTGAATGATGCCCAGACGGTGGGCCTCGGATAGCCCCTCGCAGACCTGCCGGGCCAGGCTGACCGCCTTCTTCGGAGAGAGCTGGCCGGACCGGCGGATGAAGCTCTTAAGGTTTTCCCCCTCCACATATTCCATGGTGATATAGAAGTTGCCCCCGTCCTCGCCGAGGTCGAACATCCGGCCGACATACCTGTGCCCGATCTTCCGGGCAAACCTGAGCTCGTTCCGAAAACGATCGATCGCCTTCTCGTTGATGCTGATCTCCGGGTTTATGACCTTGAGGGCGATGACCTCCCCGATCTTCTGGTCATAGACCTTATAGACACGTCCCATCCCTCCCCGGCCCAGCTCCTCGATGACCTCATAGCGCCCGGCAAAGACCGTTCCACGCGCCAGGCCCGGCCTCGAGAACTCGAGGGTCAGGGTGTGTTCGATGGGCCCGCCCTTTTCAATCTGAAGGGGAGTTGCGCACTTATGGCAGAAGCGGCTGTCGGGAAGGTTATCGGCCTGGCATTGAGGGCAGATCATAGATTCTCGCTTTCTCCTCAAATTACACGGAGTTCCGCGGCTTGTCAATCGCCGCGGCCAAAGGGAGCATCTCCATTTCCGTGACCGCCTCGATTTGGAATGGGGTCCTGTCACGGCTCGTCCCCGTCCGTCCTCGCTCCACCCATCCCCCCGTGGGGACCCCTTCCGCTGCGGGCGCTGCGGGGACTGGAGCCGTGCCACCCCTCCCTTTGTCTTCCCCACTATCACGGAAACAGAGATGCAACTGCGGCCAAATTGGGAGAGCCCCAATGAAACGGCTTTGCTGAGACCCCTGGGGAGGGGGATGGAGAAGTGTCAGTTCGAGACGGACGCCGCGAGATCGGCCCCGGCCCTCACATTCCGTACATCTGGATGATTTCCGGCTTGGTCTTGCCCAGGATGTTGAACGTCTTCCCCACCTTGATGAACGCTTCGAGGGCCCGGTCGAGGTGGTTGATCTCGTGGCCGGCCGAGATCTGAGTCCGGATCCTGGCCTGGCCCTGGGGCACGACCGGGAAGAAGAACCCGATGGCGTAGATGCCCTCATCATAGAGGGCCTTGGAGAAGTCCTGGGAGAGCTTGGCGTTGAACAGCATCACCGGGATAATCGGCGTATCGCCCTCCCGGAGCACAAAGCCCGCCTCTGTCAGCCCCTTCCGCCAATAGGCCGCGTTTTTCTCGAGCTTGTCCCGCCGCTCCGTGCTCGCGCTCAGGATCTCCATGACCTTGAGGACGCCGGAGACGACGACCGGCGCGATCGTGTTGGAGAACAGGTACGGACGGGCCCGCTGCCGGCACATCTCGACCAGCTCCCGCCGGCCGGAGACGCAGCCTCCGGAGGCCCCGCCGAGGGCCTTGCCGAAGGTGGTGGTGATGATGTCGATTTTCCCCATGACCCCGCATTTCTCGTGGGTGCCCCGGCCCGTTTTGCCGATGAACCCGCTGGAGTGCGAATCGTCGACGAGGAGCATGGCGGCGTATCTGTCGCAGAGCGCCACCATCTCGTCGAGTTTGGCGGTGTCGCCGTCCATGGAGAAGACGCCGTCGGTGATGACCAGCTTCAGCCGCTTGTCGGCATGGAGCTGGAGTTTCTCCTCGAGGTGGGCCATGTCCGAGTGCTTGTAGGTATCGTGCATGGCGCTGCAGAGCCGGATGCCGTCGATGAGCGAGGCGTGGACCAGGCGGTCCGAGATCATGACGTCATCCTTGGTCAGGACGGCCTCGAAGACCCCGGCGTTGGCGTCCATGCAGGAGGGGAAAAGGAGGGTGTCCTCAGTCCCCAGGAACTCGGTCATCCTCCGCTCGAGCTCCCGGTGGATATCCTGGGTGCCGCAGATAAAGCGGACCGAGGACATGCCGTAGCCGCGGCTCTCCAGACCCTCGTGGGCGGCCTTCACGACCTCCGGGTGGCTGGAAAGGCCCAGGTAGTTGTTCGAGCACATGTTGATGACCTTTTTGAGCGGGGCCCCGGAGGGGAATTCCACCTCGATATCGGCCGCCTGGGGGGAATGGATGAAGCGCTCCTGCTTGAACAGCCCGGCCGTCTGGATGCCTTTGATCTGCTCCTGGTAAAGACCTCGGATTTTTTCAGGGTAAGCCATTTTCTCTCTCCTTGTTCACGCTCCTTGAAGGGGAGCGGGATCCGGTTTCGGTCCTGAGTTCAGCCTCGAGGACTAGCCCTTTTTCCCGACGAATTCCTCGACCAGGGACGCGATCTTGGTCACCGAGTCAAAGGCCTCGGGCGTCGCTTTGTCATCGGGGATTTGGATTTTGTACTTGTTCTCCAGGAAACGCTTCAGCGAAACCATGGAGAACGAATCCACGATCCCCCCGCTGATGAGCGGCGTCTCAAAATCGAGCGGTTCGCTGTCGTCCTCGAGATATTCCTTGGTCACGTACTGCAGGATGACGTCCTTCAAACCGTCCATGTCCGTTCTCCTTATTCCAATCATTCATTTTCCAGAGTGGAGGTATCTCCGATTTCCTCGCCCCATTCCTTGGCGTGGAGGATGCGGCGCATGATCTTCCCGCTCCGCGTCTTGGGCAGCGAATCGACGAATTCGATCTCCTGGGGCATGGCGAGGGGAGAAAGCCTTTTGCGGATGAAGTTCATGATCTCGAGGTCGAGGTCCATGCTGGCGACGAAGCCGGGCTTGAGCGTCACATAAGCCTTGACGACCTCAAGGTTGAGCGGGTCCGGCTTCGACACCACCGCCGATTCGGCGACTGCCGGGTGCTCGAGAAGGGCGGACTCGACCTCGAAGGGGCTGACCAGGTGGCCGGCGGTGTTGATGATGTCGTCGTCCCGGCCGGCGAACCAATAGTAGCCGTCCGCGTCCATCTTGGCCCTGTCGCCCGTGATGTACCAGTTGTTCCGGAACTTCTTGCGGAAGGCCTCCTCATTGCGCCAATAGGTCCGCATCCGCGAAGGCCAGTCGAACTTGAGGCCGACGAGGCCGATCTTGCCCGGAGCGGCGATGGGCTCGTTCCGTGCCGGGTCGAGGATCGTTCCAGTGATGCCGGGAAAGGGCTTCCCCATCGACCCCGGGCGGACCTCCATCCCGGGATAGTTGCTGATGACGATACATCCGGTCTCGGTCTGCCAGTAGGTATCCAGGAACGGTTTCCCGAAAACCCTCTCCGACCAGACAACGGCCTCCGAGTTCAGCGGCTCGCCGACGCTGGCCAGATGGCGGAGAGACGACAGGTCGAACTTCTTAACGGTCTCGTCGCCGCCCTTCATAAGGGAGCGGATGGCCGTCGGCGCGGAATACCACATCGAGATGTGGTTCTTCTCGATAAAACGGTACCAGGCCTCGGTCGAAAACCCGGCATCCAGAACACACTGGGTCACACCCAGGCTGAAGGGGGCGATGATGCCGTAAGAGGTGCCGGTCACCCAACCGGGATCGGCCGTGCACCAGTAGATATCGTCGTCCCTGAGGTCGAGAACCCATTTGGCGGTGAGATACTGGGAGATGAGGGAATAATGGACATGCTGGACCCCCTTCGGCATGCCGGTTGTCCCCGAAGTGTAATGGAGGACCGAGGGGGATTCCGCTTTTGTCGGGAAGCACGCCAGGTCCTCGACGGGTTTCGAGGCCTCGAGGGAGAAGGCCACTTCCCTCTCCTTGAGGGGCGATTTGCCGTCATGGTCGACGATGATGATGTGCCGGAGGTGCGGCAGCCTGTCCAGGATCTTGCGGACCTTGAAGACATGCTTCTTCTGGGTGAGGATGGCCGAGGTCTCGGCGTTGCTCAGCCGTACGTGGAGCGATTCGTCGCCGAAAGCCGAGAACAGCGGCTGGGCGATGGCCCCGATCTTCAGGATCCCCAGGAAGCCGAGGTAGAGTTCCGGGATCCTGTCCATGAACAGGCACACGCGGTCCTCGTTCTTGAGGCCGAGGCCGCGCAGGAACGCTCCGATGGTGTTGGAGGCGAGACGGATGTCATTATAGGTATACCGCTTTTCGATCCCCGTGAACCCTTCGTGGATGAGCGCCGTCTTCGAGGCCTTTCCGAGCCGGCAGATCCGGTCGGTCGCGTACCAGCCGATGTTGATGACGTCGCCGGGCTTGTACCCCAGCTCTTTTTCGGAGATGGACCAATTGAAATCCTTGATTCTTTCCTCGTAGGAACCGATATGCGACATGAACCTCCTCTTCAGCCTATACTCTTTCCAGGACGACGACCGCCTTGGCCAATTCCCTGATATGGGAAAGCGAAACATGGAGGCCCGTGATGCCGTTCTCCTCGCAGAACTCCTTCACTTTTCCCTGGACCACAAGCTCAGGCTTGCCCCGTTCATTGTTCAGGACTTCGATATCGACGAACCGGCAGCCGCCCGACCATCCGGTTCCGATGGCCTTGAGGAAGGCCTCTTTGGCGGCGAACCGGGCGGCGAAATGCTGGGCGCTCTTGGCTTTCGACTCGCAGTAGGCGATTTCCCGGGCGGTAAATACCCGCTTTTTCAGGCCTTCCGTCCGGGCGAGTTTTTCTTCAACGCGCCCGATTTCGATGATATCCGTGCCGATGCCGAAAACCAAGAAACAACCTCTCTTCAAAAAGACAGCTTATTATAGAGTAATGCCCCGAAATGTCAAAACCTCGGAATTGACGTTTGCCGGTGCTTCATATATATAGGCGAATCGAATTATGCCTGCCTCGAGCCGCAAACCGATTTACCTGCTTTCAATAGCTGAATTATTCGGGATGTCGGTCTGGTTTTCGGCGTCGGCGGTCGTCCCGGCGTTGACGAATGAATGGGGGCTCTCGGCTTCCGGCCAAGCGTGGCTGACGATAGCCGTGCAGCTTGGTTTCGTCGTCGGGGCGCTCGGGTCTGCGGTTCTCAACCTGGCCGACCGCGTCCCCGGCCCTCGTTTTTTCTTCATCTCGAGCCTTGCCGCCGGCCTGTTCACCGCCTTCCTCCCATTGATCAGCCGGGAACTTGCCTCCGCCGTGGTTCTCCGCTTCCTCACCGGCATCTCCCTGGCGGGAATCTATCCGGTCGGCATGAAAATCATGGCCACTTGGACCCGGGAAAACCGGGGCTGGGGGATCGGTATATTGGTTGGGGCCCTGACCGTGGGGTCCGCGTCCCCTCACCTCATCCGTGCCCTCGGAGGTATTTCCGATTGGAGGGTTGTCCTTTTCGCATCGGCCGGCCTGGCTATGCTGGGTGGACTGACGGCCTTTCTTTTCGTAAAGGAGGGCCCGTATCGAGTCGACTCGCCGAAATTCGATTGGAGATACGCAGGACGGATCTGGCGTGAGCCCGCCGTCGTCCTGGCCAATCTCGGATACTTCGGCCACATGTGGGAGCTTTATGCCATGTGGACGTGGGTGCCGGTTTTCATCATCGCCAGCTTCAGGCTGTCCGGAATCGGGGAGCGCTGGGCGAGTCTGGCCGGCTTTGCCGTCATCGCCGTTGGAGGGGTTGGCTGCCTGGCCGCCGGAAAGCTGGCCGACCGATATGGCCGGACGGCCGTGACGACTGCGTCCATGGCGGTGAGCGGCGCTTGTTGCCTCGTTGTTGGATTTTTTTTTGGAGGGAATCCTGTTTGGCTGGTCGGCGTCTGCCTGATCTGGGGGTTTGCCGTGGTCGCCGATTCGGCTCAATTCTCGGCTGGCGTCAGTGAGCTCTGCCCGGCCGAACGGACAGGGACAATTTTGACGCTCCAGACGAGCCTGGGATTTCTCCTGACACTTGTCACGATCCGCCTAATCCCGATGATGGAAGGTTGGCTGGGTTGGCGCTATGCATTTGTACTCCTGGCTGGGGGTCCCGCGGTGGGCATATGGGCGATGGTCAAACTCCGCCGCCTGCCCGAATCCGCAAAAATGGCCTCCGGCCGAAGATAACTTCCCGTTCAGTCAGGGTCGGAAGTTCTTCATTCCCTTTCATTACAACGGCATAAAGGCGGAATCACGGGATAGATGATCTGAATCCTCGTCTTCGCTCCGATATTGTGTCCGGGCGATGGCTCAGGTCTTCGGCTGAGAGTCGGTCACGGCTTTCTATGAAAGATGGTCGCCGCAGCCTGGGCGGTGGGCGTGACGATCATGGCTTCAATGTTGACGTGCGGAGGCCGGGTGGCGCAATAGACCACGGCGTCGGCGATATCGTCCGGCGAGAGCGGCGTCAGCCCCTGATAGACCTTTCCGGCCCGCTCTTTGTCCCCGCGGAACCGGACCAGGCTGAATTCGGTCTCGACCATTCCGGGAGCGATCTCGCTCACCCGGATGGGCGTTCCGTTCAAATCGATCCGCATACCCTTCGAGATGGCCCGGACGGCGAATTTTGTGGCGCAGTAGACGTTTCCGCCGGGATAGACTTCGTATCCGGCGATCGAACCCAGGTTGATAATATGGCCCCGGCCCCTCTTCACCATCCCGGGGATGACGGCCCGGCTGACATAAGAAGACCCTTAATGTTGGCGTCGATCATCTCTTCCCAGTCCTCGAGCTTACCCTCGTGGATTTTGTCCAGGCCCCGGCTGAGCCCGGCGTTGTTGACGAGGACATCGATCGCGGCCCACTCGGCAGGGAGCCCATTGACGGCGCGTTCCACGGCCGGCTGCTTCCGGACATCGAGCGACAGAAGGAGGATGTCTTGCCCCGGCTTCCTTTTAAGCTCGACGGCCAAATCCTCGAGCCGTTCGAGCCGACGGGCGGCCAGGATCAGCCGGGCCCCCTGCTCTGCAAAAGCCCGGGCGCACGATTTCCCGATTCCCGAGCTCGCTCCGGTTATGAAAACCATTTTGTTTTCGAGCGAAACCATGATTGCTCTCCTCAATTGAAGATTGATGGGAAAGGATAATGGACCCTCGGCGGCATGTCAAATCTCGGGGCCGGCTGAGGAAACGCCTCAACACGATCTCGACCCCCCCTCACCCTCCCGCGCTCCCGGAAGCTCATTCAAAAGGACCGAGTATTGTCTTCGGCCGGGGCCTGTGCTATATCTATGCCTCCAAAAAAGCATCCGGGAACAGGTCCCTCTGGAGGCCGCGAGATGACCCGCGAAATGAAAAGAATCATCGTTACAGGAGCCGCCGGCCAGATAGGCTCTGAGCTCACCCTCGCCCTGCGCCGGAAGTTCGGCCGCGACAACGTATTGGCCACCGACATCAAGGCCCAAATAGACCCCAAGCTCCGTGATTCCGGTCCCTATAAATACCTCGACGTCCTGGAGGGTGCGGCGATCGCCGAAACAATCGCCGGGTTCCGCGCCGATACGATCTTCCATATGTCCGCCATACTTTCAGTCAGCGGAGAAAAAAAGCCCCAGCTCGCCTGGAACGTTAACCTCAACGGGACTTTCAACGTCCTGGAAGCCGCCCGCGAGCACAGCCTGGTCAGGGTTTTCATACCCAGCTCCATCGCCGCCTTCGGCCCCGAGACACCCCGCCTCAATACTCCCAACGACACGGTCCTCAAGCCCAAGACCATGTACGGACTGACCAAAGTCGCCGGAGAGCTCTTGGGGGACTATTATGTCAAGCGCTACGGCCTGGATGTCCGCGGCTGCCGCTACCCCGGAATCATCAGCCATGAAACACCCCCGGGAGGCGGGACGACCGATTATGCCGTGGCCATCTTTTTCGAAGCCGTAAAAAATAAGACCTACACGTGCTTCCTGAACGAGAACACGCGTCTGCCGATGATGTACATGCCCGACTGCCTGAAGGCGACGCTCGACCTGATGGAAGCGGATTTCTCCCGGCTCAAGCATCATGCCGATTTCAATGTCGCGGCCATGAGCTTCAGCGCCGGCGAGCTGGCAGCGGAGATCAAAAAGCATATCCCGAACTTCAGGATCGCCTACGAACCCGACGACCGTCAAGCCATCGCCGATTCCTGGCCGGAATCGATCGACGATTCCGCCGCCCGCGAGGAATGGGGCTGGAAGCCGGATTATGATCTGCCCGCGATGACGGCGGACATGCTCAAAGCCCTCCAGAATCGCCTTCAAAAGGGCACCCTGGAATACTGAAAGCAACCCATGGAGCAGATTCGCCGCTCGTAAAGCCGGCCTATTCGAAAAAAGCCCTCGGCAGAGCGGCCAGCTCAAGGGATTCGTAGAAACGCTCTATCTTGACCGAGATATCCTGGATGGCAGCCCAAACATCTCTGGGGACAACGAGCGCCGCTTCTGCGACCTCATCCTCATAAAGGTTATGGCGGAGGTAAGTAGGTTCGTCCCGACCGAACCAGATCTCCGCTTCCCATGATCTTTGGTTGAAGGGACGGACGGCGAACTCATCAACGGAGAGCCCCAGACGGCTCCCCGATTCGATAAAGGTCAGCACTCCATGATTGGAAACAGTCCGGGAGGCCAGGTTTGCATACCCGCAGATAGGCTCGCCCCCGAAAGCAATCGACCGGATGGAAAAAACATAGGAGGCCACCCGCGAATCCACCCACTCCTGGAAAAGACGGCCGTATGGCCCGGCTGTCTCCCCAGCCAGGTCTCCAATGCTGTCGATCAACTTGAAATCCCGCCCGCCCCGGCCGAGCCGGCGCTTCGCCACCAACCGTCCTTTCCGAGAGAGAAACCGCCCGGCCTCCGAAATATCGCTGGGATCACAGACCATTGTTTCCGGCATGGGGACCCGGGAACTCAGGATTTGATATTGGACCCATTTGTCTTCGAGCCTCAGGGCCGGATGAAAGGCTTGTGGGAACGGCCCCTCCCCGTCCATCCAGATTTTTAACGGCTTCAGGCTATTCAACCAGGGGAGACCCTGAAGGTATTCCCGGAAGGGCTTTCCGTAGACTTCATGAGAGACCTTTTCAATCCTGCTGAAAACGCCTGAGGGCCTCCCGGTATGAACGAGAGAGGTCAGGTCGTGTTCCTGGGCCCCGCCGGGGAGCCCGACGTTGACCTCAACCACAAGAGGATTGAGCTCCGGAGTGACCAGAAAATCGATCCCCAGGTACATTCCTTCCCCATCCGCGAAAGCTAAAACCCTGTCTTCAGGGACAGCCCGACGGTCCTGCCGGCCACGGGAAATCCGAAGCGCTCCTGGTAGTCCGCATCAAACAGGTTGCGGACAAAGGCATTGACCTCGAGAGAGGAGAAAACCGGATACCGAAGCTCCAGGTCCAGGCGGGCGTAGCCGGACTGGGTGCGGACCCTCATCCGGGTGTTGTAGAGAGTGTTGTCGTTGTAAATGACCTTCTGCTCGGAGCAGACCTGGACAAAGAGGCCCAAGCTGGCGTTGTTACGCATTCTGTAACGCACGCCCAGATTCACCCGGTGAGCCGGCAGTCCGGGGATCTCGTCGAAACCCGCGTCCCGTGGATCGACGAAGAGCTCGAGGAATATGTCCCCCTCCGTCCGGCTCCGCTGGTAAGTGTAATTGAGGAAAGTCGACCAGCCCCTTCCCCACGGCTGAACGATCTCCGTCTCGATCCCGTAAAGTCTGGCCTCGCCGATGTTATAGGAAACGAAGTTGATCAGGTCGAACTGGAGATAATCGCCGATCCTGTAAAAATAGGGCGCGATCTCGATTTGCGTATCCGTCGGCAGGATCGCCCGCCATCCCGCCTGCACCATGATCCCATCCTCTTGGCTGAAAGGAAGGCCGCTTGTGTTAACGCCGGCGTCGTCGGGATCATAGTGCCAGTAGTGCTCGGGTGCCGTGGGCATCCGCAGCGCCCGGGCGAGGCTGAAATAAAGAGTGCTGTCTCTGGCGTTGAGAAAGGTGATTTTCAGGGACGGCGACCAGCCGCTCAAGCTGAGATCGGGGACCAATTCGAGCTTGCCGGCGGGTCCGGAAATTCCCTTATAGGACATGAAGCGAAGCCCCGGGGTGATGAACAGCCGGTCTTTCCAAACGGAGAGATCGGCCAGCGCATAGAGGCCCAGGTTCCGCGCCGTCACATAGTTCCCGTTGCGGAACGGGGCCCGGAAATCATTTTCCTTGTTGGCATCTCCGTCATCGCTGAGATCGTCGTAATCCCACCCGGCCGAAAAAGCATGGCGGCCCCATTTCTGTCTGAAGGAGGCCGAAAAACCCTGTGACCTGTCGTCGTAGAAGATCTTATGGAAGACCCGGTCAAGCGAGGCGCGCGTGTTATGGGCTTCGCGGTTCCCGTAGTTCCGCCAGTAGAACAAGCTCAACACCCCTTCCCGGCCCAGGCTCTGCTCATAACCCACTTCGAACAGCCACTTGAACTTGGTCCACCAGCTTCCCGGCTCGGGATAAGCGCCCATCCCGCCGTACATAAACTCCCCGTCCGAGGGAAGGTATCCCGGATCTTTGGCCTGCCCATATACCGGGTCGTCAAAGCTCTTGGAAAGCCGGTTGGCCACGATAAAACCCTTTTTAATGCGTGAATAGGAAATGTCCAGAGTCACCCGCCCCCGGAAACTGAGATCATAGCCGAGGTGGGTGTTGAAATAGCCGAAATCCATGTTTCCGTTCCAGAGGTAGCCGTCGCTCCGGGTCAGCCGGCCGGTGAGCGCATACTCGAAGGCCCCCGGTTTATACGCGTGATAGATATTGGCCCCCAGGGTCCGGAAGCTGGCGGCCGAAAGGTCGATTTCCGTCGTCCGGGACTCGGAGGGTATGCGGCGCGGGATCAGGTTGAGGATGCCGCCCAGGGAATTCCCATACCTGGCGTCCCCTATTCCCTTAACGACCTCTACCCGGTCCACATCGGTCAACGGGATCATCGTGAAATCGATGAAGTAGCCGCCGGCGGCTCCCGAGGTATTGAGGGGGCGGCCGTCCCGCACGACCTTGATGCGGCGGCCGCTCAGGCCGCGGATCTTGACAGAATCATCGTCCATGGAGGTCCCGACTTCCTGGATCCTCTGGATATTGACGCCCGCCTGCCTCTCCAGGGCGGTGTCGATGGTCGTGCCGATGCTCAGCGGAAAGAGCTCGGGCTTGACGACGGTCATGTTGGGAATTTCGATGTCGCGCATCTTCTCCACGACATCGATGACGATCTCATCCAGCTGGAAGAGCTTGGTTTCCTCTTTTTCGGCAGCCTTCTGCTCTTTCTTGGGTTCCTTCTTTTTAGCCTGTTTTTCCTGGTCCGGCCGGCTCCATCCGAGGCCCGTCAAAAGGAGCACTATCAAAACGCCGCTCAAAACATTCTTCCCAAGCATTGCCCTCTCCTCAAGGGATGGTGTATCTGGCTGGATCGAAAAAGCTGAGCTTTATTATAGCATATTCCCGTCCGGGACAGATCTTTGCCTGACCTTGCGGCAGGCCTGGAGAGGGCGAAGCCCGTGCGTGCGCTCGGGAGGCGCCCGGGAATCGGTCACAGCCGGGCTTTTTCGAACGGAGCTTCCCAAGTCGCCAGGAGAGATCGATCGATCTGTATCCCCATCCACTTTTCCAGGTTTTGGATGACCAATTCTCTCTGGTCCAGGTCGCCGATCTTCACGCCGTGATTGGCTCCCGGCTGGACGACTTTGATGACGTCTAGTCCGCCCGCCGGCTGGACAGCGGCCGCCGTCCAGGGGTCGATACCGCCGTAGATATAGACGATGCGTTGGCCCTGGGTCTGCAACCAGGGGATAACATCCTGCATCACCTCCGGCCGGAAAACCAGGTCAACGCCCCGGGGGGCGAAAGCGCGATAGTCGGGTCTAAGAACAACCTCCAGAAGACCCTCCAGATCGTCATAGACATAGGGACAGTAACCGATCTCCGTGTAGGCCTGGTAGAAAAGAGGTTGGAAATAAAGGAAACCCTCGTCCGAATAGTAGGAGGGAGAGGATACGTCGACAAGATGATCCAGCACCTGCTGGTCGCCGGCGCCCGAACCGGGAATCGCCGCGCATTCGCTTTCGGCGCCATATTGCCAGAAAGCAAAAGGATACTCCAAGACCGCATATTCAAAAGCGGCCTCGTCGGAGATGATGGAAAACACATAATTCTTGCTCTGGCTGTAATGCCGGAAAAGCTCCAAAAGCCGCGCGCGTCGGGAGAGAACCAGGAGCTGGAAATCCCGGATCTTCTTCCGGCATGCGGCCGTGCCCACCTGGGACAAGAAAGCGGCGAACCGGGAGTCATCCGGAGAGGGCATGACCGGCGCGACATAGGCGACGGTCGCGTCCACATCTCCAGGATGGTAACGGCGATAGAAGAGGGCCGTCATGCCACCCTTGCTGGCTCCGGTGCTGACCCATCTTCCCGGGAACAGGTTTCTCAAGGCCTCCCGGATGCGATGCTGGTCGTCGGCCGCCTGGCGGATAGTCAGATATCTCCAATCGGGCGGGACGGCGTCCGGAAAGAAGCGGTGGACAAGCAGGATCTGATTGGCCTGGAGCAGGGCGGAGAGCTCGGGTTCAAAATTGCGGCCGATCCCGTACCCGGAAGTGTAAAAGACCATCGGGGCATTATCGGAGCGATAGGAAAGATAGAAACGTTGAGCAAAATTCCCAGCCGCCGGCGCCGCGTGATCCACCGGTTGCATGAAGTCGATCTGGAACGATTGGGCGAAACCTTGGAGTGCCTGAATTTGAGTGACCTGGAATCCGGGAAGAGCCTGAAGCTTCTGAAGGAGTGTTTGTTCCTGTTCCTGCGGCTCGTCTTCCTTGGGGGAGCAGGAGGCGGCGAAAAACAGGCTGGACAGGACAAGTCCGGCCAAGGCCCAGCGGAAAGAGCCCCGTCTGTTTCTGAAGCCTCTTTTTTTCATCAGGCGGCCAAGTCGCCCATCCCGCGATTGATCATCCCATTTATACCAGATTGCCTCAATGAATGGGAGTCTGCCAAAATGCTGCCGCCCGTCAAAAGCTCCTGCGGCGGCAGGCCCATGCTCTTTCGAACCCGGACTCAAGCTTGAAAACCGGCTTCTTTTTGTTTAGAGTTCTGCTGAGGAGAAGAAGATGACGAGACATCCCATTCGGTTATTCGTTTTCTTGGCGGCAGCCATTCTCTTATCGAATCTCCTATCCGCTGCTGAAGCGAAGGGCCGGCCCGGCCACACTTTTTCGATCGTCGCCATCGATAAAGAAACCGGCGAGATGGGGGCCGCCGTTCAGTCGCACTGGTTCTCCGTCGGCTCCTCCGTCATTTGGGCCGAGTCCGGAGTCGGCGCGATCTGTACGCAATCTTTCATCGAAGCCTCGTACGGGCCCCTCGGGCTGGATCTCATGCGGGCCGGGAAAACCGCCGAGGAAGCCCTGGCGGGACTGCTGAGAGCGGACAAGTACGAAGCCGTCCGCCAGGTCGCCATGCTCGACGGCCAAGGAAGGGTGGCCGCGCACACGGGAAGAAATTGCATCCCGGAAGCCGGGCACTTGACCGGCGACGGCTTCAGCTGCCAGGCGAACCTTATGCTCAAGAACACCGTCTGGACGGCCATGGCCGAGGCTTTCGAGGGGACCGAGGGAGAGCTTGTGGACAGGCTGATGGCCGCGCTCGAAGCGGCTCAGGGCGAAGGCGGGGACATCCGGGGCAAGCAGTCGGCGGCCATCCTTGTCGTCAAGGGAAAGAGCTCGGGAGCGCCGTGGAAGGACAGAATCTATGATCTCCGCGTCGAGGATCACCCAGCCCCGCTCGCCGAGCTCAGGCGGCTGATCCGGCTGAACAAGGCCTACAACTTCATGAACAAGGGGGACGAACTCCTGACCGAGGGCAAAGTCGGAGAGTCCATGAAATCGTACACCCGGGCGATGGAAATGTACCCGGACAACGCGGAAATGGTTTTCTGGCCGGCCGTCACCCTGGCCTCCACGGGCAAGGTCGAGGAGAGCCTTCCCTTGTTCAAGAAGGTGTTTGCCATGGACCCCAACTGGGCCATCCTGTTGCCGCGGCTTCCCCAGGTCGGCCAGCTTCCCAAGGACAAGGGTTTGATCAAGAAAATCCTGGCCCAGGCGCCCAAAAAACAATAGGGGGAGGGCCAGGGAGAGGCGGCATCATTGATGATCTTATTCATGATCATCGCAGTGATGGAGCACCCGGCAATCTTTTGCCGATCGAAGCCGGAAAGAATGTTTTTGGATTCGGCAAGGAGGTCAGATGTCGAAACCCTCGATTAATAAATTCAGTCGCCGGGAATTCTTAAGAACAGGGATGGCTGCGGGGCTCGGAACCGCCCTGGGAAAACGAGATCCGGCCGTCCGCGATCCCGGATCATCGCCCGGCATGGGACCGGCCGAAGATGCCTTGATCGAATTCAAAGTCCCCCCGATCGACCCCGTCCGGGTCGGGTTCGTCGGCGTCGGCGGAATGGGTTCCGCCCACGTCCGGAATTTCCTGAAGATCGAGGGCGTCGAAATCAAGGCGGTCTGCGACATCGTCGAGGACAAAGTGGCCCGCATCCAGACCTGGTGCGAGGAGGCGGGCCGGCCCCGGCCCGAAGGCTATTCCCGCGGGGACTGGGATTTCAAGCGGCTTTGCGAGCGGGATGACCTCGACCTCGTCTTCACGGCGACACCTTGGGAGTGGCATGTGCCGGTCTGCCTGGAGGCGATGAGGTCCGGAAAACACGCCGCCACCGAAGTTCCCGCCGCCTATACGATCGACGATTGCTGGGCACTCGTCGAGACGGCCGAAAAAGCGCGGCGCCACTGCATCATGATGGAGAACTGCTGCTATGACCGCCCCGAGATGCTCTGCCTGAACCTGGTCAAGAAAGGCCTCCTCGGGGAGATCTTCCATGCCGAGGCCGGCTACCTCCACGACCTGCGCGGCGTCAAGTTCAGCGGCAGCGGCGAATCGCTGTGGCGGCCCCAGCACTCGATCAAGCGAAACGGAAACCTCTACCCCACCCACGGATTGGGCCCGGTCAGCCAATGCCTCGATATCAACCGCGGCGACCGCTTTGAGTATCTCGTTTCGATGAGCAGCCCGGCGATGGGGCTCAACCTTTACTGCGCCGCGAAATTCGGCCCCGGAAGCCCGCAGGCGAAACAAAAATACGCACTGGGTGACGTCAACGTCTCGCTCATCCAGACGGTCAAGGGCAAGGTCATCACCCTCACCCACGACACATCCTCTCCGCGACCCTACAGCCGCATCCATATCGTTCAGGGAACGCAGGGGATCTTCGAAAAGTACCCGGACCGGGTTTATATCGAGGGCCGAAGCCCTGCGGACGAGTGGGAAACGCTCGAGATTTACTCCATCGAACACGACCATCCCATCTGGAAACGGCTCGAGGAGCAATCAAAAGGCGCGGGCCATGGAGGCATGGATTTCATCGAGGACCACCGCTTGGTCGAAGCCCTGCGCGGCGGCCGGCCGCTCGACATGGATGTCTATGATGCGGCGGCCTGGAGCGTCGTCACGCCGCTCAGCGAGAAGTCCGTGGCCGGCCGCGGCCGGCCGGTGGATGTTCCGGATTTCACCCGAGGCGGATGGAAAACACCCAGGCCCCTCCGCGCGATGGAGGTTACCTGAGCACGAACTTCCGGCCTTCCCAGTCGATGATCTTCATCTGCATATCGTAGACCCGCTCGAGAAGGGAATCCTCGAAAACCTCCGCGGATTTCCCGTAAGCCACGACCTCTCCCCTCTTCATAAAGACCATCAGGTCGGAATGCTGGACGGCCATCTCCAGGCTGTGCAGGGTGACGAGGATCGTCTTCTTTTTCTCGACGGCCAGCTTCCTGATGAGCCGGAAGAGCTCGGTTTCGTGCTTGGGGTCGAGGAAGGTGGTCGGCTCGTCCATGAGGAGGACCGCCGACTGCTGGGCCAGGGCCCGGGCGATGAGGACGAGGCGCCGCTCCCCGCTGCTGAGCTCGCTGATGGCGCGGTCGGCGAAACCGGACAGGCCGACGAATTCGAGAGCTTCGGCCGCCGATTCGGCATCCTCATGGGACGGCAGGGCGAAAGGCGAGATATAAGCGGCTCGACCCATCAAGACGAAATCGGAAACCGTGTAATTGAATGTTGTGTCATGTTCCTGGGGGACATAGCAGACAAGCCGGGCCCTCTCCCGGCTTTTCAGGGCGGCCAGGTCCCGTCCGTCGATAAAAAGGGCGCCTTTGGGTATCGGAAGGACCGCTCCCAGGCACTTCAGGAAGGTCGTTTTCCCGGCCCCGTTCGGCCCGACGATCGCCGTGACCTTGGCGGTTTCGAAAGCGATCCCCTCGACCCGGAGTGAGAACTTCGGGTAGGCGAACTCCAGCCCGGCGACCCTGATGCTCACAGCCAGACCTTCCTTGTCTTCTTCAGGAGGATGAGAAAAACAGGAATGCCGACGAGGCTGGTAAAAATGCCGATCGGGATTTCGAACGACGAAACCCCCCGGATGATGTCGTCGGCGATCATCATGAGGCTCGCCCCCATCGCCGCCGAGAGCGGGACGACCCGCCGGTTGTCCGCCCCGAACATCATGCGCACGAGATGCGGGACGATGAACCCCAGCCAGCCGATGATGCCCACAATGGCCGTCGCCGCAGCCGTGATCAGGGTCGTGGCGGCGATGACCAGGATCTTCTCCCGGCGGACGTTGACGCCCAGCGAACGGGCTTCCTCGTCGCTCATCGAAAGGACGTTCAGCCGCCAGCGGAGGAGATAGAGGACAACCAGCCCTGCGGCGATGAGGGGCAGGGAGACATAGAGATCCTTCCAGGAGGCGAGGGAAAGGCTGCCCATCAGCCAGAAAAAAAGAGCCTGGAGCACATAGGGACTGGCAAAGAACTCGACGAGGGAGAGGAGGGCCGAAAAGAAAGCCGTGACGATGATGCCGGTCAGAAGGAGCGAGATGAAGTGGGACTCGGCTTTGCCGGAAATCAGCAGGACGGCGCCAACCGCAACCGCGGCGAACAGGAACCCCGTCAGATGGGGCAGAAAGGCCCTTCCCAGAAAAACAAGAGAAAGCGCCGCCCCGAAGGCCGCCCCCGAAGAAATGCCCAGGATATATTCGTTGACCAGCGGATTCTTGAAGAGCGCCTGGAGAGAAGCCCCGGAGACGGAAAGGGCGGCTCCCACGGCCAGGGCCAGGAGGACCCGCGGCAGCCGGATGCGCAACAGGATGTCGCGGTGGGCGGCGGGCACTTCAGGATGAGAGGCCGGCGAAACGACCGAGAGAGCGGCTTGGAACAGACCGCGAGGAGAAATTCCGTAGGTGCCGATGCTCAGGGAAATGAAGAAAAGAACAAGCGGCAGTACCAGCATGAAGACGGCCAGGGCCTTTGTCCGGCTATTTTGTCCATTCATGGAGGGCCAGGGCTCCTATCAGTTTCGAAAAGATATCCTTCTCCCGGTAGAATTTTTCATAAACGGCGTTCCCCTCTTTCTCGAGGTCAAGCCCGCCGAACTTCTCGGGGTGGAAAAGCCTCGCCAGATAAAAGGTTTCGACCAGAACTCCCGCCGGGTCCCACCAGTACCAGAAGCCCAGGGTGTAATGGACGCCCCCCTGCCTTATCGCCCGGACCGAAGAGAGCCGCTTGTCCCGGAGCAACCCCTCGACCGTGACCTGTCTTTCCCGGGGAAGAAAGCTCCCCTGGATCAGGATGATATCGGGGTCCCACTCGAGGATTTGCTCCACGGTGATGACCGTCCCGATCGTCCCAAGGCGGGAAGGCAGGAGGTGCTCGGCGATATTTCTTCCCCCGGCCGTCTGGACGGGCTCGTAAAAGACGGGAGTGCGGACGAGCGACGACCAGAAAGCCAGGTAGGTTTTCGGCCTGGCCTCTGGGGCGATGGAGCCGAGAGTCTCGGTAATGAGCCGGATCTTCTCCCGGAAATAGTCACGGAGCTCGCGGGCCCTTTCCTGCCGGCCGGTCAATGCACCGATGAGCTCTATTTCTTCGAGAAGCCCGGTGAAGCTTCCCATCGAGGCGAGCGCCGCCACGGGAATCCCCAGGCTCCGCTGGATGGAATCGGGGACCTGAAGCTCCGTGGGCGAGGCAAATACGATGTCCGGGTCAAGCCGCAGGATCAGCTCCTTGTTGACGCTTTCATCCGGCATGGAAACGATCGGCAGCCCCAGTCGTACCGGATGGAGCATCCTGAACAGATGGTCCTCCCGACCGATGAAATAGTCCAGGCCGACCAGCCGGTCGGCGACGCCGA
>Ga0113563_10000543_pt1 | contig 18581 bp, 15 predicted proteins | sample Mud3Dept3metaG_FD_80117 | JGI IMG/M metagenome (GOLD analysis project Ga0113563, IMG submission 80117) | Freshwater wetland microbial communities from Ohio, USA, analyzing the effect of biotic and abiotic controls - Mud 3 Core 4 Depth 3... | ecosystem: Environmental > Aquatic > Freshwater >...
AACATTTAAGGTGGGGGCAATCATATCGATCGGTTTTTTCGAAGTTCCACCCACTCTCGAATGTGCGGCAACAATTTATAAAGAAAAGGAGAAACCAAAATGACATCCAATCAACACAATTTTCAACGAAAGATCATTCATCTGCTCGCCATACTTGGCGTCTTGCTGGCGGCATTCCCGGTGGGGGTGCAAACTGCACAGGCGATGTCTCCCGACATCGTCATCAGCCAGGTTTATGGCGGCGGAGGCAACAGCGGCGCGACATATCAGAATGATTTTGTTGAATTATTCAATCGAGGCACAACAACTGTGTCGCTCGTTGGCTGGTCAATTCAGTATGCAAGCGCCACTGGTACTGGCAACTTTGGATCAACCACGACACAGATTACTCCTTTGTCAGGTTCGCTGGTTCCAGGACAATATTTACTCGTTCAAGAGGCGTCTAATGCAGCGGTCGGATCACCTTTGCCTACGCCTGATGTAGCTGATAGTACACCGATAAATATGAGCGGTACAGCTGGAAAGATTGCCCTAGTAAATTCCACTTCAGGACTGGGTTGTAATGGTGGTTCTACTCCATGTTCGCCCGCGCAACTGGCTCTCATCAAGGATTTGGTTGGCTATGGAGGTGCGAACTTTTATGAGGGCGCTGCAGCTCCTACTTTGAGCAACACCACTGCGGCATTGCGCCTTGTCTATGGATGTATGGAAACTGATAACAATGCTTCTGATTTTGCGGCAAGCGAGCCAACTCCGCGCAATACAGCATCCCCTCTTAATCCTTGTGCAGCTTCAGATACCGCGCCCGAGGTCACCGGCACCTTCCCCGTCAACGGGGCCACGGACTTCCCGATCAATGCCAACCTCTCCGTCACATTCAACGAACCAGTTAATGTGACAGGTTCGTGGTTTACACTGGTCTGCTCTGTCAGTGGTCCAAGTGGTGTTGCTACAGCCTTTAGTGGCGGACCCACAACGTTCACACTCGACCCGGGCGTAGCACTTACGAACGGTGAAACTTGTACCTTGACTGTATTGGCAGATCAGGTCAGCGATCAGGATGCAAATGACCCGCCGGATAACATGGTCTTCAACTTTATTGTTGGTTTCTCACCCTTCGATGTTTGTGCCACGTCGTTTACACCCATCTATACGATTCAGGGTAGCGGACTGTCCACCCCGATCCCTGGCGTTGTTACAACAAAAGGTGTCGTGGTGGGTGATTTCGAAGGGACTGCCAGTGCATCAGGTTTCTACATTCAAGATTTGACCGGCGATGGCGATCCTGCCACATCGGACGGCATCTTTGTTATGACCGGTTCCTCCAATCTTGTCAATATAGGCGACGTGGTGCGAGTGACCGGCTACGCGCGCGAGCGCTTCAATCAGACTACGCTTAATGGCACTAACAGCAATTCATCTGCTGTACCGGCTGCGAATATTATCAATTGCGGTACAGGCTTGGTCGCGCCAACCGATGTGACAATGCCATTCGCCGATGCGAATTATCCGGAACGCTACGAAGGCATGCTGGTGCGCTTTCCACAGGCGTTGGTAATTGCAGAATACTTCAACTATGATCGCTTTGGCGAGATTGTCCTTGCCCAGCCACTGGCTGGCGAGACCCGTCCCTTCACTGGCACGGCCATTGACGAGCCGGGCGCAGCGGCAAATGCCCGCACCGCCGCCAATGCCCTGAGCCGCATCACGCTTGATGATGCACAGAGCGCACAAAACCCGCCCACACTGCGTCACCCGAACGGATTCCCGTTCTCGCTCAGCAATCTCTTCCGCGGTGGTGACACGGTGCAAAATGCGGTTGGCGTGCTCGGCTACGACTTCAGCCTGTATCGCATCGTCCCAACCGGGCCGGCAGACTATACTGCGGCGAATCCGCGCCCGGCTGCGCCAGAACCGGTGGGCGGTACGACCCGCGTCGCCGCAATGAACACGCTCAACTTCTTCATCACAGCCGATTACCCTACAGGGGATCCTCTGGATAATAAATGCGGCCCGCTCAATAATGTGGAATGCCGTGGTTGGGATAGTGACCAACCGACCGAATTCACCCGCCAGCGCGATAAACTCCTGCAGGCGCTTTCTGGTCTCAATGCCGATATCATCGGCTTGAATGAGTTGGAAAACTCAACCGGTGTCGAGCCACTCGATAGCATTGTGTCTGGTTTGCCGGGTTATGCATACATCAACACCGGCATCATCGGCACCGATGCGATTAAAGTCGGCATGATCTACCGTCCCGACGTCGTCACCCCGGTCGGTGATTTCAAACTGCTAACCTCGGCAGTTGATCCGCGCTTCATCGACACTAAGAGCCGCCCGTCATTGGCGCAGACCTTCGAAGTCAATGCCACTGGCGCGCGCTTTACCGTAGTGGTCAACCATCTGAAATCCAAGGGTTCTGATTGTCTTGATGTTGGCGACCCGGATATGGGTGATGGTCAGGGGAATTGTAGCGGAACACGCACCTTGGCTGCACAGGCCTTGGTCGATTGGCTTGCTACAGACCCAACTGGCAGCGGCGACCCTGACTTCCTGATCATGGGTGACTTGAACTCTTACGCTCAGGAAGATCCTATCGACGCGATCAAGGCCGGTCCTGACGATACCGCCGGCACGAGCGACGATTTCACCAACCTGATAAATTTCTTCCAGGGCGCCTATGCCTACTCCTACACTTTCGACGGGCAGGCCGGCTATCTGGATCATGCTCTGGCCAGTTCGAGTATTTTGGCCCAAGTGACCGGCGCCTCAGATTGGCACATCAACTCCGATGAGCCTGATGTTCTGGACTACGATACCAGCTTCAAGCCTCCCGCACAGGATGCGCTCTATGAAGTGAATGCTTATCGCACCTCCGACCATGACGCCGTCGTAGTTGGGCTTATCCCCAACGCGCCTCCCACTGTGGAAGCCGGCGGCCCATATCAGGTTCTCGAAGGTGGCATGGTACTACTGAATGCGATTGGTAATGACCCGAACGGCGATACCTTGACCTATGCCTGGGATTTGGATAACAATGGTAGCTTTGAAACACCGGGGCAAAGCGCCACGTTCGATGCTACTCCCCTCACTGCGCCCGGCACTTATACAGTTAAGGTCCAGGCAACCGATCCAGGCGGGTTAACCGCAGTAGATTCAGCGACGGTTAATGTGATCTACAACTGGACCGGCTTTTTCCAACCCGTGGAAAACCTGCCCATTTTTAACAGCGTCAAAGCTGGGCAGGCGATCCCGGTCAAGTTCAGCCTGGGCGGCGACAAAGGCTTGAATATCTTTGCAGCAGGATATCCACAATCACAGCCAATTGCCTGCGAATCAAGCGCTTCTGTGGATAATATTGATCAAATCGTCACTTCAGGCAACAGCAGCCTGTCCTACGATCCGCTCACTGGGGAGTACAACTATGTCTGGAAGACTGATAAATCCTGGGCAGGCACCTGCCAGCAGTTGGTGATCAAACTTGTCGATGGGACGACTCAAATGGCAAATTTCAATTTCACCAGGTAGACGGAAATTTATTTCGATAGAGGCTGTTTTAAAAACCTCTAGAATAGATTTTTGAATAAACTGGGCTGTCACTGATTTTAGGACAGCCCGGTTTATTCATATAATCCTTGCATGAAGTTTAATGCGTTATAATTTTATTCTACGAAGGGGATGTATAATTTAGTCATTGATGCTTCATGATGCCCGAACCCGTAAACAATAGAATAGGAGGTACTGAAATGGAAACTGAATCTCTCGATGTTCGCACGAGACTCGCGCATTGGATGGCCATCCTTGTATTGTTGATGGCAATGATTCCCGTAGGCCTGGGTGTGCAAGTTGCCCAAGCCGTTTCGCCTGACGTTGTAATCAGCCAGGTGTTTGGCGCTGGGGGTAGCTCCGGAGCGCCTTATACGAATGATTTTGTCGAGCTCTTCAATCGTGGAACGGCCACTGTTTCCCTCACAGGATGGTCTGTTCAGTATGCCAGTGCGACAGGCACGGGAAATTTTGGCGGCAACCCGATCACCGCGCTTTCCGGCTCGCTGGCCTCTGGCCAATACTACCTGGTTCAGCTCGCCGGGGGAGCCAATGGAGCTGCGTTGCCAACTCCGGATGCAACTGGTACGGTAAACATGAGCGGTACCGCCGGCAAAGTTGCGTTGATTAATACGACTGCCGGACTGGCGTGTAATGGCGGTTCGACGCCGTGCTCACCAGCTCAACTGGCTCAAATCATCGACCTGGTTGGCTGGGGTACGGCAAACTTTTTCGAGGGAGCTGCAGCTCCTGCAACAAGCACTACAACCGCTATCTTTCGAGCGAACGGCGGCTGTACCGATACAGACAATAATGCGACGGATTTTGCCGCCAGCGCGCCGACCCCGCGCAATACCGCTTCTTCCTTGCATTCCTGCACTGCAACCACCAACCCCAGTGGCGTCGGTACTGCAACACCCAACGCGGTCTTTGCCGGGGACAGCACACTGCTGACCGTCGCAGTCACGCCAGGTAATTTTCCGCCAAGCACCGGTTTGACAGTCACTGCAGACCTGACACTCATTGGAGGCGCCGCCGCTCAGCCCCTGTTTGACAATGGCACCAACGGTGATGTGACAATCGGGGATAACACTTTCTCCTTTTTGGCAGTGGTTTCCCCCGCTAGCCTTCCCGGCATATTAACTCTAAATGCAACAATTTTAGATGCCCAGGGCCGCAGCGGTACAGCAGCGATCAGCTTGATCGTTCGCCCACCTGCAATACCTATCCACGATATCCAGGGTGCCAGCCATATCTCACCAATGAATAGTGACTTCGTCACGACCAGCGGCATCGTTACTGCAAAGCGGACCAATGGCTTCTATGTCGAGGATCCCAAGCCAGACGCAAACGATGCGACTTCTGAAGGGATTTTCATCTTTACCAGCTCAGCTCCCGCCGTGACTACCGGAGACAGCATCCTGGTGACCGGAACTGTCAAAGAATTTCGATCTGGCGGCGCTAGCTCAACCAATCTGACTACCACCGAGCTGGATAATCCTGGCCGCGTTGTGACCATCAGTTCGAGCGGCAACCCCTTACCTGCGCCGATTGTCCTCGGCAATGGTGGGCGGATTCCACCCGGTACAGTCATCGAAAACGATACTACCAGTGATGTTGAGGTGAACGATACCCTTTTTGATCCGGCAGAAGATGGGATTGACTTTTACGAAAGCCTGGAAGGCATGTTAGTACAGGTGAACGATGCGGTTGCGGTCGGTCCGTGGAGGAACTTTGGCAGCAACCGTGAAATTCCTATAGTCGGAGACGGCGGCGCAAATGCCCAAGTACGGACAAACCGCGGCGGCCTGGTCCTTCGAGCGAACGATTTTAACCCGGAGCGCATCGTCCTGAATGATCTAATCGCGGGCGGTCCAATCCTGCCCTCCGTCAACGTGAATGACAGCTTTCCGGGTTCGACGGCCGGGGTGATGGATTACAGTTTTGGCAATTTCAAGCTAGAGGTCACCTCCCTGCCACCTGTGACTTCAAGTGGGTTAACCCAGGAAACCGCGATACCGGGACCCTCATACCAGCTAGCTGTAGCCACCTTTAACGTCGAGAATCTCAGCCCGAAAGACCCGCAGACGAAATTCGACCAGTTGGCTGGCTTGATTGTCAATAATCTCAAGGCTCCGGATATCGTGGCGGTTGAAGAAATCCAGGATAATAATGGCACTACGGATAACGGCGTGGTGGATGCTAACCAGACGTATGCCATGTTGATCTCGGCCATTCAGGCTGCCGGTGGTCCGGCATATGATTACCGCCAGATCAACCCGGTGAACGATACGGATGGCGGCGCGACGGGTGGCAATATCCGGCAAGGCTTCCTGTTCCGCTCCGATCGCGGCTTGAGCTTCGTTGACAAGCCTGGCGCTGGTTCTTTGACTGCTGATAGTATCGTTGCTGGTCCAGGCGGGCCTGAGCTGCTTTACAGTCCTGGGCGCATCGATCCGACGAATGCAGCCTTTACAGACAGCCGCAAGCCGTTGGCCGGGGAGTTTATTTTCAAGGGCGATAAAGTCTTTGTGATAGCCAACCACTTCAATTCCAAAAGCGGAGATTACCCGCTATTTGGCCATTTCCAACCACCGGTTTTCAGTTCTGAGATACAGCGCGTACAGCAAGCTCAGGTTGTCCACGACTTCGCCGCAAGCATTCTGGGATTGGATCCGGCTGCCAATGTGATCGTCTTGGGCGATCTGAACGACTTTCAGTTTTCAAACCCATTGACGGTGTTGATGGGGAGCATCTTGAACAATCTGATCGATACTTTACCAGTTGCTGAACAATACACGTATGTTTTTGATGGCAACTCCGAGGTGCTCGACCAGACTCTGATCGGCAATGGCACATTTAAGCGGCCATTTGTCTACGATGTCGTGCATGTCAATTCTGAATTCGCGGTGCAGGCCAGCGATCACGAACCGCAGGTTTCTAACCTGTGTGTTGATGCCACACCGCCGTTGATCAGCGGTACGCTCAGCCCCGGGGTGTTGTGGCCGCCCAATCATAAATATGTGCAGGTCACGGCTTCGGTAAATATCTCCGATAACGCCGACCCCGCGCCGATTTTAGAGCTAGTTTCGGTAACCTCAAACGAACCAGATAACGGTCTCGGCGATGGCGATACCGAGAATGACATCGTGGTTGTCGACAAATTCAACTTCGAACTGCGCGCCGAACGGTCCGGCACAGGCAATGGTCGCATCTATACGATCACTTATAAAGTGACCGATGCATGCGGCAATTCGACATTAGCCAGCGGTCAGGTGCTTGTCCCACATGATTTCAGTGGACAACCTGGCGGAGACTCTCCGATTACGGTTATCAGTCGAACGATTGGTGGGGTGGGTACTTTTGCAGCATATCCTTTCGCGCAGGCTGGGAGAACAATTTTCCTGCCGATTATGCGGCGTTAAGGACTGACCATATCTAACCAGGCTTAATTGGTGGGTAAGGACTGGCAGGTATTTTGCAGTGGTACCACTGCAAAATACCTGCCATCTTTTAATCCGAGCCTTGCCAAATTATAGACGCGGTTGCCGGCTTTCATAGAACAAAATTCGCCCGAAGACTTCCGAGGTGAGCACAGATCCAAAAGCCGCCATAACCGCCAGGGCAGCCGGTAGGTTTAGCGGTGCAGATGAGAAAAACAATATCCCTGCCAGTGTGACGCCGATAAATACCGGAACCAGGCGCAAAAGATAGAGCTGGATTAGCGGACGGCCAAATTTATTTTCGATTTCATTGGCTGCCATCACAGACAATTGCAATGGGAGTAATGTAAACTCAAGTAGGAGCAATATGGTTAATCCGACTCCTAACCCACCCAGTACGCTCTCGATAGCTAAAGAGAGTGCAAGCGGTGAAAAAACCGATTGGACAGCCAGCAAAGTTCCTACGAACAAATTGCCTAATAGAAAGGTGGTCGTAAAGAATGCAGCCGGGGTTAACCAGGAATTCCAGGCTGGCGCTGTACGCAGCATATAAACCCGCGCCATACTGTAGACCAATGCTAATCCACACAGCGCTGTCAGCCCGGCCAGCAATGCAAGTGCATACAGATTGCCCAGTCGGAACCATTGGCTCAGAATCAGGATTCCAATCAGCCCGGTAAACAGCAGGGCAAAAAGAATCTCCCGGCTTAGCCATGAGCGACGCAGGTTGGACAGTGTACGCCAGGCATTCTGCGGGCTGCCCAGGTGAAATAGTGAGGCCAGTAGGCTGAGTGCCATCAACAATCCGATCAATACCAGGAAAGCGCCGGTCAGATGGACGGATTCCGCAGCGCTTGCAATGCGTCCTACTCGCCAATATACCACCCCAATAATCAAGAATGAACCAACCGCCATTTGAGCGGAAATCGTGAAATAAACCAGAGAGTGTTCTTTCATGGCCGCCCTCCCTCAGCAGCGCCTTTCCAGGCTTCTACGGGTGGTACGATTTCTAAATTTACTTCCTCACGGTTTGTTACATAGGCTGGCTCTTTCAAAGCTCGCCAGGCACTTCGATGAGGGGTGATCACGAGGGATGGAAAAGTCAGATTGCCTTCGGGTAACGGGTAGATCGCCGGTGTCATGCCATAGCGCGCTTCCAGCTCACTGCGCTCGCCGAAATCCAACGACCGCAGTGGACAGGCCGCGACACATGTTGGCGGCAGACCTGCATCGATCCTTTCGACGCAAAAATTGCATTTGGTCATCCGACCGCTGTGAGGATCGAGTTGAAGCGCTCCATACGGGCAGGCCCAGCTACAGTATTTGCAGCCGGTACAGCGTTTTGAATTGAGCAGGACGATTCCATCTGCGCGTTTACTGATGGCTGCCGTTGGACAGACCTCTGCACAGATCGGTTTCTCACAGTGATTGCAAGCGATGGACAGGTTATAAGCGAAAACGCTCGAAACCCAGGCAGAGCCAACTTTCTTCCATCCTCCGCCCGTAACTTCATAGACGCGCCGCCAGAGCAAGCCGACGGCCAAGCCATTTTGGTCTTTACATGCGACCTGGCACGCTTTGCAGCCCGAGCAAGAGGATGAGTCGAAATAGAAGGCGTATTGGTGCATGCGATCGATTACAATTACTTTAACATACCACACAGCATACTGCCAGTGTAAAGTGTAACCAATCTTCTGCTTACTTTTGTTACCCCATTCGAAGCCATGAATATAGAAAACACATCCTTGAAAAACAAAGTCGCTATCGTGACTGGAGGCGGTACTGGGATTGGCCGCGCGGTTGCTTTTGCGCTCGCTCAAGCCAGCGCTCATGTTGTTATCTGCGGTCGCCGCAGCGACCGCATCCAGGACGCGGCTCAGGTAATCCGCCACATTGACGGCAGCGCCCTGGCCGTCCAGGCAGATGTCTCTAACCCGCTGGATGTCGAGCGCCTGCTGCGGGCGACTTTGAACGTTTACCCACAGGTCGATATCTTAATCAACAACGCCGGGATTTCCTTAGACGCCAGTCCTGTACACGAGATGGATATCGAAACATGGGATCGCCTCCAGGCTGTCAATCTGCGCGGTCCACTTCTTATGATGCGTGCTGTCTTGCCCGGCATGCGTGCCCAGCGCGCTGGCCATATCATCAATATTAGCTCCGAATCCGGATTAGAGCATTACCTGGGTGATACCGCGTATGGTACATCGAAGCATGCCTTGAATGACCTCAGCGAATATACCCAGCGGGAAAACCAGGATTGGAATATTCGGATCAATACCATCTGCCCCGGTATGGTCGTCACCGAGATGACCGAGAATTCTCCAGGGCTCGATCATACCAGGTGTCTTTATCCGGAAGATATTGCTGAGCTGGTTATCTTTCTGTTGACCCGGCGCGAAAATATCAAAATTGGTACCCCCATTCTGATCCAAACTATGCTGAATCCTTGGGATTAGAAGATGAAAGTGGCCACCCTATGTTACGTCCGGCGAGCGGGTAAAACCTTAATGGTCCACCGCAATAAAAAGGCCAACGATATGCACTCAGGCAAGTGGAACGGCCTGGGAGGTAAATTGGAGGCCGGCGAGACTCCCGAAGAATGCGCTCGGCGAGAGATTCTGGAAGAGTCGGGGCTGGTTGTCAAGAGCCTGGTCTGGAAAGGTCTGATTACCTTTCCAGGTTTTGCGAATGAAGAAGACTGGTATACGTTTATCTTCGTCAGTGATGATTTTGAGGGGGATTTGATTGACTCGCCAGAGGGAGATTTACAATGGATTGATGACGTTGCGCTTTACAATCTGAATCTATGGGATGGCGATAAAATCTTTTTGAAGTGGCTGGACCAACCCCGAATTTTTTCGGCCAAGTTTGTGTATAAAGATAGCCGATTTATCGATTACGATGTTGTCTTCTACCCACTCGATCAATCGATCGTCTAACTCTAAGACCGAAAGCGTTCATAGATCGCAAGAACTTTATCTGAATAATAATAGCCCACCCCAACTGGTCCATATGATTTCAAGGCCTCGCGCAAACTGCCGGTCTTCTGTAACAGACCCGCAAGCATTCTTGTCCCATAGGATATATTAAATTCGGGATCCTGCAATTCGTTAATACTCGGTCGATTTTGAAAGCACGGCCCATTCGGGCACATAAAGGATGCTGCCAGGCCATCATTTGGCATTACCTGCATCAGGCCAACTGCACCGCTATGTGAGTAAGCCAATGGATCGCCGCCGCTTTCCTGGTATATGAGAGCAGCCAGAAGATCAGGCTCCAGATCATGCTGGAGAGAATAGCGGGTGATTAAGTCACACCACTGCAGGATCTGAGATGGGAATTCCTGGTTGAGCTGGCACCCATCTTCTTTTATGTAAGAGTTCGATACAACAATTGAATCCTTAGGATCAGCAGCCAGGACAGAATCAGGGAAGTTCATCGCTGAGGTAGCCAGCCATAGAAAGATGGCCAGGATTAAACCAGTAAGAAACGCGATTGGGATAAAGATCCGTCCACTGCTTTCCATCTTTTCCTCTTTGTTTACTAAATCACGAATACCCTTGACAAATTAGAACAATTGATCTATATTTAGAACACAAGTTCTATTATATCCAAATAGGACGATTTGTCAAGCAGTTTCAGAGGAAACGCAATCAGATTAGGATTTCACCTTACTCAAAGGAGGTAGGCGATGAGCGCAAATAGTTATTCTACAGGAAATTTCGGCGGAGTATTCAAGCGACTCCGCCCCGGGCGCGGCCTGGTATTTGGGATCATCATCCTGACCGCGCTCGTTGCTTTCGAGCTATTCAATTTCAGCACTACGGAATATGCTTTAAATGATTTACTTGGCAACCTTAGTTTCCTGGGCATTACCTGGGCAACCATTTTAGCGATCGCATTCTGTGGTATTGATTTTGCTGGCATAGCTCGGCTACACACTCCAGAGGCAGGCAACTCTCAACCTAATGAAACCTGGTATCTCTTTGGCGCCTGGCTGCTGGCGGCTACAATGAATGCCATGCTCACCTGGTGGGGAGTCTCTTTGGCCATCGTTAACCATAGCACACTGGGCAATGAGGTTATAGACCGACAGACTCTGCTGCGTGTCGTACCAATCTTCGTCGCAATCCTGGTTTGGTTAATCCGAGTGCTGATTATTGGCACATATTCATTGGCGGGTAATCGATTACTTAGCCAGCGGGATTATCGCCCATCAACGAAGAATCAGGCTCCATACGGAAATCAATTGCCCCAGAACTCTTATGGGCGTTCTTTAGGCGTTCCAGCGAACAATGGTTCTGCTAGCGCCAGCGCTTTCAGGAATGTTCAACGCCCCTCCAGTCCTAGCGTCGATAATAGCTATGCCAGGCAAGAACCCGTTTATACGCCGGTCCAATCCGCGAGCCCGGCGCGAAACCCCATTCCAACGAATAATAACCCACCGGCGACTAATCCCTATGCTCAAAAACCAGGTATGAACCGCCGCAGCTGATCCATTGAAAACGATGGGTGTTTAGCAGACTGCCAGACACCCATCGTTCCAGTTAACCACTGATTATTTCGTCCGGACATGGGCCGTCCGCCAACGGCAGCCACACACAAAATGTCGTTCCATGCGGTTGGTTTGGGCTGACCTCGATCATCCCCTTATGGTTCTTTACAATCCAATAGGCGATAGATAAGCCCAGTCCAAAGCCTTTGCCATCTTTTGACCGGGTACGGCTTTTTTCGCCTCGGTAGAAACGCTCAAAAATGTAAGGTCGGTCTTCTTCCGGGATGCCCGGACCGGTATCGGCGACGGTTATGCGCGCCTGTTGATTGGCTTTTCCTAATCCGACCACCACTTCACCGCCGGTCGGAGTATATTTTATAGCATTTCCAATCAAATTGAGTAATACTTGTTTCAGTCGATCCTGATCGCCGCAAACTAATACCTGGTCGATTTCATCAAGCCGCAAACTTAGTCTATCACGCGCCAGCACCCGCATCTGTTGCATCACTTCCAGGACCAGCGTGTCCAATTCTACTGTACGCCAAACCAACGGTATTTTGCCAGATTCAGCCTGGGCGAGTAGCAGCAAATCGCTAACCATACGTGTTAAACGGTCTACCTCATTTTCAATACTATCCATGGATTCGTCATCCATGGAGTTCATCCGGCGCATCAGGTCTACATTTCCCTTGATTACCGTTAGCGGCGTGCGCAGCTCATGGCCAACATCGGTCAGGAAACGTCGCTGGCTGTTGAACAAATTCTCCAACCGGCTCAAGGTTTGGTTGAAGGCTAAAATCAACTGCCCGACCTCATCTCCTGGAGACCCATGGTAAGGGATGCGCCGAGACAAATCATCCGCACGGGTGATTTGCAAGGCAGTTTCAGTTACCAGGTCTAGGGGTTTTAATGCCTGGCTGATGCTGAACCAGCCTGCCAAACCGGCTACACTTACGGCAACTGTTGCTCCAACCAGTAAAATCGCCAACAGTGTCTGCAAGATACTTTCCGTCATCACCAGGCTAACCCCCACCTGCAGCACACCGACTGGCCGGTTGGTTCCTGAACCTGAGAGAGAAACGCTCAATACACGCAATCGTATGCCAGCCAAGTTGACGTCCCGTGTGATCGATAAGTTGGGCCCAAGGTTGACAAAATCTAGATGTTCATTACCAGCAGGTTGTTTTTGTGAGGCGTATTTCAGGAGCCCATCTCGGCCCCATACCTGATAATAAACCTCGTTTGCAGGGTCTAATTTGGGTTCCGTGTCCATGACCAGGCTGCCGCGTTGGTCAATGCGTAGGGCCTGGGAAATCGCATAACTGGCTGTTTCTAAGGTGTGATTGACCTGGTTATTCAAAACGAAGCGAAAAGTGAGGTATAAGGTTGTACCAAATAAAAGCAGGATTCCCCCTACAATCACCATATTTAATACCGTTAAACGGGCGCGTAAAGACATCAGATACCGGTGAGGTCAATTAAAGGAACAATCGAACATGTAAAGAATTATCAGGCCGCTAAGAGGCTTCGCGGAGCACATAACCCATACCACGCACCGTATGGATCAAGCGGACCTCACCTTCGCTTTCCAGTTTCTGGCGTAAATAGCGGATGTAAACCTCGATGATGTTGCTTTCACCGCCAAAGTCGTAACCCCATACCCGGTCGAAGATCATATCGCGCGTTAGAACCTGGCGAGGGTGGCGTAGGAACAGCTCCAGCAGCTCATACTCTTTTGCAGTTAAGGAAATGACCCGGTCACCCCGCGAAGCCTGGCGAGTACCGGTATCCAACACCAGATCAGCAAATCGCAGGATCTGCGGCCGGCTGGGTTGCGCGCGGCGCAGCAATGCCCGGATCCGCGCCAGTAACTCATCCAGGTTAAACGGTTTGACCATATAGTCATCCGCGCCCATATCCAAACCTTGAATGCGATCGTTTACAGTGTCTTTCGCTGTCAAGATCAAAATGGGCACAGGACCGCCGGCGCGTAAGCGGCGACAAACCTCCAGGCCATCGATTCCCGGAAGCATTAAATCCAAAACCACCAGATCTGGAGGGTTGTCACGCGCCAGCGCCAGTCCAGATTGGCCGTCCAGGGCAGTATCGACCTGGTAACCTTCATAAGCGAGCCCGCGGCGTAAGAATTTCAGAATCGCCTCGTCATCTTCAATGATTAAGATTCTTGCGGTCATAAGCCCTCCTTGCTATGTTTATTTTAATATACCACAACATTAAGAATGGAAAAAGACCAATTATTAATTAAATACACAGTTGATAAGTTGGCCGTGCCAACTTATCAACTGTGTATCAATTGGAACTAGCGATCCGGTGTATTAAACCTCAGGCAACTTCGACCACAGCGCCAGCAGCTTCTAGCTTGGATTTCGCATCGGAGGCGACTTCCTTGCTCACGGCTTCCAGCACCTTACCGCCGGCTGTCTCGGCCATATCCTTGGCCTCTTTCAGCCCCAGGCTGGTGAGTTGGCGAATGACCTTGATGGTCTCGATCTTCTTGGGGCCAGCATCCTTGATAATCACATCGAACTCAGTCTTCTCTTCGACGGGTTCAGCGGCAGCAGCAGCCGGGCCAGCAGCTACAGAAGCCATCGCAACTGGGGCCGCGGCGGACACGCCCCACTTCTCTTCCAGTTTCTTGACCAGATCAGCAGCTTCGAGGACTGAGAGCTTGCTCAGTTCCTCAACGAGTTTTTCTAAATCAGCCATTTTTGTACTCCTTGTGTAGATAAATAATCCTGTTCGAAAGGTTCATCGTCCTAGTAATAATTGAAGTTGTCATCTAACTTATGCAGCCGCTGGCGCGGCGTCTTTCTCAGCATAAGCTTTAAGTGCAGCAGCCACCTGGCGCGCTGGCTCAGCCAGGGTGCGGACCAGCTTGCTGGCTGGTGCCGATAGAACGCCGAGCAGTTGGGCGCGCATAACCGGCAGTGGTGGTAGCTCAGCCAATGCTTTCACATCTTCTGCGCTCATCAAGTTTTTGCCCAGGTAACCGCCTTTGACTTTGACAAAATCGGACGTACGTGCGTAATCCGAAATGATTTTCGCCATTGCCGGGCCATCCTGGAAAGCAAATGCAATCGCGGTGCTGCCCTTCATCAACTTATCGGGTTGCGGCAGGCCGGCAGCATCGAAAGCGACCTGACCGAGCGTATTTTTAACGATATGGAACTCGCCTCCCGCTTCGCGGATCTTACCGCGCAGTTCATCCATTTGCTTCATGTTCAGACCGGAATATTCGGTAACAATTAAAGCCTGGCTGCGATGGAGCTGTTCGGTATAAAATGCGACCAGTTCATCTTTGCGTTGCTTTGAAATAGCCAATGTTCATTCACCTCCTTTCATATAAAAAGTCTTTGCCTCACAGAGCGATCGTTCAGACCATCGAACGATAATCGTCCTACAAGGTCGCAGGACGATTCAGGCAAAGACTCTCCACTCCCGAAAAGGGGAGATCTGCGTTCAACGCAGGTGATGTTATTGGAGCAATCTTCACCTCGGCAGGTAATTAAGCCGAAACCGGCGCCTGCTGTCTCTGGCGAAGCGAGGCAGGTTTAGCTGCCTACTCAGTTGATTTCGAACCGTTTAATCGTGAACCTCCATAGATTGGGCCTGAGCCGGATCGATCTTAATGCCGGGGCCCATCGTGGTAGTCAGGATTAATCGCTTGATATACGTGCCTTTAGAAGCTGCAGGTTTGGCTTTCTTTACGGCTTCCATCAGGGCGGCCATATTTTCGTACAGTTTCTTCTCTTCGAAAGAAACTTTTCCGATCGGCACATGCAAGTTAGAGGTCTTGTCGACGCGGAATTCAACGCGACCAGCCTTTGATTCATTAATCACCCGAGGCAAGTCTTCTGCTGGCACCACAGTGCCAGCCTTCGGGTTGGGCATCAGACCACGCGGACCAAGGATACGACCCAGGCGGCCAACTTTACCCATCATATCCGGTGTGGCGATCGCCACATCAAAATCGGTCCACCCACCCTGGATTTTGGTTATTACTTCGTCATCAGCGATCACATCAGCGCCCGCATCACGAGCCAGTAGTGCGCCATCGCCCTGTGCGAAGACCAATACACGTACTGTCTTCCCCAGGCCGTGTGGCAGCACGACGACATCACGTACCTGCTGGTCGGCATGCCGAGGATCGACGCCCAGGCGCATATGCGCTTCAACTGTAGCATCGAATTTGGTGATGGATGTATCCTTAGCCAGTTTCACACCTTCACCAGGTGTATATAATTTCTCTGGATCAACCTTGGCCGCAGCGGCCAAATATTTTTTTCCGTGTTTTGCCATTCTATCTCCTTCGTGGTTCAACCGGGCAGGCAAAGAAGCCTCCCCTCCCACGGGCTCCTAGTCGACGACCTCCAGCCCCATATTAAGGGCTGTTCCTTCGATCTGGCGCATGGCGCCTTCTAGATCGATTGCGTTTAAGTCCTTCATCTTTAGCTCAGCGATTTCACGAACCTGAGCTTTAGTGACTTTGCCTACTTTAGTGCGTGGGGACAGGGCAGAGCCCTTGTCGACGCCTGCCGCCTTCTTCAGCAGCACTGAGGCCGGCGGCGTCTTCAACACGAAAGTGAAGGAGCCATCCGTGAAAATGGTGATCTCTGCCGGGATGATCTCGCCCATCCGGTTGGCCGTGCGGGCGTTATATTCCTTGCAGAAAGCCATCAGGTTAATCCCGTGGCCAGCCAGAGCCGGGCCAATCGGGGGCGCCGGGTTGGCTTTGCCAGCAGTGATCTGTAAACGTACAATTGCTTTTAACTTCTTTGCCATCTTATCTCCTTTGTGGTCTAAACGGGTAGGATTACGCCCTCCCACTTAATCGGTATCAGTGATTCGTGAATAGTAATTGGTAATTCGGAAAACCGACCAATCACAAATCACTCGTTACGAATCACCGATAACCGTTTATGCTTTCTCAACTTGTAAAAAGTCCAACTCTACCGGCGTCTCACGACCGAAGAAATTGACCATTACCCGTACTTTGGCGCGTTCCATATCGATTTCCGAGACTGTACCGCGGAAATCGTTGAAGGGGCCGTCCACTATGCGGACGCGTTCGCCAGATTTGAAAGTCACCTTGATGCGCGGCGCTTCCGCTTCCATACGCTTGATTATCTGAGCTACTTCCTCAGCGCGCAGCGGAGTGGGTGTATTGCCCATGCCCACAAAACCGGTTACACCAGGTGTGTTGCGCACCACGTACCAGGATTCCTCGCTCAAGATCATATTCACGAGGATATAACCAGGGAAAACTCGGCGTTCGACGGTGCGACGCTTGCCTTCCTTGACTTCGATTTCTTCTTCCGTCGGCACCACGACATCGAAGATTTTATCCTTCATACCCATCGTCTCGATGCGTTGTTCCAGGTTATGGCGTACTTTATTCTCATAACCGGAATAACAATGCACCACATACCAGGCGCGACCATCTTCAGATTGAACCGGTTCCGGACCCTGGGTTTCCTCTCCTAAATTGGCGCTTGAAAGGTCCGCGGCATCATCTTGCAGCGGCTCACATGCTTGCCCCAGCGCTTTAAGAGCATTCTTCAATGGGTCATCGCGGTCGAAAAGATCCATAGCCAACATTCCTCAAAAGTCACAGTGGTAGTGTCAAGATCCACTGGAAGAACTTGCTAAAGACCCAATCTAATGAGCCCAGGATCGCTGCCATAACGCCGGTTACGATCAGCACCACAATCGTCAGATACCAGGCTTCCCGGCGGGTCGGCCAGCTTACTTTACGCAGTTCACCAACCGTCTCGTTGACATAGCGCCTGAGACCCTCAACCGAACGCTGGAAGAAGTTAGGCTTACTAGCGCGGGTGACGCTTTTCGCTTCCTTTGTCTCTTTTGGCGCCGGCTTTATTTCCTTCGCCACGGGTTTAATCTCTTTCGCCACCGTGTTCTCCTTCTGGCAATTCCAGAATTTTCTTCGTTCTGTTACGGGCAAAACGCCGCCACAAACGACGGCGTTCCCCGTATTCAGGCAGGCCAGGCAGGAATCGAACCCACAACCCCCGCTTTTGGAGAGCGGTGCTCTGCCAAATTGAGCTACTGGCCTATTTCGTCCTTATCTAGCTGTTCATCGTCCAACTTGGGCGACGAACAGCTATAAATAAGTTACTTCGTCTCCCGGTGCAACGTGTGCTTGCGGCAGCGCGCGCAGTACTTTTGGAGTTCCATCCGCCCGGGGTCATTGCGGCGGTTTTTTTCGGTTGTATAATTCCGTTCTTTACACTCGCTACATGCCAGCGTAATCACGGGCCGGACATCTTTCTTCGAAGCCATTCTAACCTACCAATCCAGGATTATTCAATAATCTTCGTAATCACGCCGGCGCCGACAGTCAGGCCGCCTTCGCGGATAGCGAACTTTGAGCCCTGCTCCAACGCCACTGGCACGATCAACTCCACTTCCAGGTTCACGTTGTCGCCCGGCATCACCATCTCTACCCCTTCCGGCAGTTTGATGTTCCCGGTCACATCCATTGTGCGGATGTAGAACTGCGGCCGGTAGCCGGTGAAGAACGCCTTGTGCCGCCCGCCTTCTTCTTTCTTCAGCACGTACACTTCGCTCATGAATTTGCGGTGTGGGTTGATGCTCTTCGGTTTCGCCACCACCATCCCGCGCTCCACGTCCGTGCGCTCGATGCCGCGCAGCAGCAGACCGGCGTTATCGCCTGCCATACCCTGGTCCAACGACTTGTGGAACATTTCCACGCCCGTCACCACCGACGGCATGCTCTTCTCGCGCAGTCCCACCAGCTCGACTGGATCGCTGACCTTCACCACGCCCCGGTCGATGCGCCCGGTCACCACCGTCCCACGCCCCTTGATCGAGAACACATCTTCGATCGACATCATGAACGGTTTGTCCACATCGCGCACCGGCTCCGGAATGTACTCGTCCACCACCCGCAGCAGTTCCTTGATGCTCGCATACTCCGGCGCATTCACATCCGTGCTCTTGCTCTCCAACGCCTCCAGGGCGCTGCCGCGCACGATCGGCGTCTCATCGCCAGGGAACCCGTACTCGTTCAACAGCTCGCGCAGCTCCAG
>Ga0113563_10000544_pt1 | contig 18579 bp, 13 predicted proteins | sample Mud3Dept3metaG_FD_80117 | JGI IMG/M metagenome (GOLD analysis project Ga0113563, IMG submission 80117) | Freshwater wetland microbial communities from Ohio, USA, analyzing the effect of biotic and abiotic controls - Mud 3 Core 4 Depth 3... | ecosystem: Environmental > Aquatic > Freshwater >...
GCATCGGGCGGCAGATAGATGCGCGTCACGCTTGGGCTCTTGTTGGTGACCAGATCGATAAAGCCCGGGTCCTGGTGCGAGAAGCCGTTGTGGTCCTGGCGCCACACCGTGGACGACAGCAGGATGTTCTGCGAGGCCACAGCAGCGCGCCACGGCACGTGGTTCTTGGAGATGTCCAGCCACTTGGCGTGCTGGTTGAACATGGAATCGATGACGTGCGCGAAGGCTTCGTAGGTATGGAAGAAGCCATGCCGGCCAGACAACAGATATCCTTCGAGCCAGCCGATCAGGGTGTGCTCGGAAAGCATTTCCATCACCCGCCCGTCGCGCGACAGTTCGCCGCCGTCGGCGTCCTCGGGATACAGATCCGCCATCCAAACTTTTTTGCTGACCTCATAGATCGCCTGCAGGCGGTTGGAGGCGGTTTCGTCCGGGCCGAACACGCGGAAGTTAGTCATGTTGTTGCGCATCACGTCGCGCAGAAATTCGCCCAGCGGCTTGGTGTTCTCGTACAGCACCCTCCCGGCCTGTTTCACTTCCACCGCATAGTCGCGGAAATCCGGCAGTTTCAGATCCCGGCGCAACAGTCCGCCGTTGGTGTGCAGATTGGCGCTCATGCGCCGCGTACCCTGCGGGGCAAGCGCACGCAGCTCCGGAACCAGCACGCCGTTGGCATCGAACAACTCTTCCGGTTTGTAGCTCTTCATCCAGTCTTCCAGCAGTTTCAGGTGCACCGGATTCTCGCGCACATCCGAGAACGGCACCTGATGCGAGCGCCACGAGCCTTCGGCCTTGTGGCCCTTGATCTCCTTGGGCCCGGTCCAGCCCTTGGGCGAGCGCAGCACGATCATCGGCCAACGCGGACGTTCCGCCTTGCCGCTGCTGCGCGCGGCCTGCTGGATGGCTTTGATTTCGCCAATGGCCGTTTCCAGTGTGGCGGCCATGGCCTGATGCATGGTATCGGGATCGTCGCCTTCGACGAAATACGGGGTATAACCGTAGCCTTGGAACAGCGCCTCCAGTTCCTCATGGCTGATGCGCGCGAGGATGGTCGGGTTGGCGATCTTGTAGCCGTTGAGATTCAGAATCGGCAGCACGGCGCCGTCGCGGATCGGATTGATGAATTTATTCGAGTGCCAGGCGGTGGCGAGCGGCCCGGTTTCCGCCTCGCCGTCGCCGACCACGCAGGCGACGATGAGCTCGGGATTGTCCAGGCAGGCGCCATAGGCGTGCGACAGGCTGTAGCCGAGTTCGCCGCCTTCATGGATGGAGCCGGGAGTCTCCGGTGTGACATGCGAACCGATATGGCCGGGGAAGGAGAATTGTTTGAAAAATTTCTGCAAGCCTTCCGCGTCCTGGCTCTTGTCGGGATAGACCTCGGAATAAGTGCCTTCCAGATAGGTCGGGCCGAGCACGCCCGGCGCGCCGTGGCCGGGGCCGGCCATGAAGATCACATCCAGATCGTCGCGCTTGATGAGGCGATTGAGGTGGGCCCAGGTGAAGGACAGCGCCGGGCTCGCGCCCCAGTGGCCGAGCAGGCGATGTTTGACATGCGCAATCTTGAGCGGCTCCTTGAGCAAGGGGTTGTCGCGCAGATAAATCATGCCGACCGAAAGATAATTGCAGGCGCGCCACCAGGCGTTGATCGACTTCAGCTCCGCGGCGCCGAGCGGGGTGGCGGCTAGTTTGCGAACGGGGGTATCCATATCAGCTCTCCTTCCAATTCGAGGGTGACCAAATGATTGTAGGTCTTAAAAACATCAACACGCTCACCGCATGCCAATAGTTTTAAATACGCGATTACAGTTCAAATACAGGAACCTTGCGCCAGTCGATGTTGCCGACACGGTATGGGGTTTAGGGAATTATTCAGTGCTTGTACCTTGCCGGCGGCGGCCTATCAGCCGCCCTTGGCCTGCTGCTCGTTTTCCAGCGCCTTCTCGGTAATCTCCTTGTAGAGGTGGGTTATGCGCCCGACCAGGTCATGCCATTCCGGGTGATGGTTTAGGAGCGAGCCGATGTGCTTGGCGTCGTTGAAAACTTGCTCCAGGAATTCGATATCCCAATCAGTGAGCGCTTCGCCCCGGTCGACCCGCTCCTTCATTTCCAGGGCGCGGGGGAGTCGCGTATTTGCCATCTGCTCCGCCATCACCTGGATGACGCCGGCGTCCTTGCTTGGTTCGCTCATGGTTTCCTCGCATGGTTAAACGGCACCGCACTCGATGGGTAGCCGCGCAGGTATCGGGCCCGCGTCAAAATCTTTCCTCGACGTACTTGTAGGGATAGTCGGGCTGCCGATAGTTGCCCGCCTTTTGTCGCTCCGGCAATTTCACTTTTACGCGCGGTGCTTCCTTGTAGGGAACGTGCTTGAGCAGATGCGTGATGATGTTGAGGCGCGCGCGCTTCTTGTCGTCCGACTTCGCCACATACCATGGCGCGTAGTCCGTGTCGGTGGCCGCGAACATCTCGTCGCGCGCCTTGGAGTAGTCATACCAGCGGCTGTAGGATTTGAGATCCATGGGCGTGAGCTTCCAGATTTTGCGCCCGTCGTCGATGCGCGACTTGAGCCGGCGCGTCTGCTCATCCGGGCTGACCTCCAGCCAATACTTGAGGAGGATAATGCCGGACTTGACCATCAATTGTTCGAACAAGGGCACGTGTGCGAGAAATTGCCGCGCTTGTTCTTCCGTACAGAAACCCATCACGCGTTCTACGCCGGCGCGGTTATACCAGCTGCGATCCCAGATCACGATCTCGCCGGCTGCCGGCAGATGCGGCAGATAGCGTTGTGCGTACATCTGGCTCTTCTCGCGCTCGCTCGGCGACGGCAGGGCGATGACCCGGAACACGCGCGGGCTGACGCGCTCGGTGATGGCCTTGATGGTCCCGCCCTTGCCTGCGGTGTCGCGCCCTTCGAACACGACGCAGACCTTGAGGCCCTTGTGCACCACCCATTCCTGGAGTTTGACCAACTCGACGTGCAGCCGGGCAAGCTCCTTTTCGTAATCTTTGTTATTCAGCTTGTCCTTAGTTTTTTTAGGAGTTTTTTTAGGAGTTTTTTTAGGGGCTTCTGTAGGGCCAGCTTTGACAAGTTGGTTACCTGCCGCCGCTTTGCTCGATTTGGATTTCATCGTGTTCCTCCGTCCAAGGACAGTCATTTCCACGTTACATTCGCAAGGGGGAGGCCGTCTCAAAAAAATGCCCCGCAACTCCAACATAGTCGATTTGCGCAAGCAGCCCGCCTGCTCAGGGCGAACGCCTACCTGGCATCACCATACGCCAGATAGAGAAGCGGAAATATTAGACTTTGGTCTTATTGGGGGGGGTGAATGGTGAGCGGGAAGCGGGAAGCGGGGAGCGGGGAGCGATTTTCGGCTCCCTGCTCACCGCTTACCGCTCCCCATTCTTTCACCCAATCACCGCACTCAACACTTATGCAATGTGCGGTGCTTCAGCGCCGGCAGGCTGTTGCGCAGGCTGGCTTGGTAGGCCGGATTGACGCCGGCGATGACCACGCCGGAGCCGCGCGGCAGGCGATCCAGGATCACGCCCCAGGGATCGACGATCATGCTGTTGCCGTGGGTTTCGCGGCCGGAAAGATGGTAGCCGCCCTGCGCCGGGGCGATCACGTAAGCCAGGTTTTCGATGGCGCGGGCGCGGATCAGGGTCTCCCAATGCGCCTTGCCGGTGGTGTCGGTGAAGGCCGAGGGCAGCACGATGATGTCGACGTCGCCCATGGCGCGGTAGAGTTCCGGGAAGCGCAGGTCGTAACAGATCGACAGGCCGAGTTTGCCGAACGGCGTATCGACGGTGACGATTTTCTTGCCCGGCTCGATGGTGGCTTCTTCCAGATAATGTTCGTTGCCGAGATTGAGATTGAACAGGTGGATCTTGTCGTAGCGCGCCACCACCTTGCCCTTGTCGTCGTACACCAGGCAACTGTTGCGGACTTTGTCCGGCACGCTGGCTTCGAGCGGGATGGAGCCGCCGACCAGCCAGATTTTGTGCTTCTTCGCCTGATTGGCCAGGAAGCGCTGGATCGGCCCCTTGCCCTCGGCTTCGCACACCGCGACTTTGTCGGTTTCCTTCATGCCCATCACCGGGAAATATTCCGGCAGGGCCACCAACTTGGCGCCCTGCTCCACCGCCATTTCGATCAAGCGCTCGGCCTCGTCCAGATTGGCGGCGACATTCGGCCCGGACGCCATTTGGATCGCGGCGACCTTGAACACGCCGGGTTGCGGCTTGCTCTTGGCGAAGCTGGTACGGGTTTTTTTCTTGGCAAAGCTGGCGGTTTTAGTGCTCATCGACTGTCCATGATTTCAAGTTTGATGGTGTCCGCCGGATTTTCATCCGTCAGTTCTATGCGATCGGCCTCGACGCCCATGGCGATCAGCCAGCCGCGCAATTCTTCGGCCTGCGCGATCGATTCGTCGCGCTTCTGGTGCTGCACGCGAATCCGCGTCCGCTCCGATTGCAAATAGGCGGCGAGCGCCTGTTGCAGTTGCGGTTGTGCGCGCAGCGCCTGGCCGCTGCGCGGCGCCAGCCAAAACTCCAGCGGCAAGGTGAAGGTTTGGGCCAGGCTCGGCGTGCACCAGCACCAGGCCAGCAATACCCACCCGCTTAACTTCATGGCGCACCCTCTTTCGCTTCGGATTTGCGTTCCACCTTGACCGCCACCGGGTTATCCCAGGTGCCGGTCACGGCATAATCATAAGCGGCAATTTGTCCCAGCGGGTCTTTGAGCAGTTTCGAGATGATGAAGGTGCCGATTCCGGCCACAGGCCCACCCAGGAACGCCAATAAAGACACGCTATCGCCCACCACGGGCACAACCTTCACCCGCAAGTTTTGCGTCTCGCGCACCAGATCCGTGGTGCCGGTCATGGAGACCACGGCGGATGGGCCCTGCATCACGAAATCGTTGGTGCTGACCACGCCTTGATTCACGTTCATCACGCCCAGTATGGTATCAAAGGCAAAGCCTTCGCTGAATACATCGCGGAAATCCAGGGTCAAGCGCCGCGGCAGCGCTTGCAGGCTCAGCAAGCCCAGCAGCTTGCCGACGCCGGGGTCGAGCTTCATGAATTGGCCGCGCCGCGATTCGAGCTTCATGTCGCCGCTCAGCGTTTCCAGATTGAAATCCTGCGGGCTGCCGCGCCAATTGAGATTGCCGTTGAACGTGGCGGTGCCGCCGCGGATACGATCTTGGTAACCCATGCGCGCCAGGAATTTGCCGATATCGTTCACTTCCAGATTGAGCGCGAGCTTGGACTGCGGCTGCGCCAGCCAACTTTGCCAGACGCCATCGGCATTCAAGGTCGCATGCGGATTGCTGATGCGCAAGCGCTCGATAATCCAATCGTGACCTTGTTTGTTCGCCAGCAGTTCGACCTTGCCCAGGCTGGCCTTCTTCAACTGCATATCGTCGATCACGATATCCAAGGCCGGCAACGCCAAATCGTGTCCGCCGGCCGGTTGCACGCCACGCGGCGGCGCTGCCTCCGGATAAATTAGTTTGCTCATGCGCGCCACCAAGCGCCCGCCCTCGCGTCCGCGCCAATTCATTTCGCCCTGCATCTCGTCGCTGCCCACCGTGGCCTGCCATGCGTCTTGCTGGGCCAAGGCATTCAGCTGGAAATTGTTGAAACGGCGCCCCAGGAAATCCAGCGCTTTCACTTGCAGTTGTATGCCGGACAAGGACAGCAAGGGCGGTTCGCCCTCGCTGCTATAGAGCAGGCTGCGCCATAAATCGGCATCGAGCTTTTCCAATTCGCCTTCCACCCACACCCCGGCCTGGGTCGGCACGGCAGCGGGGGCGCCGAAGCTGATCTTGCCCTTGGTGATTTGCGCTTCCTCGCCGGCGGTATCGCGCAGCAATTGCGCCGACAGCAGCTTGCCCAGATCGAAGTTCAAGGCGTCATGCGCGGCATCGACGTAACGCCGTTCGAATTTCAGCGCCAGGCTGTCGGCCGCCGCCTTGCTGAACGGATAAGGCAGTTCCGAACTGAGCCCCGCCAAGTTCGAAACCAGTACCAGATTGAGCGCCTTCTTGCGCACCGCCATCGAGGCCGACCAATTGGCGCCGCCTTTCAGGCGTTGCGTAAACGGGCCGGGGAAGCCTTTTTGCAGACCCTCCGCACTCACCCGTCCGGCGACGCCCAGCCGCACCACGCCATCCGGGGTGGTGCGCGAACTGATGGTGACCGGGCCGCCCAACAACTGCGCCGTGATTTTCGGGATGACGATGCCGTTCTCGGAAAATTCGAGTTTGCCGCCGGCCTGCTCGATCGGCGGCGCGTTGAGGGTGAGCCAGAACTTGTTCGCCTGGAACAGATAATTCCCGGCGACGCGCGTATCCTGCAAGCGCTCAATCGGCAGGCGCAAGGATAAGGCGAGCTTGCCGCTGCCTTCGGCGCGCATTTGCGCGGTGATATTTTCCAGGCTCTGCGCGACCGGGCTTTCATTGATGAAACGCAGTTGATCCTGGGTCGGGCCTTGCGTTTCGCCATCGATCTCGATCACCGGGTCATGATGCGCCAGATCGGCAATGGCAATCTTGGCACGCACGATGCGCGTGTTGAATATCGTGCCGTGGGCATTGCTGATATCCAGGCGCGGACCATGAAAATCCAGGAATGCTTCAATCTTTTCGATGCGCGGCCATCCTGGAACGTATTGCAAAATACCATCCTGCACCTTGGCCGTGACTTGGAACACGCCGTCGCGATCGTCGGCGAAAGGAAACTGATCGAGCCGGCCCTTGAGCCTGATCCGCACATCGTCCGACTTGCCTTGCACCAGGGCGGACTGCAACCATTCATAGGTTTTTTCGCCGGCCGCGCGCGGCATGTAGAGATGGGCCGCCGCCGCTTCGGCGCGCGTCAAGCGGCCCGTAATATCGGCTATGCCCAAGCCATCGGGCCGATCGGGAACGATCTCGTAACTTCCGGAAACGTTGCCCTGCATGTGGGCGTTGGCAAAATTCATCTCGTCGATGTTCAAGAGCAGGCGGCGATTCTTGATGCGCCAATTGGCCGCGACGTCCATCGCGTCGAACTGCAAGGCTTGGCGAAACACCAGCGGCATATCCAGTTGCGCCTGCTTGCCACTGAGCTTGAGAGAGCCGCCCTTGGCATCGGCTTGCAGTTTGCCGCTGACATTCGCGAAGCCTGGCAATTTGCCCAGCGCTTGCACGCCCAGATTGCTGAATTCGCCTTGCACATCGTATTCCTGCGGCGCTTCCGCCGGCCCGCTCCATGTTAGAGCCAGGCTTTTGAACGCGCCCTGCGGCGAGGCCGCTTTGAGCTGCGTGCGCTGGGCATCGCTCAAGGGCAGGTATTCGGATAAGGCCATCAAGGGGGCGATATCGAGTTGCTCGGCGCGGAACTCGCCTTGCTCCAAATGTTTTGCGTCCGCCGCTTCATAACGCCCGTGAAGATTTTTCGTGCTGAAGCGTCGTCCCGCACCCGCATCGAGTGTCAAGACCTTGGCATCGAAGGTGTAACCGCGCGGCAATTTGCGCCATGCCAGATGGCCGGACAACTGCGCCAGATCGAGTTCCGGCAATTTCAGCCCCAGACGCGTGCGTACTTTTTCCAACTGCACCTGCGCCGACACGGCAATCGGCCGCCCCTGCTTCAATTCCGACCAGAGGCGCATGGCGCCGGAACCTTGGCTGACGTGATACGGCAAATCGAGCCATGGGCGCCAAGCGGTAATGTCGGTTTTTCCCAGGTCGGCATACAGGGTGCCATACCACTCCGGCCAATGATCGAACGATGTCCCATGCAAATCGCCGCGCAAGTCGAAGGTGGACGCCAATGCCTTGGGCGCGGTCGCCACCAGGCCGAAACGGCGGCGTTTACCGCTGTTCTTCAAGTGCAGGCCGACATCGGTCAGCAACAAAGGCGGCGCGCCGCGCAGCTTGTCGTGCCATTCCAGGGTGGCGTAATTTAATTGGATCGACTCTTGGTGCAACAGCCAATTACCGAAATGATTGGGCGTGCTGGTGTCGTTGATGGCGCTGGTGAAGCCTTTCACGAAAATCAAACCGTTGGCTTCGCGCGTGAGATCGAAGCGCGGGCGCGTGATCTCCAAGCGATGGAAACGAAATTCCGTCAACAACAACGAATACCAGGACAGCGTCGCATCGATGCGCTCGAAATCCAGGCGCGGCAATCCAATTGCGTCATGCACCACTACTTGTTCCAGCTTGAGATGCGGGCGCAATCCGAGCCAGCCGGACTCTATTTTGGCAATGGTGACCTTCTGCCCCAGGGTCTGGGAAATTTTTACCTCAATATCGGGCCGATACCGGTCGATATCCGGCAATATCCACCACCGCAGGGCGACCACCACCAAGGCGAAAAACAACACCCACGCCATGACGGCGTAGAACAGGATGCGGCGTAGCAGAGAAAACCAGGGAGCCAAAATAGGTATCAGAATAGAAGAAACTCGAATTATGCCAGGATTATAGGTCTAGCAGACTTGGGGAACGACCAGGCCGTACCTGAAATCACATTAATTTAAATAAGACTCGGAACAATACATCAAGTTGCAGTGTTTACATTAGAATGGGTTTGTTTTGATAATAATTTTGTTTATTAAAAATTACTTGGGATAAAAAATGAACCCCGTTATCGAACACCTGCCGCGCTTGCGCCGCTATGCGACCGCACTGACCAAGGACCAGGAACGCGCGGAAGACCTGCTGCAAGACACCCTGGAGCGCGCTTACCGCAAATGGCATTTATGGACGCCTGGGGGCAGCTTGCGCGCCTGGCTGTTCAGCATCATGCACAACGTGTACATGAACCAGTTGGCGCGCGAGTCCCGGCGCCCGGTCGCAATGTCGCTGGATGAAGCGATGGACGAATCCAGCGCTGGGCAGAATGAAAGCCAGCATGCGACCCGCGATTTGCTGAGCGCCTTGGCCAAACTGCCGGACGAGCAGCGCGAAGTGGTGTTGCTGGTGTGCCTGGAAGACATGAAATACGAAGAAGTGGCATATGTTTTGCATATCCCCATCGGGACCGTCCGTTCGCGGCTGGCGCGGGGCCGGGAAAGACTGCGGCGGCTGATGGAAGGCCTACCCAGCGAAGACAATATAACTACATTCAAGGTCGTTAAATGAGCAGACAGAATCGCCCCGTGAACAACGAAGACTTGGTCGCCTTTGCCGACGGCCAATTGGAGCCGGCCCGAGAACGCCTGGTCGCGGATTACTTGCACAACAACCCGGATGCCGTGCATCGGGTCGAATCTTACCGTCAGCAAAGCACGGAATTGCATCGCCTGTTCGATCCCTCGCTGTCCGCGCCGATTCCGCAGCATTTGCTACCGCCCGAGCATCCCTCGTTCGGCTTGAGTAAAAGTATTGCGCTGGCACCGCGTTGGGGCTGGGGCTGGGGCATGGCGGCCGCCTTGGCCTGGGTTAGCTTGGGCGTGAGCATGGGCTGGATGCTGAAAGCGTATCAAGAGGGTCCAACCGAGCAGCTAGCCTTGGCGCGGCAATCGCACGTCCTGATGCGCCAAGCCAGCGTTGCACATGCCGTTTATGCGCCGGAAGTCATGCATCCGGTCGAGGTAAATGCCAAGGATGAGGCGCATTTGGCAAAGTGGCTGTCGAAGCGCCTGGATAAAAAACTCAGTATCCCGTCCTTCGCCGAGCATGGCTTCCATTTGGTGGGCGGACGCCTGTTGCCGGCCGAACCGGGCACGGCCGCGGCACAGTTCATGTACGAGAACAAGGACATGCAGCGCTTTACGCTGTATGTGCGGGCGATGGAGAAAAAGGAAGCCGACACCTCGTTCCGCTACGGCGAAAACAAGGGCGTCGGCGTATTTTATTGGATCGATCGCGATTGGGGCTATGCGCTGTCGGGAAAACTGGATCGCGCAACCCTGCTCGAACTGGCCGATGTAGCGTATCGGCAATTCAATCTTTAGATTGGAATTCCCCGCAAGACTTGTAGGGGCGAGGCATGCCTCGCCCGGCATTGACAGCGGGTCGGGCTTGCCCGACCTCTACAACTTAAGTTCCGGAACGGCTCTCGCGCTTGCGGTCGATTTCTTTCAGGTAGCGCTTGCGCACACGGATGAAGTGCGGCGTGACCTCGACCAACTCATCGTCCTCGATAAACTCCAAGGCGCGCTCCAGGTTCATCAAGATCGGCGGCGTTAGCGTCACGGCCTCATCCGTGCCGGAGGCGCGCACGTTGGTGAGCTGCTTGCCTTTCAGCGGGTTCACCACAAGGTCGTTGTCGCGCGTGTGGATGCCGATGATCATGCCTTCGTACAACTCATCGCCGGGGCTGACGATCATGCGCCCGCGATCCTGCAAGTTGAACAGCGCGTAAGCCACGCATTTGCCGGCGCCGTTGGAGATCAGCACGCCGTTGCTGCGGCCCTTGAGCTCGCCCGGGCGGATCGGCCCGTAGTGGTCGAACACGTGATACAGCAGGCCGGTGCCGGCGGTCGCCGTCAAAAACTCCGTCTGAAAGCCGATCAGGCCGCGCGCCGGGATCATGTATTCCAGGCGCACGCGCCCCTTGCCGTCCGGCTCCATATTCAGCAATTCGCCGCGGCGCATGCCGAGCTTTTCCATGATGGTGCCTTGGTTGTTGCTCTCCACGTCCACCGTCAGCATCTCGTACGGTTCTTGTTTTTCGCCGTTGATTTCCTTGATGATGACTTGCGGCCGCGACACGCCGAGCTCGAAGCCTTCGCGCCGCATGTTTTCGATCAGGATCGACAGATGCAATTCGCCACGGCCGGAGACGCGGAACTTGTCCGGGCTGTCGGTATCTTCGACGCGCAAGGCGACGTTGGAAAGCAGCTAGCGATCGAGGCGCTCGCGAATCTGGCGGCTGGTGACGAACTTGCCGTCGCGCCCGGCGAACGGCGAGTTGTTGACTTCGAACGTCATGGTCATGGTCGGCTCGTCCACCGACAAGGGCGGCAAGGCTTCCGGCGCGGCGGGATCGCAGAAGGTATCGGAAATATGCGGCGCTTCGATGCCGGTGATGGCGACGATGTCGCCGGCGCTGGCTTCCGCCACTTCGATCCGATCCAGGCCGTGAAAGCCCAGCACTTGCAGAATCTTGCCGTTGCGCTGCTTGCCTTCGCCTTCCACCACCACCACTTGCTGGCCGGGTTTGACGCGGCCGCGCTTGATGCGGCCGACGGCGATGGTGCCGACGTAGCTCGAATAAGCCAGGCTAGACACCTGCATCTGGAATGGGCCGTTCGGATCCACATCCGGCGCCGGCACGTTCTTGAGAATGGTGTCGAACAGCGGCGTCATGTCGCCTTCGCGCACTTCGGGATCGAGGCTGGCGTAGCCGTTCAGCGCCGAGGCGTACACCACGGGGAAGTCCAATTGTTCTTCGGTGGCGCCGAGTTTATAAAACAGGTCGAAGGTCTGATCCAGAACCCAGCTCGGGCGCGCGCCGGGGCGGTCGATCTTGTTGATCACCACGATCGGGTTCAAGCCCTGCGCAAACGCCTTGCGTGTCACGAAGCGGGTCTGCGGCATGGGGCCGTCCATGGCGTCCACCAGCAGCAGCACCGAGTCCACCATGGACAGCACGCGCTCCACCTCGCCGCCGAAGTCGGCATGGCCCGGGGTGTCGATGATGTTGATGCGGTATTCGGTATCGCCCTGCTTCCAGCGCAAGGCGGTGTTCTTGGCGAGAATGGTGATGCCGCGCTCGCGCTCCAGATCGTTGGAATCCATGACGCGCGTGCCCATTTGCTGGTGGGCGGCGAAGGTACCGGATTGTTGCAGGAGCTTGTCGACCAGCGTGGTCTTGCCGTGGTCGACGTGGGCGATAATTGCGATGTTGCGGAGATTTTGAATCACGGGATGCACCAAGGGTTACGGCTAAAAAAGCCGGCCATTATACCCGATACGGTGCCCGACAGCTTGTTTTATATCGGCTTTAAGCTGCGAAACCGGTTGTCCACGAAAAACACGAAAGTCACGAAAAAGTTCAAAAGCTTGGCTAGGTAAAAACCCGAGCATATTTTCGTGCTTTTCGTGTTTTTCGTGGACCAATCCCTGTTTTAGGTTTTTAGGCCTTGGGCGCCGTCTCGATGAAAGCCGGCATTTCGTTCAAGCGATCCGTCAGTTTGGCCAGGTTCGGATGCGCTTCGCGCCACTTGATTTCCGGAAAGCGGAAATCCAGATAGCCCAGGGCGCAGCCGGTGGCGATATCGGCCAGGTTCATCAAATCCCCGGTACACCACTTCTTTTCGCCCAATTCTTCGGCCATGGCCTCCAAACCGCGAAATACCGAACGCTCCTGGCGCACGATCCAGTCATGGCTTTGGTGGTCCGGCGCGCGCTGCACGCGCTCGATGTAGATCAGCGCGGCGGCATCGGTGACGCCGTCGGCCAAGGCTTCCCAGCGTTTGACGGCGATGCGCTGGCGATTGCCTTCGGGGATCAAGCGCGACACCGGCGTGACCGTGTCCAGATATTCCACGATCACGCGCGAATCGAACAGCGTGGCGCCGTCGTCCAGCACCAGCACCGGCACTTTGCCCAAGGGATTGAACTCCGACACCTTGGTATCGGGGTTCCAGGGGATATCCACCACGAACTCCAAGTCGATGTGTTTTTCGCTGGCGACGATGCGCACCTTGCGCACATAGGGACTAGTAAGAGAGCCGTTCAGTTTCATATTTTCACCAAAAATCTACCGCAGAGACGCTGAGGTTCAAAAAAATTACGCCTGTGTTACCGAGATCACTTTTCCCGGTCGAATATAGTCCGCCATTTGATTGAAATTCAGGTAGCGGTAAATATTGTCCGACAGCGGCGCGATCTTATCTTTCACTATAGCCAGATATTCTTCCGGCGTGGGCATGCGGCCGAGCTTGGCGCACACCGCCGCCAATTCGGCCGAGCCGAGATAGACGCGCGCATTCTTGCCCATGCGGTTGTCGAAGTTGCGCGTGCTGGTGGAAAACACCGTGGCGGCATCCGCCACCCGTGCCTGATTGCCCATGCACAGACTGCATCCCGGCAACTCGATGCGCGCACCGGCGCGGCCGAAAATGCCGTACACGCCCTCCTCGCGCAATTCATGCTCGTCCATGCGCGTCGGCGGCGCGATCCACAAGCGGGTCGGGATCAGGCCCGCATCTTCCAGCACCTTGCCCGCGGCGCGATAGTGGCCGATGTTGGTCATGCAGCTGCCGATGAACACTTCGTCAATCTTGTCGCCGACCACGGCGGACAAGGGTTTGATGTCGTCCGGATCGTTGGGGCAGGCCACCAGCGGTTCCTTGATTTCGTTCAGGTCGATTTCCAGCACGTAGGCGTATTCGGCATCGGCATCAGGTTGCAGCAGTTCCGGCTTGGCCAGCCAGGCCTGCATCGCATCGATGCGGCGCTGCAAGGTGCGCGCATCCTGGTAGCCCTTGTCGATCAGGTGTTCCAGCAGCACGATGTTGGAGTTCAGGTACTCGATGATCGGTTCCTTGTTCAGGAGTACCGTGCAGCCGTTGGCGGAGCGCTCGGCGGAGGCGTCGGCGAACTCGAATGCCTGCTCCACTTTCAGATCGGGCAGGCCTTCGATTTCCAGGATGCGGCCATTGAATACGTTTTTCTTACCCTGCTTGCCGACAGTCAGTTCGCCTTTTTGGATCGCCGCGTAGGGAATCGCATTCACCAGATCGCGCAGCGTGATGCCGGGCTGCATCTGGCCCTTGAAGCGCACCAGCACCGATTCCGCCATGTCCAGCGGCATCACGCCCATGGCGGCGGCGAAGGCTACCAGGCCGGAACCGGCCGGGAAAGAAATGCCGATCGGGAAGCGCGTGTGCGAATCGCCGCCGGTGCCGACGGTATCCGGCAGCAGCATGCGGTTGAGCCAGGAGTGGATCACGCCGTCGCCCGGCTTGAGCGACACGCCGCCGCGCGAGGCCATGAAATCCGGCAATTCGTGCTGCAACTTGATATCGACCGGCTTGGGATAGGCTGCGGTGTGGCAGAAGCTTTGCATCACCAGATCGGCGGAGAAGCCGAGGCAGGCCAGCTCTTTCAACTCGTCGCGCGTCATGGCGCCGGTGGTGTCCTGCGAACCCACCGTGGTCATCCTCGGTTCGCAGTAGGTGCCAGGGCGCACCCCGGGTACGCCACAAGCGCGGCCAACCATTTTCTGCGCCAAGGTGAAGCCCTTGCCGGTGTCTTTCGGCGTGATGGGTTTGATGAACAGATCGGAATGCCCCAGGCCCAGCGCCTCGCGCGCCTTGTTGGTCAGGCCGCGGCCGATGATCAGCGGAATGCGGCCGCCGGCGCGCATCTCGTCCGGCATGGTCAGCGGTTCCAGCTTGAAGCTGGAGATGGTCTCACCCGCGGCGTTTGCAACCGTGCCCTTGAAAGGATAAATGGTGATCACATCGCCCATGGCCATCTTGGACACGTCGCATTGAATCGGCAGCGCGCCGGAATCTTCGGCGGTGTTGAAGAAAATTGGAGCAATCTTGCCGCCCAAAACGATGCCGCCCGTGCGCTTGTTGGGCAGATGCGGAATGTCGTTGCCCATGAACCACTGCACGGAATTGATGGCGGACTTGCGCGAAGAACCGGTGCCCACCACATCGCCAACATAAGCCAGCGGCAGGCCTTTGGCTTTCAGTTTTTCGATAGTGGCCAAACCATCCGGCATCTTGTTCACCAGCATGGCCTTGGCGTGCAGCGGAATGTCCGGCCGCGACCAGGCGTCCTGCGCCGGCGACAGATCGTCGGTATTGGTCTCGCCCGGCACCTTGAATACCACGCACTGAATCGACTCGGGCAATGCCGGTTTGTTGGTGAACCACTCCGCATCGGCCCAGGATTGCAGTAAAGTTTTCGCATGCGCATTGCCGGCTTGGAATTTCTCCACCACATCATGGAAGGCATCGAAAATCAGAGCGGTGTGCGACAGCGCCTGCACCGCATCCGGCGCCAGGGTGGCGTCGTCCAGCAGGTCGATCAGGGTATGCACGTTATAACCGCCGAGCATGGTGCCCAGCACTTGCACGGCGTGTTGGCGGCACACCAGCGGCGTTTCCACTTTGCCCTTGGCCACATCGGCCAGGAACGCGGCCTTCACATACGCGGCCTGGTCCACGCCGGGAGGGATACGGTTTTCCAACAAGTCGATCAGGAAGTCGTCTTCGCCTTGGGGTGGGTTTTTGATGAGTTCCACCAAGGCGGCGACTTGTTCGGCATTCAGGGGCAGCGGCGGCAAACCTTGCGATGCGCGCTCGGCAACGTGGGAGCGATAGGATTCAAGCATGGGGAGTCATTTCATACGACGAAAATAAGGAAATCGAATTATAGCATTCGGCGCTGAACCGCTTCTGTTAAACCATAGCAAAGAAATTTATGGCCAATCGCGAAAATGCTTATGCACCAGCGCCGTGCAAGGTATTTGTTACATAGTTGCGCAGCAGTGGAATCACCTCTTGCTCGAACCAAGGGTTTTGTTTCAACCACAATTGATTGCGCGGACTGGGGTGCGGCAAGGGCAAAAATTCCGGCAGATATTCCGCCTGCGCCATGACCGTCTCGCGCAGGCTTTTCTTGCGGCGTTTGCCCAAATAATAGGCCTGCGCGTATTGGCCGATGAGCAGCGTGAGCTGAATTTTCGGCATCAAGGCGCGCAGCTGGGGATGCCACAACGGCGCGCATTCCGGCCGCGGCGGCGCATCACCGCGCAGCCCGGAACCGGGAAAACACAAACCGGCGGGAACAATCGCGATGTGGCGCACGTCATAGAACTGTTCGCGCGTCAGTTGCAGCCAGGCCCGCAGCCGTTCGCCGGAAGCGTCGTTCCAGGGAATGCCGGTTTCATGCACGCGCCGGCCGGGCGCTTGGCCGACAATTAAAATCCGCGCCGTACTCGACGCGCGCACAATGGGGCGCGGCCCCAGGGGCAGCTCGGCTGCGCACAGACGGCAAGCGCGGATTTCGGTCAGCAAGCGATCCAGCTTATTCATGGCATCATTGTAGCCACCAGCAACCGCCATCACGATAGAAAGCGCACATGAAACAACTCTTACTCATCGCCGCCCTACTCCTCTCCAACGCCGCGCACGCGACCGATCACCCGCTGATCACGCAATTGCTGGCGCAGGACAAGGCGCCGCCGGGCGTGGTGTTCGAGATCGTCACCGGCGACTCGGCGGGACTGGACTGGGCGGTGCCGCAGGTCGCGGATTACGCCCAGCGGCTACGCGCGCGCTTTCCCAAGCTGGAGATCGCCGTCGTCACCCATGGCCAGGAAATGTTTGCACTGCAAAAGAGCCGGCGCGCGGATTCGCCGGAGGTGCATGCCGGCATCGAGCAGTTGGTCAAACAGCAACACATCCCGGTGCATGTGTGCGAAACCTATGCCGGCTGGCGCGGCATCGGCCCCGAGGCCTTTCCGGACTATGTCAACGTGGCGCCGGTCGGCCCGACCCAGGTCAAGCTGTACATGGATCTCGGCTACGTCCTGATCAAGATCAGTTCCGCCGTCAATGGAAGTCCTGTGCCTTAAGAACGGGAAAGCCGACCCATGATCGGGTAAAATGGCGTTTTTGCTGCGCAAGGCTCGCCATGGAACTGTCCTCCCTCACCGCCCTCTCCCCGCTCGACGGCCGTTATGGCCCGAAAGTCGCCGCTTTACGTCCGCTGTTCTCCGAATTCGGTTTGATGAAAAACCGTGTCCTGGTGGAAATCGAATGGCTGAAAGCGCTGGCCGCCGAACCGGCCATTGCCGAAGTGCCGGCCTTCTCCGCCGCCACCATCGGCGAGCTGGATGCGCTGGCCGCCAACTTCAACGAAGCCGATGCGCAGCAAGTGAAGGACATCGAGGCCGTCACCAACCACGACGTCAAGGCCATCGAATATTTTCTGAAGAAGCGCCTGGCGGGCAACGCCGAAGTGATGAAAGTCTCTGAGTTCATCCACTTCGCCTGCACTTCGGAAGACATCAACAATCTGTCGCATGCGCTGATGCTAAAGGGCGGGCGCGATGGGGTGCTGCTCCCCTCATTGGACAAGCTCATCGCCCGCCTCACCGAGCTGTCGCACATCCTGGCCGAGCAGCCCATGCTGGCCCACACCCACGGCCAGCCGGCCTCGCCCACCACCTTGGGCAAGGAACTCGCCAACGCGGTGTATCGCCTACGGCGCGGCCGCGAACGCATCGCCGCCGTCAGCATGCTGGGCAAGATCAATGGCGCGGTGGGCAATTACAACGCGCATCTGTCGGCCTATCCCGACTTCGACTGGGAAGGTTTCGCGAAAAAATTCGTGGAAAGCCTGGGCCTGGAATTCAATCCCTACACCATCCAGATCGAACCGCACGATTACATGGCAGAGCTGTTCGACGCCATCGGCCGCGTCGACACCGTGCTGATAGACCTCAACCGCGACCTCTGGGGCTACATCTCCCTGGGCTATTTCAAACAGAAGGTAAAAGCCGGCGAAGTCGGTTCCTCCACCATGCCGCACAAGGTCAATCCCATCGATTTCGAAAACGCCGAGGGCAATCTGGGCATCGCCAATGCGCTGTTGCGCCACCTGTCGGAAAAGCTGCCGATCTCGCGCTGGCAACGCGACCTCACCGACTCCACCGTGTTGCGCAATATGGGCGTGGCGTTGGGCTATGCGCTGCTCGGCTACGAGTCCTGCCTGCGCGGCCTGGGCAAGCTGGAAGCCAACCCGCAGCGCCTTGAAGACGACCTCAACGCAAACTGGGAAGTGCTGGCCGAGCCGATCCAGACCGTGATGCGGCGCTATGGCGTGGCCAATCCTTATGAGCAACTGAAGGAACTGACGCGGGGCAAGCACGGCATGACCAAGGAAAGCCTGCATGTTTTCATTATGGGCCTGGAGATTCCCGACGCCGCCAAGCAGCAATTGTTGGCGCTAACGCCCAGCAGCTATACCGGCATGGGCGCGGAGTTGGCGAAGCGTATTTAGCCTTAACTTCCCGGCTTGGCGTGCCGTTATTGCCTATACTGACCGTAAGGTATCGTTATGGGCAACCTCAGCCACTCTCTACTGCAACTGCATGAGCTAGCCAGTTTCCTGGACATCCAGGGCAACCTGGAGCAGAGCTTGAACCAGCTCGCCGAAATGGCGGCGAAGATCCTCAATGCCCGGCATTGCTCCATCATGCTGCTGGACGAGGAAGAAAAAGACGAACTCAAACTGCGCGTGTTTGCCGCGCATGGCGACCTGCCCGATGCCGCCTTCAAACAGATCACCAAAAAAGGCGAAGGCATTTCCGGCCATGTGCTCGCCACCGGCCATCCGCTATTGATTGAAGATATCGAGAAGTCCGAGTTCGTCAACGTCGCGCGCCGCCTGACCAACGGCAGCAAGAGCATCATTTCCTCGCCCATCATCTTGCGCCGCAACATCGTCGGCGTGATCAACGTCACCGACCCGAAATCCAAGCGCCCGTTCAATCTCGACGACCTGCACTTATTGGACGTGGTATCGCTATTCGTCGCCAAGTCTTTGCAGGTCACGCAACTGGAAAGCATCCTCAGCTCCAAATTCGCGCAGATGGCGCTGGCGCA
>Ga0113563_10000547_pt1 | contig 18574 bp, 14 predicted proteins | sample Mud3Dept3metaG_FD_80117 | JGI IMG/M metagenome (GOLD analysis project Ga0113563, IMG submission 80117) | Freshwater wetland microbial communities from Ohio, USA, analyzing the effect of biotic and abiotic controls - Mud 3 Core 4 Depth 3... | ecosystem: Environmental > Aquatic > Freshwater >...
CTCGACCTTCTGGTCGAGCGCGGGATTGTCGGACTGGCGGCCTACCTGCTTCTGCTCGGGATTGTCGTCCGCAGCCTCATGAGGCTCCCTGACAGGCGCCTTGCCGGCTGCCTGGCAGGAGCCCTGGTTTCGTACCTCATCAGCAACGCGGTGGCATTCGACGTTTTTGGCTCGTTGTTCGGGTTCTTTCTGACTCTTGCCTGTCTCGCCACGCTCAGTCAGGAAGAGCCTACAGCCTGGCTGAAGTCCTGGACTGGTGCCGAGCGGCGTTCCGATCGAAAGCCGAAAAAGCTGCCGCATCCCGTGCGGCGCACACCAGCCTTCAAGATTGTCCTGGTGATTGTCTTGGTCGGGATTGCTCTCTACCTCCAGGTCGAAATCGGGATTGCCTGCAACAGATATGCCGTAGCGCGGGCGGCTTTCTCCCAGGATCCTGCGACCGGGATATCCCTCTATTCTGATGCATTCAGGCGTTTTTCTCCTTACCACGCCAAGGAGAAGCTGAAATGCGCTTATCTGATCGTCAACAGCGTGGTCACTAAACGCGAGTCATCCCAATCGATCGAAACCGGCTCCTACATCCTCAGACTGACCCGGGAGGCGTTCGATGAGCATCCTCAGGATGTCTCCTTTTACATGTACGTCAACGACATGTTCAACGGGCTCGGACTGTATGCCAACCAGGAGTTTGCAAGACAGGCGGAAGTCTTCGGCAGGAAAGCCCTGGAGCTGAGTCCGGAACGCCAGGAGGCCATGATGAAGCTGGGGCGCACGTATGTGATCCTCAACCAGCCCGGCCGGGCCGTGGAACTCAGCCGACGCATGCTGAAGAACGCTGACTTTCCTTTGGGCCACTGGCTGCTGGGCCTGGCCCTGTTGCAGAACAATCAGCGCGAGGAAGCCAAAAAGGAAATCCGCACGGCAATCGGGATGGGCTACCAGCTGAATGCCACCGATACGACCACGCTGAAGGGACTCCTGGGGGAGCAGGAATTCGGCGGGCTGACCGGCCGGAAGGACTGAACCGCCAAGCCCTCAAAGACCTCAAAGAAGAGTCTTTGAGGTCCTCGAGGATCCGACTTGAGAGTGGAGCGCGCAGAGAATTTGTGGCAGCGACTTACTTCTTTGCCTGGGGATTCGTACGCTGCTGCTGGCGGGTGCCATCGCCCAGCTTTTCGATCCTGCGGGCTTTCATGTTGTAGACGTCGCCGGGAGAGAGCACGTAATACGGCTTTTCCCATGGCTGGTACAGCCGCGTGTTGTCGTGAACTGCGACCTTCCAGGCGCCGATCACCTCGAACATGTCCCCTTTCACCACGATCGCGGTGTCTTCGGAAAGGCCGATTCCAAGCAGATCTGGGAATTTCTTGATCACCGGGATCAGATCGTCCCAGCGGTTCCGGGCGTTGATGTGCTGGTCGATAGCCGAACGCCGCAGGAACGCAAATGCCTTCTGGTGTTCCGGCTCCGGCGCCATGACGATCTGGCTCCCCTGGACGGCGCCCCGGACCAGGTAATCGCCCTGAATGGTGGCGCCCGCGGATGAACCGCCGATGACGCCGCCTCGCTCCAGCACTTTGTGGAATTCCTTGAACGTCAGCGTGTTTGCATAGGAGTCGACGATGTTCCACTGCCTCCCGCCATCAAACCAGACGGCATTTGCCGCACGCAGGTTTTTCACAAACTCCTCGGTGTCCGCGATCTTGGGATCGTGCGTGTGAAGCATGGTGACGTTTTTGAGCCCGCGCTTCTTCCAGGCGGCGATCACTTGCTCTTCCGTGTAGACCCGGATCGAGCCGTCCTGGTTCTTGTTTCCGCCTGCAGTGGGAACAATCACGAATCTGGCATCCGGCCCGCCGGCAAGCTGTATAAAACGTTCGGCGATGGCCGGATCCCTCATATTGCCGCCAACGATGAGAAGGGTGCCGTTGGGCGGGCCGTATTCGGGTACTTCCTGGCTGAAGGAGAGAGCTGCAACGAGCAGAGCAAAAACCAGTGCCGGGTGCGGCAGGCGGATACTCTTCATTTGTTCGATCCTCCACGTGTGGCAAGTACGGGCTACATTGCTCGAATCGGGTCGAGCAGACGAATTGATTGGCAACTTGGGAATAACAGATATCAGTCGCTCATACGGCCAGCGCGCGACTGCTGGATCGCCACGAACCGATCGTGCTGGTCGACTTTTGCCAAGGCTAATATCTCGGGGCTCGGAGTGTACTCGGGCACGATCTCCTGCAATTTGCCGACGAGACGGTGCACGTTCTTTGCAGATACGATCTCTCCCAGCTCGTCGAGCCAGGCGCCGATCCGTGCGGGATCCGCAAGTCCTCCGTCCAGCACGCGGATTTTTTCATGCGCGGTGGGTTTCAATCCCTCGCCGTGAAACATGAGTTCCTCGAACAGTTTTTCTCCGGGGCGCAGGCCGGTGAACACGATCGGGATTTCGCGCCCCGGCTCGAGTCCCGACAGGCGGATCAGATTGCGCGCAAGTTCCACGATTTTCACCGGCTCTCCCATGTCGAGCACGAAGATCTCTCCGCCCCGTCCCATCGTTGCAGCCTGCAACACAAGCTGCACTGCTTCCGGGATGGTCATGAAATACCTCCGCGCTTCGGGATGCGTGACCGTAACCGGCCTTCTGGCGGCAATCTGACGTTCAAACAGCGGCACAACACTGCCGTTGCTGCCGAGCACGTTCCCGAAGCGGACGGAAACATAGGAAGTTGGCTGGCCCTGCAGGCCGAGGATCAGGATCTCGGCGATACGTTTTGTGACCCCCATGATATTGGTGGGATTGACCGCCTTATCCGAGGAAATCATCACGAAATCTTCGACTCCCGACTGCCCGGCCGCGAGCGCCACGTTATAGGTCCCGAAGACGTTATTCGTCACGGCTTCGAAGCAGTTCCTTTCCATCATGGGGACATGCTTGTAGGCCGCGGCATGAAACACGGTGCTTGGCCGGTGCGAGCTCATGACTTCGCGCAACCGCGCCGTGTCTTGAATGTCCCCTATAGCCGGAACGTATGCCATCTCGGGGAAGCTCTCGGCCAGCTCCATCTCGAGCCTGTGAAGCTCATTCTCGGTGCGATCGAAAAGGACAACCTTGCCGGGATTGAATCCCGCAATCTGACGCACCAGTTCCGAGCCGATCGAACCGGCCGCGCCAGTGATGAGGACAATCCGCTTCTGGAATTTACGCTGAATCTTCGCCAGATCCAGATGCACCGGTTCCCGCGCCAAAAGGTCATCTACTTTGACCGGCCGCATCAGTCCAAGGGAGATGGTGCCGTTGATGATGTCTCCCAACGCCGGCAAGGTCTTGAACTCGACCTGACTTTCGACGCACAGATTGATTATTCTCTGCATCTGTTTTCCGGTCGCCGACGGGATGGCGATCAGGATCTGGGAAACATCGTGCCTGCTGATGATTCGTGGCAGGTCGTCGGTATTTCCCAATACTTTAATCCCGTGGATGCGCTCCCCCCTCTTCGCGGGATCGTCGTCGAGGAATCCGATCAGCTTGTAGGCAAGCTTCTCGTTATGCTGGAGCTCCCGGGCGATCGCGCCGCCTGCGCGTCCTGCCCCGATGATCACCGCGTTGACTTCCGCCGTGTTCTCCCGCACCGACTCAGTATATGCGCGCACCGCGAACCGCATACCGCCGATGAGCCCGATTGTGAGCATCAGGTCAATGATGAAAACCGAGCGGGGATAGCCGACGAAGCTGAGTCCGTTTTGAATATATACAGCAATGGAGATGAGCACGGCGCTGAGGAACGACGCCTTGATAATATCCAGCAGATCGCTCATGCCAACATAGCGCCACCAGCCCCGAAACAGGCGGAAGTAATAAAAGGTTGCAAACTTGATGATCAGGACGAGGGGCAGGGTGCTGATGAAGACCGACTGGAAGTGGTCGGCGACCACGAAATCAAAGCGCAGCAGGAAGCCAAGATAATAAGTACATGCAAACAGAGCTGTCTGCGAGAGCAGGATCAAGATCTTTCGGTACTTCACAATCCACGAATTCACTTCCAATACTCCTTCACTCTTTCTGCCAGCCTAATTTTGTCCCAACACTCTACCATGGGACCGGCCGGCCTCGATACGTTTCCTGTCTCCGATCACAGCAGCTGCCCACAGTCCCAGGCAGAGCAGAGGAAGTGCCAGAGTGACTGTGACTGCTCCATGAGCAACCCTGGTGGACCAGACCTGTGCCAGCAATCCGCCAATCAGCGCCAGGCCGGAATAGAGCAGCGCCACCCTCGCATGCCCGGAATGAGCCGTGGTCATGCGCTGGTACAGGTGGGACCGGTGCGCTGCGAAGACGTTTTCGCCCTTGCGAAGCCGCCGCGCGAAGGTGAAGAGAGTGTCAAAAACGAACGGCCATACCAGAAGCAATGCCACTGCCCAGATCCCGCTGCCTGCCTCGTCGAAGAATCCGTACATAACGGGGAAAACCGCCAGCGTGTAACCGAGAAACGCGCTGCCGACATCACCCATGAAGATCCGAGCAGGCGGCCAGTTGTGGATCAGGAATCCCAGGCTGCTGCCCGCCAGCGCCAGCCCCAGGCCTCCCACCATCGGAATGCCCCCTATCCAGCCGAGTACCGCCCACCCGAGGCTTGCCACCACTGCCTGAGCGCCGGCAATCCCGTCGGTGCCGTCCATGAAATTGTAAGCATTAGTCAGGCCCACGATCCAGAAGACCGTCACGACGGCTCCCCATCCTCCCAGGCTTACCGTTCCCACCAGCGGCAGGCTGACCTCTTTCCAGTATCCCAGGCCCGCGACTGCGATGCATGCGGCCAATAAATGTGCGCCCAGCCGGAGCCAGCTCGGGAGCGTGCGCACATCGTCCAGCCAACTGACGATTGCAACCAGAAGCGAACCGCCCAGATAAGGCACGCATGTGATCCATGAGCCGCCCGGGAGCGATACAACTGCCAGTAAGAATCCGCAGAGCAGGGTGACCGAAACGATAACCAATCCCCCCCCGCGGGGAGTTGGACGCGTGTGGGAACTGCGCTCGTTGGGCATGTCAACGATCTGTCTTTTTTCCGCCCACACGCGAAACCGCGCGGTTCCGCTCCAGGTTGCTGCCATTGCCAGGATGCACAGAACTACCGCCAAAAACATACGAAACATTCCGCGGCGGCCGCCTGCGCGAGACCATTGCCGGGGCGGCGGCTCTGATGGTGCGTCAGGACGGGTTTACAGGAGATAGAAATCCGAAAATCGACCGGGACTACTGGCCGGACCGTCCATTGCGCAGAATGCAAACGCTGCAAAATCAATGCGATTCGGGAACAATCGCGTGTCGATCCCGAACGGTCATCATAGGAATACGTCCCTCCGGTGTCAATGATATTGAGGATTCAGGGATCATTTCCCATCCGCATTATTCGTCCTTTCCAGGAAATAAGCCAGTGAGCGCGGGCTTTAGCCCGCGCGCTTTAAATCTCCTAAGTGGCACAGCTGTTCGGATTCCGACGCCGACAAGAGGGGCTTTATTTCCATTAGGGTGGGATTTCCTGACCTTTTAATGGGGGAGTGAACCCTTGGGAGAGTGAATGCGTACACATAGATGCAGGCGATGAAGTTCCTGATCCCCCGGCAGCTGCGAGGGGGAGAAAGTGTGTGATTCACCCTGAGTTCGCAGACCACGGGTTCTGCAACTGATCCGGCGGGAATGGCAAGTGCACCCTGATACCGCTGTAAAGGTGGATGATTCCACCGCACGGGCGTCACAGTTGAAGACCCCGGCCCATCCCGAGATTTCCGGATGGCCTGGAACGGGTGCGCCGGAGGACCTGATGCGCCGCGTGCAGTCGGGAGATATGGACGCTTTTGAGGAAATCATCCGGCGATTCAGGACGAAGGTGTTCCGGGTGATTCGCAGCCATGTGCGCGACCCGGAAGACGCCATGGAAGTGCTGCAGGACACTTTTTTAAAGGTCTATACGGCGCGCAGGTCCTGGGACGGTCGCTTTTCGTTCTCTGGATGGCTGTACAGGATTGCGATCAACGCGAGCATCGATCGCTACCGGAGGTCCGACCGCCTCAAGACGACGTCGCTGGAGGGGAGCCTGGAGAGCCATTTGGAGCATTCCAGCACAACGCCTCCGGCAAGTGAACCGCTGGTCGGCGTGGCAGATGGGGAGCGGCGCCGCCTTCTGGAGAGAGCCGTGCGCCGCCTTCCGGAGCGTCAGCGGGAGGTCGTATCCTTGAGGTACTTCGGCGAAATGAGTCTGGAGGAGATCGCCGCGGTGCTGTCGTGCCCGCTGGGGACGGTCAAATCCAATCTGCACAAGGCCGTGATGAACCTGAAGAATCTGCTGCTCCGGGGGGAAGGAGTTCTTGGTTATGACTAGCTGCGACGCCGTGAGGGAACTGCTGGTGCTACATGCCGAAGGCGCTCTCGATGCGGCGGAAGGCCGCCGGGTGGCGGAACATCTGGCAGCGTGTGCCGATTGCCGGGCCGAGGCGGATCGGATCGGGATCGTCCGGGGCTGGCTGGCAGACTCGAATCTGTTTGAGCCGGTGCAGGACCTGACCTGGGAGCTGCTCCCCGGAAAGATCGCCGCCAGGGCCAGGCTTCCGGTGGAGACGAAACCCCGGTGGAGTGTCCTGCGGATGCCTCGCTGGGCGTCCGGGATGGCTGTTGTCCTGATACTTGCTTCGGGGCTGATCTGGACGCTCCGGCGTCCTGCGCCACTGCCACCCGCAATCCCCTCTGCCGCTGCCGCCCCGGGCAACGAGGCGTTTCTGAGCAAGGTGCGCACCGCCCATGCGCGCAGAGCCGCGGACCTTTATCTCACCGCATGCCGGGGCCTCCTCATCGACCTGGTCAGTTCGGAAAAGAAATGCGAGGGAGACCTCTACGACGTTTCGCTCGAAGTCGCCCGCGCGCGCCAGCTTCTCCAGCAGAAGCGCCTGCTGGACTCCGATCTGCGTGTTTCTGAGATTGAGCGGGCAAAAGGGCTCTGCGACGACCTCGAACAGTTCCTTGTGAATGTGTCTGCGTCGCAGGAGTGCGAATCTCGCGATGCGGTCGAGAGCATGGAGCGTTACATTGAGAAGGAGCAGCTCCTCCTGCGCATCAACCTGCTGCAGTCGGGGGTTTCCTAGGAGGTTGCCATGAAACATTCAGGGTTGCGATTTCTGATTCTGCTGTCGGCGCTCGCACTGGGCTCCATGACCGGGCTTGCCGCCGATCCGGCAACCGACCAGGAGATTTTCAATCAGGCGAAGATCCTGATGTTTGATCTGAACTGGGAAGGGGCGCGCGAGATGTTGCAGCGCCTGATCCGCGACTTTCCCAGGAGCGGGCTGGTACCCCAGGCCTATTTTCATTCGGCGCACTGCCTGCGAATGCAGAGAAAGCCGGAAGAGGCGCTGCGCGCCTACGATCAGTTCCTGCAGAAGTATCCGAATGAGCCTTTCTTTGCCGGGGAGGCCAGGCAGGCGGCTGTCGAACTTGCCGCGACACTATTCGAGCAGGGAAAGACCGGCTACCGCGGCCGGTTGGCCGCAGCCCTGGGGGATGCCAAAAAGGAAGTGCGCTATTTCGCCGCGATTCGATGCAGTTCGCTGAAGGACCGGGAACTCAACTCGAAATGCGTGCCTATCCTGAAAGAGATCCTGGCCAGGGAAACGCAGCAGGAGCTGGTCAACTATGCGTCTCTGGCGCTGCTGCGCGTCGATCCTGACGCGCTCGCCCCCGCTGAGGCAAGAAAAGTCGAAAAGGAGCCGCAAAGGCGCGGCTCGGACGGCAGGATGTTCCACCTGCGGATCTACGAGGGAGGGGAGAGCACGGCGCCCAAAGTCGAACTGGATTTCCCGGTGAGTCTCGCGCAACTCGCGATCATGGCGCTCGATGAGGCTACCAAAGCCGAGATCCGCAAGAAAGGTGTCGACATCGACAACATCTGGGAGAGCCTGAACCGCCACGGATCCGCCAACATCCTGACGATCCGCAGCGGCAACAACATTCTCAAGCTCTGGATCCAGTAAATCGGACGCAAGCGTTGCAGTTTTCCAACCAGAAGCAGCCGCGAATCAAACGAATTACACTCAGCGTCATATGTTCGCGACACGATTCGATGGTTAGTTCGCATTTGGGACAGTCAGGATCGATCGCATTTTCACCACAGAGAGCACAGAGATCACTGAGGGGTAATGCCGTTATTCATGCCCGGGGGCCAACGCTTCGCGTTGCGCGATTCACGTCCGGGAGCGGCGGGAAAGCCGCTCCCGTTAAGGGTTCCATGCGAGTGTCTGATGGCTTTTCCGCCGCTCCCGGACGTGAATCGCGGCCGAAGGCGCCCCCGGGCAGGACTGGCGTATCTCGGTGATCACTGTACCACTAACGCTTATTTTCTTTGAATTTTGCGAAGATCTTCATGCTGCAACCTTTTCAAGTGTAGCAAGGGAAAGATCTTGCGTCTGAAGAATCGCGGTAACGATTTTACCAGCTCGCCGCCGGTTTCGAGTTTACGGTCCGGTTAACTTGGCTCTCTGGTTGCGGCCGAAGGCCGCGACGTTCTCTCTGTGGTTCGTTTTTGTTTTCCCCAACCTCAATTCGGCCCGAAAACCTGGCGGGACTTATGACGCTGTGCATAGGTCTTCTGGGCGCATTCGTGAAATTCGTGCAATTCGTGGCTGCTTTTTCAGGCTCAAGCCCGGGTTGCGATGGCTGATTTCAATGCGGCCAGCAGGAGCAGCACGGTGTTTTGGTTGCTGTTTGCTCCCATGAGGCCCACTCGCCAGATCTTCCCCTTGAAAACGCCGAAACCGCTGCCGATCTCGATGTTATGAGAATTGAGAAGCCGGCTGCGCACGCGGGCGTCGTCCACGCCGTCGGGAACGCGGACCGTGTTCAGGGACCAGAGGCGGTATTCCGGCGCGACGAGCATCTCCAGGCCCATGGCTTCGATGCCGGCGACGAAAGTCCCGCTGTTGCGCTCGTGCCTCTGCCATCTTGCCTCCAGCCCTTCCTCGAGGATCATGCAGAGCGCTTCGCGCAGAGCGTAGTTCATCAGCGCCGGGGCCGTGTGGTGGTAGGCGCGGTCGGAACCCCAGTACTTGTTGAGGAGCTGCACGTCCAGATACCAGGTCCTGGGGGGTGCTTTGCGATTTCGGATCTTCTCGAGGGCGCGCTCCGAAAACGTAACGGGGGCCAGTCCAGGCGGTGCGCCGATCCCTTTCTGGGAGCAGGAATAGCTCGCGTCGATGCTGTTACGGTCGATGCCGACCGGGTGCGCACCCAGCGAAGTGACGGTGTCGGCCACGAGGATTGCGTCCCGCACGTCCCGCAGCGACTTCAGCTCCTCGATCGGATTCCGCATGCCGGTCGAGGTCTCCGCGTGGACCATGGTCACGACTCTCGCGCTCGATTTCCGGAAAGCGTCCCGGACTTTCTGCATGTCGAACGGCTGCCCCCAGTCGGAATCGACACGGATCACCCTGGCGCCCCACCGCGCCGCGAGTTCGGCCATGCGCTCGCCGAAGAATCCGTTGACGCAGACCACAACCTCCTCTCCCTCGTCGATGAGATTGGCCAGGCAGGTCTCCATGCCGGCCCCGCCGGTTCCCGAAACGGTAAATGTGACACGATTGCCGGTTTCAAACACGGAGCGCAAAAGATCCTGGATCTCATCCATGCACTGGAAATAAACGGGATCCATATGCCCGAGGAGGGGCGCCAGCATGGCCTGGAGGACGCGCGGTTCCACGTTGCTCGGTCCCGGTCCAAGCAGGATTCTCTGAGGCGGATGGAATGATCTCGACATGACATTTTCCTTTCTTCTAATGAAACTCGAATAAGCGCCTGCAAGTATAGCCCCCCTCCGCCTCGGCACTGTCTTCAAAGCCGCGACCGTCAGGGAGCGGGTGCGTTCGGCCCGCCCAAAAGCTGCCGCTCCCTGCCAGTCACAATCCCGAGCGGTCGGGTGACTTCCGGCAGAAGTCACTGAGGACCCGGATCAGGGCTCTTGGTCGATCTCTCCCGGGATGATCCGGCGGCTGGCCTTACGCGCGGAGTGCCGCTTCTTCTCCTTGAGGCGCTGTTCATCCTTGCCCGGTGCGGGCTGGGTCGGGATCCGTTTCTTGGGCTTGACCAGGGCGAGTGCGATCCAGTGATGGACTTTGCGGCGTGCGTCCTCCAGATTCCGTTGCTGATCGCGCGTTTTCTGGCTGGTCGTCAAAAGCCTTCCGCTGCTGTCCAGGCGCTTGGATACCAGGCGGAGCAGCCGCTGGCGGCTTTCCTCTCCCATGCCCTGAATGCGGCTGAGGTCCACATGAAGCTCAATCTTGCTGGAGACTTTGTTCACGTTCTGCCCGCCGGGTCCGGAGGCACGCGAAGCGTGTACTTCGATCGCATCGCCAGGAACCAGCACTCCTGCTTCAACGAAAATCGGATCTGCCATAAACCTCCTTATAATCGTGACGGGCTGCCAATCCGCCGTGTGATGTGCGCTGATCGGCGGCTGAGGTCGTCGGCAATGCTGTGTCATGGTTAGACTCTCACCGTTTTGTTGGTGATGCAAGCCACAAACCAAGTGTCGTGCCTTCCGATCAAGTAGGTGTGCCACCGAAGCGCCCGCCCCTCTTGATGTTGGCTGCCTGAGGCTCGTTTCGAGCCGGACCTGGGCAATCGACAATGAAAGGAACTCGCTCTTGCATATCGGCGGCGGCCCGAATGCAACCAGTCAACCGGCCCTGTCGCGCCTCGCTTCCGCCTCCGGAAGCCTGCAGTCGAAGCGCCCGGCAGCCGATCCCTTTCCCGGCGCCGCGGAAGCCGTGTCCAAGCCAGGAAGCCCCGGCGACCAGGCGGATCAAACGCGCTTCCGGACTCAAGCAACGTCGTCGACCGACGACCCGCTCCGGAGGCTGCCCGAGGTGCTCGATGCCACAAGGCAAAAGTCGCGCATTCGCAAAGGCAATGTCATGGATCCGGGCGATGCGCCGGAAGGGCTTCGCGAGTCTGCCGTCCCCAAATCTCGTTCGCCGTACGATGCGCAACCTGCCCGCCGGCTGCAGCTTGACGTCCTTGCGTAGCTATACGCAGCGTCATGAGTTCGCGATACGATTCGAGAGTCGGTTCACGCCTGGTGAAATCAGTATCGATCGCATTTTCACCACAGAGACCACTGAGATCGCGGAGAGGGAATGCCGCTATTCATGCCCGGGGGCCAACGCTTCGCGTTGCGCGATTCACGTCCGGGAGCGGCGGGCAAGCCGCTCCCGTTATGGGTTCCATGCGAGTGTTTGATGGCTTTCCCGCCGCTCCCGGACGTGAATGGCGGCCGAAGGCGCCCCCGGGCAGGCCTGGGATATCTCCGTGATCTCCGTGCTCTCCGTGGTTCGTTTTTGTTTTTCCTAACCTCAATTCGGCCCGAAAGCCCGTCGGGACTTATGACGCTGTGTATAGTTTCTGTCGCAGCATTCAGAGGAGGTCGAAGACAGAAGATGACTTCGATCCGCGCAGCAGGGCGTGGAGCCGGAGCGCATCCATGTCGGTCAGCAGCGCAAGGAAATTGCACACGCCGCGCGCGGCTTCCGGTTCGCCTCTTCCCATCGACTCCTCGATGATCGGCCGGTAGTACCTCGGGAAGAGCGCGTGACTTTTCTTCTCCACCAACTCCCCCAGGAGCAGGTAGAACAGGTCGTGCAGGACTTCTTTTCCTTTGGTGCTCATGGCCGCGACTCGCGGGTCGGTGATCACCGCCTCCCACACCACGGCCTTGCAGAGCGCCGAAAGAACGCGCGCCTCCTCCGGTACCACCAGAGACCATGCATAATCGGCCCTGCGCGCGCCGGGGCGCGGCTGCACCGTCACAACCGTGATGAGCTCGTTCAGGATGTTGCGGAGCGCCTGTTTGCGGTGCGCCCTCTCGTCGCCCCGCTCCGGCGTGCGCATGCGACGTTTCAAGTTTCGCAGCTGCGCGCGGATCTCGCCGTACGTCAGGGAAGGGACCGATTCACCTTCCCGCGTTTCCTCGTACCAGTGAGCCACCCTCTGGGCGAACCTTGCGTCAATCAGGTCGCCCGGGCGAAGGAACTGGGCCTGCAACGCGTCCTCGACATCATGGATCGAGTACGCGCAATCGTCGGCCCAGTCGAGGATCTGGCAGACAATTGTGGTGTGCGGTCTCACGCCTCGTTCCATCTGCCTCGCGGAGACCAAGGGTCCCCCGTTGCGCAGCGCCCAGCGCGCGGAAGCAGCGTCGGAGGCGAAAATGAACCTGTTGTTTCCCGTATCCTGTTCGTAAGGGTACTTCATCACCCCGGCCAGGGTCGCGCGAGTGAGGTTCAAGCCGGGATAAGCGGGCGACTTGGGTTCCACTGCAACCAGGACGTGAAATGTCTGTGCGTTCCCCTCGAAACGCAGAGTCCCCTTGCCCCGCAGGCGGGCGCGACGGCTGACATCCTTCATGCAGGCATCCAGCGTCCTCTCGCCGGCATGGCCGAATGGCGGATGCCCGAGGTCGTGTGCCAGTGCAACCGCCTCCGCCAGCTCGGAAGTCAGACAGCGCGCCAATTGCGGCTGCTCAATCAGCATGTTGTTGGTAATCGCCCGCGCAAGCTGGGAGACCTCGATGCTGTGGGTAAGGCGTGTGCGGTAGAAATCCGCCTGTCCGATGCCGAAGACTTGCGTTTTCCCTTGCAGCCGCCGGAACGCGGAACTGTGCAGGATGCGACCGCGATCGCGCTCGGTGGGGTGCCTGTGGTCCTTGGGGGAAGCAGGCGGTTCCGGATACTGCCGTTCGAGCAGGAAGTCATCCATCGTAGTTCGAGGAAGTCAGGAGTCAGGAGTCAGGAGTCAGAATGAGCCCGTCGGCATTGCCACATCTTCGATATTTCCATGCCCGGTTTGACCTCAGTGACCTGGCTGATTCCCGAACCGGAAATGCGCACAGATGGAGGCCGTGCGATCAACCGTAGGAGCACGGTGCGGGCATTTCCACCGGAAGAGACTCCGTGCCACGGGTTGCTCGGATCGGTCGGGAGCAGGCTTTCCAATGCGATGGAGCGCCCGTCTCGATCCCATGCCTGGAAGCCCTCAATCCTCCGGCAGACCCTACCGCATCATGCCTTACACCGATGATTGCCGGGCTTGCTGGGCCCAGCAGTCTTTCGCTCCCAACCGGATCTTCCACCCATCGTTCATGAGTCATCCGGTGCAGATCCTCTACATTCTGACTTCTGACTCCTGACTCCTGACTCCCGGCTCCTTTCTTACAGTTTCCAGACTCTTGTCAATTCACCTTTTAGGTACTGAAACGCCTCCTCGGGATCATCTGAACGATGAATCAGGTCCAGATCTTCCCTGGAAATGGTACCCCAGCGCACCATGGCGTCAAAATCCAGCACCTCTTTCCAATATTCGTTGCCATATATCAGCACCGGCATGGGCTTGCGGCTCTTCTGGGTTTGCACGAGGGTCAACACTTCGAGCATCTCGTCCATGGTTCCGAAGCCGCCGGGGAAAATCACCAGGGCCTTTGCGAGATACATGAACCAGAACTTTCGCATGAAAAAGTAGTGGAATTCGAATGCCAGTTCCGGCGGAACATAGGAATTGATCTGCTGTTCCTTCGGCAGGCTGATGGATAACCCGACGGACTGGGCCCCCATTTCACTCGCTGCACGGTTCGCCGCCTCCATGATTCCCGGTCCCCCTCCGGAACAGATCACCAGCCTGTTCAGGCCTCCGTCCAGAGTGCGCGCCCACTGGACCAGGAGCTTTGCGAGCGCCCTGGCGTCCTCGTAATAGCGAGAAAGCCTGACCTGGCTCTCCGCGCAGCGGAGGTCCTCCTGGTACGAAAGGCCCCCGCCCACACTCTCCGAAACCTGTGCCTTGATTTCGGCCAGGCGTTGCCGGGACTCTTCGAGCGGCCGCGCCCGGGCGGAGCCGAAAAACACGATCGTGTCTTCGATGTGCTGAGATTTCAGCCTGCTGGCCGGCTCCAGATACTCGCTGAGCATCCGGATCAGCCTTGCATCCTTGCTATTGAGAAAACGGAGATTCTTGTAGGCCTTCGGCGGCTTGCGCCTGTCCGGCCTGTCCATCGGCTTCCCCATCATGGTCTCCTGGAGGATCATCAAATCAATAAAATGCTAAGAATAGCAGAAGTCAGGAGTCAGCAGAAAAGGAGTGCAATCGGAAGTGAGACTCAATCCTCGCAAAATTCAGGTCGCGCAACGATCAACAGCAAAAGAATGTATCAACGGTCCATGGTCATTTGTCATCCGGCCGCTGCAAACTTTCGGCCCGCGCGGGCCTGATCGCGTTGGGAGCAGGTGAAGCACCCGAGCGCAGAGCCAACCTGCCGAGCCCCCAAATGACAATTGACAGATTTTTTTTTGTTGCGTCTCACTTCCGATTCCGTAATTGTTTAGCCAGCCCGAAAAAAACTGCCACGAATTCCACGAATTATCACGAAAGCCGCATCGGTTGGCTCGCATCAAGGGAGATAATTCTTCGTGAGAAATCGTGAAATTCGTGGCTGTATCTGCAGACGCTTAACAGTTCCGAGCCGGCTAAACCCGATTGCACCCGCAGAAAAGAACTGCGATTCAACTCCAGAGCGGATATTCACGGCAGTACGTGGTGGTTGACCGGCCCGCAGCCGTGGCCCAGGCCGGGATGCGTTTGGATGGCGCGTGTGATGTACTTTTTTGCGGTTTCGATCGCTTGCGGCAACTCCAGTCCTTTTGCCAGTCCGGCCGTGATGGCGGCGGAGTAGGTACAGCCGGTTCCGTGCGTGTCGCGCGTGTCAATCCGCGGGGCAGAGAAGCACCGGATCTCACCCTGCCGGTAGAGCACGTCCACCGCGTCGCCCTCAAGGTGCCCGCCCTTTACCAGAACCGCGCCTGCGCCCAGTCTCGCGATACGATGCGCGGCTTCCCTCATGGAATCGAGGTCCGCCACGTCCATCCCGGCCAGGATGCCGGCCTCATGCAGGTTCGGAGTGATCAGGGTCGCGCGGGGAATCAACAATTCTGCAAAAGCGGCGCGGGCGCCCTCCGCCATCAGGAGTTGGCCGTGCTTGCTGATCATGACCGGATCGACAACCAGCGGGAACGAAAATGAGGCGGCCCTGCGTGCGACAGCCCGGATGATGGCTTCGTCCCCAAGGGCGCCTGTCTTGGCCGCATTCGGTGGAATGTCCTCAAGCACCGCGTCCAGTTGCGCACCGACCAGCTCAGCCGAAAGCAGTTCGACCGCCCTGACACATTGTGTGTTCTGGACCGTCACCAGGGTGACGACAGTCGTCGCATACACCCCCAGCTGCTGGAAGGTCTTGATATCCGCCTGAATGCCGGCGCCCCCTGAGGGATCAGACCCGGCGATCGTCATCGCAACCGGAATCATCCCCCTTACTATAGCAAACGGCTGGTACACGGGTGCCTCAAAGATTTTTGCGGTCTTTGGAACATCGCGGAGCGGATTTTGGGCTTATAATCAGGCATGCATGATGACCGAGATTTTCTATGCCGCGTGATCTCCCGGCTCGGGTTGCCCGCCGAGAGCAGCCGAAGGGGATTCCTGTTGTCGACGCTGGGAGTGACCGGCGTAACCGCAGCCCTGGCACGGGCGCAAAAGAGCGCCTCCGCGCCCTTTGTAATCCTGGAAAACTCTATGGGGATCCTCGTGGCCGACTCGACCCGTTGTGTCGGGTGCAGGCGCTGCGAACTTGCGTGCACCGAGTTCAATGACGGGAGGTCGCAACCGGCAATTGCGCGCATCAAGGTCGCCCGCAACTACAACTTCGGCCCGCGCGGCCAGGGAGCGGGCCTCGGCCGCTCCCCGGGGGAGTTCGGCAACTTCCGCGTCCTGCAGGATACTTGCCTGCAGTGCCCGCATCCGGTGCCCTGTTCCGTGGCCTGCCCGAACGATGCCATCGTCGCCGACCTGGAAACAAAGGCACGTCGTGTCGACACCGGGAAATGCAAAGGCTGCCGGCTCTGCCTCGAGGCGTGTCCCTGGGAAATGATGAACTTCGACGAGGTGTCCGGGAAAGCAACCAAGTGCTTCTTGTGCGACGGCAAGCCGGAATGCGTGGAGGCCTGTCCCGCCCTGGCGCTCCGCTTCGTTCCCTGGCGGGACCTTACCCATGACACTCCTGTGCGCCGTGCGGCGCTCGCGGCACTGCGGGACCCAAAATCCGCAGGCTGCCCCGCGTGCCATTAACTGGGTGCTGGGTGCTGGGCGCTGGGTGCTGGGTGTTGGGGACTGGGCGGGCCGGAAGTCGGGATTACCAAAAGGAGCAAGGAGAAAAAAGTGGGGGAGTTTGGCGGCTGGACGGGAAAAACGTTGCGGGTGGACCTTTCGAACGGCAGGGTGCAGATCGAAGACACGATCGCGCGCTACATGAGCGTGTTGGGAGGTACCGGAGTCGGGTACAGGGTCCTGTGGGATGAGGTGCCGGCAAGGACCCGGGCTTTCGATCCTCAGAACAAGATTATCCTGGGAGTAGGCCCGCTGACCGGTACCGGCGCACCCAGCGGCGGCAGGACCTCGATCACCACCATTTTTCCCACGGTCTATCCCGACGAACTTGTCGCGACCGGGCACATGGGCGGCGCCTGGGGTGCCGAGCTCAAATATGCCGGCTGGGATAACGTCATCATCGAAGGCCGGTCGCAGAAGCCCGTGTACCTCGCCATCGTCGACGGCAAAGTCGAGATCCGAGATGCTTCGCACCTCTGGGGGAACGGCATCTATCATGCAACCAGTTCGATTTGCCAGGAAATGGGCGCCGACACTCAGGTGGCTGCGATCGGGCAGGCGGGCGAAAACCTGGTGCGTCTTTCCGTCGTGATGACGGGATTCTCGCATTCGGCAGGCGGCGTCGGCGGCGTCTTCGGCTCGAAGCGCCTGAAGGCCATCGCCGTGAAAGGAAGCGGCTCGGTCCGGATCGCAGCCGACAAAAAGGAATGGAAGCAGCTGATCCGGTACATTCTCTCGATCATGGGCGCCAACAATCAGCACGTGGTGCCGAGCACGCCCCAGCCGTGGGCCGAATTCTACGCTCCCGGCAGCCGGTGGACGGCGCGCAAGGGGCTGTTCTGGGGCGCCGCAAGGCCCGCGGTGGAAACCGGCGAGTGCCTGCCGGAAGACCTCAATCGGATGGGCTACCGCACCGCCAAGGCCACCTACGACCTCGGACCCAACGCCGAAAAGTACACGGTCCGGATGGGCGGGTGCGTCTCCTGCCCGATTCGCTGCCACTCTCATCTGGACGTGCCGTCTGTCGAGGAGAAATACGGATTCAGCCGGTATGCCGCCAGCACCTGCGTCGGCTGGGGCGGGCGCGGCTTTTTCAAATCCTTCCCCGACGGTGCGCGCGGCCAGTCAAGCATTGAAGCGGCCGTGGTCGGCGCACACCTTGCCGGCGATCTCGGTATCTGGACTAACTACAGCCAGCTGCAGCGCGATTTCAAGTACGCCTACGATCAAGGCCTGATCAAGGCCAACCTCTCCGACAGCGAATACCGCTCGATCCCCTGGGAGCGGTTTGAAAAGGGAGACCCGGGATTCCTCAAAGAGATCTACACCCGCATCGCATATAAGCAGGGGGAATTCGGCGCTGCGCTGGGAGAGGGATCCGGCCGGCTGGCAGAGCGCTGGAAGTTTCCGCCGGAATACTACAAGGAGCCCGGCACCAGCTGGTGGAAGATGGGGCACCCGAAGCATCACTCTTCGGAAGAAGCGGGGCAGACCGGAGTCCTGATCAATATGATGTACAACCGCGACTGCCAGTGCCACTCCCATTCCAACTTCCTCAGCAGCGGCCTTCCGGTCAGGATCCTGAAAGAACTGGCCGCCAGACTGTGGGGCGCCGGCGCCGTAGACGAAGACAACAACATCACGCCCGTGAACCTGGACAAGGCGCGGTTCGCGGCCTGGTCGGTGCTGCGCAAAGAACTGCACGACTCGCTGACGCTCTGCAATTGGATGTACCCGCTTGCAGCCTCTCCGCTGAAGTCGCGCGGTTATGAGGGGGACAATTCCGTCGAAGCCAGGCTTTACTCCGCTGTTACCGGAGACCGCAAAGACGCGGCCCAGCTCGATCTGGTCGCGGAACGCATATTCGCAATGCACCGCGCGCTCACCATGCGCGACATGGCGAACATGGACATGCGCGGAAGGCATGATACGGCGCCGGACTGGGTGTTCGACTATCCGCCCGACAAAAAGCCCTTCACTCCAGGCCACTACAAAATGGAACGTGAGGACATCGAGCGGGCGAAGGACCTTTTTTACCAGGTGCTGGGCTGGGACAGGAAGACCGGCGCTCCGGCCAGGGCGTCACTTGAGAAGCTCGGATTGAAGGACGTCGCCGATCGCCTTGCAGCCCTCAATCTCCTTCCCGCATCGTAGGGGCGACCGGCAGGTCGCCCGCGGACCGGCAAGCCCAACGTCAAACGCGGGCGACCTGCCGGCCGCCCCTACTTTGTTGCCGAAACAGCCGATATGGATTTCGGTAAACTTGAAGCGTTGGCCGAGAAGGTCCGTGGGGCGTCACGGGCGGGGGTATTATTGCGGCTGGATGAAGTC
>Ga0113563_10000549_pt1 | contig 18472 bp, 18 predicted proteins | sample Mud3Dept3metaG_FD_80117 | JGI IMG/M metagenome (GOLD analysis project Ga0113563, IMG submission 80117) | Freshwater wetland microbial communities from Ohio, USA, analyzing the effect of biotic and abiotic controls - Mud 3 Core 4 Depth 3... | ecosystem: Environmental > Aquatic > Freshwater >...
CTGCAACCCTGTTGGTCCTTTGCACGACCGGGATCCTGTTGGTTCAGTACTGGGCGGTGGGGCGACGGCGCTACGCCATGAGCCAGTTGCGGCCGATTCCGCCGACTCGCCTGCGGCCGACCGTCCAATGGCTCTGCGCCGGTTTTGTCTATCTGGTGGTCGGCCTGTCCTTGATCCCTGCCATCGTCGTGGCGGTGACCTCGTTCTTCGAGAGCCGCGGGCCGGTGCTCTATCCGAACTTCAGTCTTGGGAACTACCGGGAGGTCCTCTTCAACGTTCCCCGTGCCATCGCCAACAGCTTTCTCCTCTCCAGCCTCTCCACGGTGCTGGACGTCCTCCTGGGCACGCTCATCGCGTACCTCGTGGTGCGCCGCCGATCCGCGACCACGGCGGCGCTGGACTCGTGCGTGATGGTCCCGTACGCCATCCCGGGGACGGTCATCGGTGTGGCCTTCATCGTGGCTTTCAACAAGCCGCCCCTCGTCCTCACCGGCACCTTCATGATTCTGCTGCTGGCGTACTTCATTCGCCGCCTGCCGTACTCGGTGCGGGCCGGCTCGGCCATTCTGCACCAGATCGACCCGGCGGTGGAGGAGGCGTCAATCAGCTTGGGTGTGTCCCCGTTGAAGAGCTTTGCCAAGGTCACCGCCCGTCTGATGCTGCCGGGGATCATGTCGGGGGGGATTCTGACGTGGGTCCAGACGATCACCGAGATCAGCGCCACCATCTTTCTGTATTTCGGTGCCTGGTCCACCATTACCGTGGTGATCTATCGGCAGGTGAGCAGCAGCAACTTCGGGAGCGCCGCGGCCGCATCCACACTGCTGCTGGTGGCGGTTTTCATTCCGGTCTTGGCGGTGAACTGGGTCATGGGCGAGCGCGCCGTGACCGCGGTCTAGCAGGTTGCTGAAAAAGGCCCACCTGCGGCGTTGTCGCGCTCGCGCGGCGCTGCGACGTACGTGGTAAGTACGCCTCGCGCCTCGCATCGCGCTCCGCCTTGCGTGTGGACCTTTTTGAGCAACCTGGGCAAGAACGAGTTTTTCAACATCCTGTTAGGAACGAGCCGAGGAGCCATGGGGGCCATTCTTCGGATCGACCAGCTGCACAAGCACTACGGCGACGTGGCGGCGCTGGCGGGGGTCTCGCTCACGATCCAGGGTGGCGAATTCTTCACGCTGCTGGGGCCGAGCGGCTGCGGGAAGACCACGCTGCTCCGGTCCGTGGCCGGCTTCCTCCGGCCGGACGGAGGCCAGATCCTGTGCGACGGCGAGCGGTTGGACCGCTTGCCTGCGCACAAGCGCGACATCGGCATGGTCTTCCAAAACTATGCGATCTTTCCTCATCTCACGGTGTTCGAAAACGTCGCCTACGGCCTGCGGGCCCGGCGGGTGGAGCCGACCGAAATCCGGCGGCGGGCGATGGACACCCTCCGACTCGTACAGATGGAGACCCTGGCGGACCGCCGGCCCGATCAGCTGTCCGGCGGGCAGCAGCAGCGGGTGGCGCTGGCCCGCGCCATGGCCATCCGCCCGCGCCTCCTGCTCATGGACGAGCCGCTCTCGAACCTCGACGCGAAGCTGCGCGTCGAGATGCGGACGGAGATTCGGCGCCTGCAGCGCGAGTTGGGGATCACGACGGTCTACGTCACGCACGATCAGGAAGAGGCACTGGCCATCTCCGAACGACTGGCGGTGATGAACGCCGGCCGCGTGGAGCAGGTCGGGTTCCCTTGGGACGTGTACCAGGCGCCCGAGAGCGCTTTTGTGGCGCAGTTCATCGGCACCAGCAACGCGCTTGCGGGGCGGTTGGTCGCGGCGGACGGCGACCGGCCCCGCGTCGATGTCGGGGGATGGACGCTGCGCGCGCGCCGCCGGGACGGACTCACAGGACAGGTCTTGGCGGTGTTTCGGCCCGAGGCGTTGTCGCTGGCAGTGGCGGAGTCGGGAGATTCCGACGCGACCGTCGGAGAGGCCGTGGTGGTGAGCCGGGAGTTCCTGGGCGCCGTCCTGCGTTACCGGCTGCGGCTTGACGACGGCCGCCTGATTCACCTCGACGAGCACAAGCCCGATGCCGCACGCCTGCGCAAAGAGGGGGTGCGTGTTCGCTTCACGGTGCGGCCGGACGACGTAATGCTGTTCCCATTGGAGGAGCCTTCATGAGCAAGGCGGCGTTTCGCATCCACCGACTACCCAGCCACGTGCAGGCACCGGTGACCGAGGCGGTCACGGTGGCGCTCGAGGCCGGTCGCCTGCTGAAACGGCGTTTTCGGACGGGCGTGTCGGTGAAAATGAAGGGGAGGGCCGACATTGTCACTGCGGCCGATGTGGAGGCGCAGCGCCTGGTCGAACGGCGCCTGCGCCGCAGCTTCCCGGGTCACGGAATCCTGGCGGAGGAGGGACTGGACACGACGGCGGGAGCGGAGTGGCACTGGATCGTCGATCCGCTGGACGGGACGAAGAATTTTGCCAGAGGCATCCCGACCTTCTGTGTATCCATCGCAGCCGAGTACCGGGGCCGGGTAGAGTTGGGTGTCGTCTACGACCCCATCCAGGAGGAGCTGTTCGCGGGTGTGCGCGGTCAGGGGGCGTGGTTGAACGGTCGGCCCATTCGGGTGTCAAGGGTGGCCGATCTCGGCTTGGCGTTCGTCGCGACCGGGTGCCCGCATCGCGTGGGGCGATACGTCCAGTCGATCGCGCTGACGTTTGGGCGGTTCGCCGCACGCTCGCTGGGGGTCCGGGACCGCGGGGCGGGTGCGCTGGACTTGTGCTATGTGGCGTGCGGGCGCTACGACGGCTACTGGGAGATCGACCAGTCGCCGTGGGACATCGCAGCCGGCGGCTTGATCGTCGAGGAGGCCGGCGGCCGCATGTCCGATTTTCGGGGCGGGCGATTCGATATTTACGGGGGCGAGACGGTCGCCAGCAATAGGCGGGTGCACGAGCGGATCATCGGGGTTCTCAAGATGCCCGGCGGGACCCCTTCTCGCCACCGCCCGCCGGTCCGGCGGAGTTAGGGAATCCGGCGAGACGCCGGAAGGGGTTGCATTATCCGCAGATTTCGCAGATTGGCCGATTTCAGGGGACCAGGACTTTTCTGAAACAATCTGCGTAATCTGCGTAATCTGTGGATACAACGGTCCCGTTTGTACATCTGCGGTAAGGTAAGGGGCGGGGCATGCACTCGGTGGTGCGGCATGAACGCATCCTGACGCTGTTGAGAGAGCATGGCTTGGTGTCGGTGCGACGCCTGGCGCGCGAAGTGCGAGCGTCGGACATGACGGTCCGGCGAGACCTGGCGCGTCTGTGCGATCAGGGGCTTGTGCGGAAGCTCCATGGCGGCGCCGTCTTGGCGGCCGGCAAGGCCGAGGAGACCCACTTTTCCGCGACCCGGCAGGAGCACGTGGAGGAAAAGCGCGCGATCGCAAAGGAGGCGGCGGCGCTTGTCGCGTCCCGAAGCGTCGTGGCCCTGGGGGCGGGTACGACCACGTGGCATCTCGCCCGGGCGCTCGCCGAACGTACGGACCTCAGCTTCATCACGAATTCCCCCAACATCGCCATGGCGCTCGATCGCGGGCAGTCGAACGTCATTCTCACGGGCGGGCACTTTCGAACGCCCGCGGACGCTCTCGTCGGGCCGCCGGCAGTGTGGATATTGGAGCGGCTCCAGAGCGATATTCTCTTTCTGGGCGCGAACGGGATCGACCTGAAGGCGGGTTACACCACCCCGATTCTGGAGGAGGTGGAGGTGAACGCCGCCTTGATCCGAAAGACATCGCGCGTGGTGATCGTGGCGGATCACAGCAAGTTCGGACGCGTGACGCTGGCCACATTTGCCCCGATCGAGGCGGCCCAGCTCGTGGTGACCAATGGCGCCGCGCCGCGGAGCATTCTCGCCGGGATCAGGCGACGCGGCGTGCAGGTGCTGGTGGCAGGAAAGCGCGCGCATGGCGAGAAAAGGAAGGGCTAGACCTCAACCGCAGATTACGCAGATGGCGCAGATGTTTCCGTGTGATAAGTTAAACGGTGACCGCGAACGTCATCGGAAGGAAAACGCGAATGGGAGTGCACGCTGGCGGTGAGCGACGAGGCGGGCATAGGTCATTAGCCGTCATCGTGCGGCCCTACCTTTATCTCTTGCCGACGTTTGTGTTCCTCTTCGTCTTCACCCACTGGCCAATCCTGCGCACGTTCTATGTTAGCTTCTTCAAGTGGAACATGGCCAGTCCGACCATGGAGTTCGTTGGCCTTGCCAACTACGCGCAGGCTTGGAACGCCCCCGTCTTCTGGGAAGTGCTGCGGAATAACCTCCTCTTCGCTGCCGGGACGGTGCCTTTGACTCTGGGTCTGGCACTCGCGCTGGCGGTGCTGATCAATCAGAAGATCCGGAGCCTGGCCGTTTATCGCGTGTTCCTGTTCTATCCGACGATGATCCCCATGGCGGCGGCGGCCATGATCTGGCTCTGGATCCTGACGCCCAACTACGGGCTACTGAACTACTACGGGCGGTGGTTCGGGCTGCCGGACATCCACTGGCTCGGCGACAACAGGCTGGCCATCTGGGCTCTGGTCCTCGTTGGGGTCTGGAAGCGGGTCGGCTACTACATGGTGATCTATCTGGCGGGGCTCCAGGTGATTCCCGAGTACCTCTACGAGGCGGCCCGCATCGAAGGGGCGGGACCCTGGCAACGCTTCTGGAAGGTCACGTTTCCTCTCGTGTCCCCCACGACATTTTTCGTGGCGGTCATGGTCGTGATCGACTCGTTCCAGGCTATCGACCAGGTGTACCTCATGACCGGAGGCGGACCCGGGAACGCGACGAACCTCTTCATCTTCTACATCTATCAGCACGCGTTCCGGTTCTTCGACTTCGGCTACGCGTCGGCCATCTCGGCGATCCTGTTCCTGATCCTGTTGGGGCTGACGGTCCTCGCGTTCCGCACGCTCCATAGGAAAGTGCACTATGCGTAGCCGAGCGGCTTGGAGTCCTGCCGTCCACTTCATCTTGGCCTTGGCGGCACTGGTCATGATCGTGCCGCTTGTCTGGATCATTCTCACGGCCTTCAAGGAGCGGAACGAGGTCTTCTCGCAAGTCCCGCAGTGGCTCCCTGCCCAACCGACGTTCGGGAATTTTTTCGGGGTACTCGACGCGATGCCCTTCTGGCAATATTACTGGAACACGATCGTGGTGGCGTTCGGCCTCTTGGCGCTCCAGTTGGTGACCGTTACCTTGGCCGCCTATGCCTTCGCTCGAATGGAGTTCTGGGGCCGGGACGTCCTCTTCATCCTGCTCTTGGTGCAACTCATGATCGCGCCCCAAAGCACCGTGGTCCAGAATTACATCACCGTCACCCGGCTGGGCCTGCTGGACACGAAACTCGCTATCATGGCGCCATATCTCGCGTCGGCTTACGGGACCTTTTTGTTGCGCCAGACGTTCAAGGGGATTCCGAAGGAATTGGAGGAAGCAGCGGCCCTGGACGGCTGCGGCGGCATCCGTTTCCTGTTGCACGTCGCCATCCCGCTGGCGTTGCCGGGGTACCTGGCATTCGGCCTCGTCAGCATCACGTATCACTGGAACGAGTTCTTCTGGCCGCTGGTGGTGACGGAGACTACGCAATCCCGAACGCTTACCCTAGGACTCGGGATTTTCGCTCAAACGGCTGAGGGATCGGCGGACTGGACCATGCTGATGGCGATGACTTTGATGGTGATCGCCGTGCCGCTGGTCGTCTTTCTGATCTTCCAACGGCGGTTCATCAACAGCTTCATGCAGTCGGGACTCGGCGGGTAGGAACCGGGGGCAGCTCAGGCGTGCCCTCAAGACAGGAGGAAGTGTCATGAAACGAATGGCGTGGATGGTGATCGCAGTGCTCCTGCTGGCCGCGCCGGCGTGGGCGGGGACGACGATCAAGTTCTACTACCCCGTTCACCTGACCGGTCCGCTCGTCAAGGAGGTCGAGGCCATCGTGGCCGAGTTCCACAAAGCCAAGCCCGAGGTCAAGGTGGAGCCGGTCTGGGGCGGCACCTACCCCGAGAACATGCAGAAGACCGTGGCGGCGATCCAGGCCGGCAGCCCGCCGGACGTCGCCATTCACCTGGCGGTGGATCTGGTCACGCTGCGCGACATGGATGCCGTCATCCCGTTGGATGACTACGTGCAGCGCGATGGCGGCAGCGAGAAGGTCCTCGGCGACTTCATCCCGGCCTTCGTGTCGGACCTGCGTGCCGAGGGCAAGGTCTGGGCACTGCCCTTCCAGCGCAGCACCCCCATCCTCTACATCAACAAGGAGCTGTTCCGGAAGGCCGGCCTGGATCCCGGCAAGCCGCCCACGACCTGGGACGAGCTGCTGGCGACGGCCCAGAAGGCGACGGTCCGCAACCCCCAGGGCCAGGTGACGACCTGGGGGCTGACCATTCCCGACGACATCTGGCTGCTCATGTGCTTCATCTACCAGAACGGCGGCCGCACCAGCAGCCCGGACTTCAAGAAGGTCTACCTGGGTGAGCCGGAGGCCATCGGGGCGGTCCAGTTCTGGGCGGACATGGCCAACAAACACAAGGTCATGCCCCGCCACCGCACGTTCCCCCAGGGGGTACAGGACTTCGCGGCGGGCAACACCGCCATGCTGATCCATTCCACCGGCAACCTCCGCTTCGTCAACGACTCGGCCAAGTTCGAGTGGGCGACTGCCTTCCTGCCCAAGAACAAGAAGCAGGCCGTGCCCATCGGCGGGGCCGGGTTCTACATCTTCAAGAAGGCGCCCAAGGAAAAACAGGACGCGGCGTGGGAGTTCGCCAAGTTCGCCACCTCGCCTGAGATGCAGGCCCGCTGGAACATCGGCTCGGGCTACATCGCCACCCGCAAGTCCGCCTTCGAACTGCCCGTCATGAAGGAATACACCACGAAGTTGCCGCAAGCACTGGTGGCGCGCGATCAATTGCCCTACGGGCTCCCGGAGATGAGCACCCACGACAACTGGAAGATGCGCAACGTCTTCATAACCACCTTCCAGGAGATTCTGGACGAAAAATACACCCCTGAGGCTGGGATGAAGAAGGCGCAGGCCGAGATCGAAAAGATCCTCGCGCCGTTCCAGAAATAGCGACCGCCGGCGTCGGGAAACGTCGGGGGCAGTGAGCAATTCGCCCAATGCGTTTGCTTCCTGCCCCCATTTCGCGTGTAATGTGTGCTACCGATGTGAAGGGTGGCGGGGCTTGCTGTTTCCTGGAACCATGGAGGGATTTACCATGCGAAAGAACCTGCTCCTCGTGCTGGTCGGGCTCGCGGTCCTGACGGTCCTGCCGGTCGGCGGCGCCCTGGCGGCGAATTCATGTGCGAACCGGGGCGCCTTGGATCCGATGTACTGCGACGAGAACAAGGATCTGGTTGCCGATCCGCCCAAGGACACGGCGCAGTTGAAGAACCCGGGCACGCTGGTTTTCACCTACGCGCCCGTGGAAGATCCGGGTGTTTACCGGAAGCTCTTCGAGCCGTTCATGGATCATCTGGCGAAAGTGACAGGGAAGAAGGTGACGTACTTCTCCGTGCACAGTAATGCGGCCGAGGTAGAGGCCATGCGCTCCGGTCGGTTGCACATCGCGGGGTTCTCTACAGGGCCGACGATGTACGCGGTGAACCTGGCCGGTGCCGTCCCCTTCGCCTGCCGCGGTTTCAGTGATCGGTTCGAGTCCACGCACCTCATCATCATCACCAAGGCGAACAGCGGCATCCAGAAGGTCGCCGACCTCAAGGGGAAGAAGGTTGCCCACGCCAACCCCAGCTCCAACACCGGCAACCTCGCCCCGCGGGCTTTGCTGCCGGCCGAAGGGGCGGTGCCCGACAAGGACTACAAGGTCATCTATTCGGGGAAGCACGATCAATCAATCCTGGGTGTGAACAGCGGCGACTACGACGCGGCGGCGGTGGCATCGGACGTGTTCGAGCGCATGGCCCATCGTGGGACCATTAAGGAGGCGGACTTCCGGATCGTGTACAAGAGCAAGCCGTTCCCGACGTCGTCCTACGCCTATGCCCACGACTTGGCGCCGGAGCTGGCAGCCAAGATCAAGGAGGCATTTCTGAACTTCAAGTTCCCGCCGGAGATGTCGAAGGGGATGGAAGGGGCGACTAACTTCTTCCCGATCACGTATAAGAGCGATTGGGAGGTCGTGCGCAACGTGGCCGAGGCGGCAGGCGAAAGCTTTACCCAAGAGAACCTGCAGAAGCTGAAGTAGGTTTCTTGTGGGGCGTCCGGTCTCGACCTTCCGGGCGTGAAACCGGACACCCGCACGAACCCCGCAGGCTGGGGGATACCTCATTGGGTGGCTTCACGCTGCAGGTCCAGGATCTGACGAAGTGCTACACGGCGGATCGGCCGGTCTTGCGAGGCGTATCTCTAACGCTCGATTCCGAAGGGATCACCATCGTCATCGGCCCGTCCGGCGCCGGCAAGAGCACCTTGCTCCGCTGCATCAACCGGCTTGTGGAGCCCACATCGGGACGTATTCTTTTCAAGGGGACCGACCTCGTCGCGCTTCACGGGCAGACGCTGCGGGAGTGCCGCCGGCGGATCGGGATGGTGTTTCAGGAGTTCAATCTCGTCGAGCGGCTGAGCGTCATCGAGAATCTTCTCAGCGGACGACTCGGCTATGTCTCTCCGTGGCGCGCCTGGCTTCGCAAGTTCCCGGAGGGTGACATTGCCCGAGCTTTCGAGCTGCTCGACCAGCTCGGGCTGAGCGAGTTCGCTGCCAAGCGGGCCGATGCCCTGTCCGGCGGGCAGCGGCAGCGCGTGGGAATCGGCCGGGCCCTCATGCAGGAGCCGGAGCTGCTCCTGGCAGACGAGCCGACCTCGTCGTTGGATCCGAAGACCTCGGTCGAGATCATGGAAACCATGGCGTCGCTCGCGCGCCAGCGGCACATCCCCGTGATCGTGAACATGCACGATGTGAATCTGGCCAAGCGTTTCGCCGATCGGGTCGTCGGTATGACCGACGGACGGGTCGTCTTCGACGGGAAGGCCGACGATCTCGCCACCGAGGAGCTGTCTGCCATCTACGGAGGCGAGGAGTGGATGCGCTGACCCGGCGCGCCGCCGGGCGGACGGCGTTCCCTGCGGCATGGGGACCGCGGCTGCGGTGGCTTCGCGACGTGTACGGCGGGCGCATTCTCGCCGTGGCGGTCATCGGCTACGCGGCGTACGCGGCGTCCACCCTCGGGTTCACGCCGGCGCGCTTCTGGCGCGGGCTGGAGCACGGCGGCCTCTTCGTGAGCCGATTGTTTCCGCCCGATTTCGCCTCGCGGTGGTCCGACGTCCAACACGACATGCTGGAGAGTTTGGAGATCGCGATCCTGGCGTCGGTCTTCGGTATCCTGGCCTCGCTTCCGCTCGGGCTCTTGGCGGCTCGCAACTTGATGCCGGCGTACGTGACGTGGCCGGTACGGTTGCTGATCAGCGTGTCGCGGTCGTTTCACCCGGTGATCGTCGGCATCCTCTTTGTGAAGGCGATCGGTTTCGGCCCGCTGGCCGGCGTGCTGACTCTGGCCGTGGCGTCCGTCGGCTTCATCGGCAAGCTGTTCACCGAGGCGATCGAGGAGATCTCGCTCAAGCAGGTGGAGGCGGTACGAGCCACCGGGGCGTCGTTCCCAAACGTCCTCATTTTCGGCGTGCTGCCCCAAGTGACGGCACGCTTCGTCGGCTTCAGCGTGTACCAGCTCGACAGCAACTTGCGGAACTCCACGATTCTGGGGATCGTCGGCGCCGGGGGGATCGGAGGGACGCTACTCGCGGCGTTCCAGCGATTCGATTATTCGATCGTGTGCGCCATCGTGCTCGTCATGATCGGCCTGATCATGGTGGGCGAGATCTTGTCGGAGCAGGTCCGGAAATTATTTCAATGAGCCATGTTGCGAAAAGGGAGTGGCAGCGCTTCACGCCGCACGAGCGGGCGGTCCGGTACGGCGTGTATCTGGTCACCGCCATCGCCTTCAGTATTGCGCTCCGGAGCATCGAGATCGTGCCGGAGTTCCTCCGGGATACCCCGGCGCAGGTGGCGGACCTGCTCGTCCGGATGTGGCCCGTGGACTGGGGGTTCCTGTGGTCCACGGTCGTGGCGGCCATGGTCGAAACGATCCACATCGCGACGCTCGGGACCCTCGCCACCCTGTTGATCGCCTTCCCTCTGGGCGTCCTGGCGGCCCGGAACATCGTGGCGAGCCCGGCGGTGCGCTTTGCGGCGAAACTCTGCCTGGTTGCGTCGCGTTCCGTGAACTCCCTAGTGTGGGCGCTTTTCTTCGTGGCCGTCTTCGGGCCCGGAGCCCTGGCCGGCACCGTGGCAATCACGTTTCGATCCATCGGGTTCGTGGGGAAGCTGCTGGGCGAGGCCCTGGAGGAGGTTGCGCCGGGCCCGGTCGAAGCCATCGTGGCCGTCGGCGCCCCCTGGCCGAGCGTCCTCCTCAAAGGATACTGGCCGCAGGTCAAGCCTGCATTTCTGTCGATTGCCCTGTTGCGCTGGGACATCAACGTCCGGGAGTCCTCGGTTCTGGGGCTCGTCGGGGCGGGCGGAATCGGCTTAGTCCTGGATTCAGCCATCAACGTGTTTCAGTGGCGCGCGGTGGCCGCCGTGCTGGTCGCCATCGCGATCGTGGTACTATTGGCGGAGGTGATGGTAACATTCCTCCGGAAGCAGATCATCTGACGGAGGTGTGGGGAGGTTCGGCAGCGCGACAGTGCTTCGGTTCGAGGTTGCAGGAACCGTCGTACAGCAGAACCGGTGAACCATGGAACGCAGAAAGGAGAGGTGACATGAGACGCTGGATACTGTTCTTGCCGCTGCTCGGGATCCTGGCGCTGCCCGCGGGAATGGCCGCGGCGGCCGACACGGTCAATGCCTACTCGATCTGGCCGGAAAACTGGGCGCGGCCCATGTTCCAGGAGTTCGAGAAGGCTACGGGGATCAAAGTGAACTTCGTGCGGTTCTCGTCGGGCGAGGCACTGGCCCGGGTCATCGCCGAGAAGAACAACCCGCGGGTTGACGTCCTCTTCGGCGGACCGGTGGAAACGCATGCCGCCGGAATCAAAGAGGGCATCTTCGAGCCGTACAAGCCACCGGCCTTCGCCGCGCTCCCGGCCCGCATGAAGCATGCCGAGGGGCAGTGGGTGGCCATCGCGGACGACCCGCTTGTGTTCATGAGCAACACGAAGTTCTTGAAGGAGCACAACCTCACGGCGCCGGCGTCATGGGATGACCTCTTGAATCCGGCGTACAAAAACATGATCCAGATGGCCGACGCCCGCACGTCCGGGACGGCAGTCACGCGGATCTTCTCCATCCTGGAGGTCTTCGGGCGGGACGAGGAGAAGGCCTTTGCCTACATGAAGAAGCTCCGGCCGAACGTGCAGCTCTATACCAAGAGCGGCGGCGGCGGGACGTTGCCGGTGGGCTTGGGACAGGCCGGGGCCGGCATCTTCTTCATCGTGGATGCCCTGGACACCAAGGCCAAGGGGTACGACGTGGTCGTCAGCTTCCCGAAGGAGGGCATCGGGACCGCGGCCGAGGCCATCGCGTTGCTCAAAGGGGCCAAGAATCCCGAGCTGGGGAAGAAGCTGATCGACTGGGCGAGTTCACCCGCTATGCAGTCGCTTTTCGCCACGTACAAGATCAACTTCGTTCCGGCCCATCCCGAGGTGAAGGTCGAGGCGAGTCTGGCCGAGGTCCTGAAGGGCGCCAAGATCTTCCCGATCGATGACGCCTACGCGGGGGCCAACCGGAAGCGGATCGTGGAGCGGTGGATCAACGAGGTTCTCCCCGCGCAATAGAGGGATGATCTCGCGGGGCCGACGGGTCTCCGTCGGCCCCGCGGCCGTAACAGGATACCCTCGCGTGAACCAGACTCCCGCCAACAGGGCCCAGACGGTGCGCCGTCTGCTCCAGGACCCGACGCTCTTGACAAGTGTCGTGATCCTCTGGGTCCTGCTCGGCCTGTTCGTCCTGTACCCGCTGGCGTGGCTGCTCTTGCGGACGTTCACGGAGGGCGGAACGCTCACCCTGGCGAACCTGCTCGCCATTCTCAAGGACCCGAACCACCGCCAGTCGTTCTGGAACAGTCTGCTGCTGGCCGCGCTGGTGGGACTTGCGGGCACGGCCCTGGGGTTCTTCTTCGCCTTCACCGCAGTGCGGGCCAACCTCTCGAAGGCGTGGGGGACGGTCCTGGATGCGGCCTGCCTTCTCCCGCTGATCTCGCCCCCGTTCACGACAGCCATCGCGATGATCTTTTCCTTCGGGCCGCGCGGCCTCATTACCTATCATCTGCTGGGGATCAAGGGATTCACCGTCTACGGTCTCGGGAGCACCTGGTTTTCGGAAACGCTGACATTCTTCCCGATCGCGTACCTCACGCTGAAGCCGATCCTCAGCGGCATCGACCCGAACGTCGAAGACATGGCCTTCAGCCTGGGGTCGTCGCGCTGGCGAGTCTTCTGGACGGTGACGCTGCCCCTGACCGTGCCGGGGCTTGCGAACGCGTTTCTCTTGCTGTTCGCCGCCTCCCTGGCGGACTTCGCCACGCCGTTGATCCTGGCGGGCAACCAGTTCCCCGTCTTACCGACACAGGCTTACCTGCAGATCACCGGACTTTTCGACCTGAAGGGCGGCGCGGTGCTGTCGTTCGTGCTGCTGGTCCCCGCCATGATCGTGTACCTGCTCCAGCGCTACTGGGTGAGTCGGAAGTCCTACGTCACGATCACGGGCAAGGTGGGCGCGCAGACCATGGTGAAGAGCGTGGCCCCTTGGGCGCGCTACCCGTTGCTCGGCGTCTGCCTCCTCATGGCCGGCGCGATTCTCTATTTCTACCTCCTGCTCTTCTATGCATCGGTGGTGATGGCTCTGGGTGCGAATCACGCGTGGACGCTGCAGCACTACCGCGTGATCTTCACCGAGGGGCTGAAGGCGATCCGCGACACCCTCGTCATCGCGGGGGCGGGAATGCCCCTGGGCGGGCTGTTCGGTATCCTGGTTGGCTACTTGGTGGTGAAGAAGGAATTCCCCGGACGACAGACCATGGAGGTCGTCTCCATGGTGAATTATTCCCTGCCCGGGACGATCGTGGGGATCGCCTATCTCATGGCGTTCAACGACCCGCCCCTCGTCCTGACCGGGACGGCGCTGGTGATCGTGGCCTGCTACGTGTTCCGGTACAGCCCGACGGGGATCCGCGCGACGGTGGCGACCCTTCAACAGATCGATCCCAGCATCGAGGAGGCGTCGCAGAGCCTGGGGGCGGGGAGCGGAACGACGTTCCGAAGGATCACGCTGCCGTTGATCTTGCCGGCGTTCTTCGCCGGCCTCGGCGTGGTGTTCATCCGTTCCATGACCGCGATCAGCGCCACGATCTTCCTGGTGTCCATCAACTGGACGCTGATCACTGTACGGATACTGGAAAACATCACCGAGCTGTCGCTCGGCCCGGCGGCGGCGTTTTCGGTCTTGGTGGTGGCTATCGTGTTCGTGGTGATCGCCCTCATCGGCCTGGCGCTGCGGCGGTTCCGCGCGGCGGGCGCGGTCGAGGTAGCAAGCATTTTGGGGGGCTAGCCGGGGATTCAAGGTGCCGAGTGTGTGGTGCCTAGTGCTTGATGGTGGTCACATGCTTGGACCGTTTGCTCTCGACACTTGGCACTCGGCACCAGGCACTTTCTTTCGGAGGTGTCCGTGAGCGCAGTCGGCATCCGCGTCGAGCACGTCTCGAAGCAGTTCTCCCACCGGTTGAAGGGGCTGGTGTACGCAGTCAAGGACGTCAGCCTGACGGTCCAACCCGGGGAACTGCTCACCCTGCTGGGTCCGTCCGGATGCGGGAAGACGACCACGCTCCGGATGATCGCCGGGTTCGAGCGGCCCGATGCGGGCCGCGTCTTCATCGGGGAACAGGATGTCACCGACCTCATGGCCAACCAGCGCAACATCGGCTTTGTGTTTCAAAACTACGCCCTGTTTCCGCATCTGACGGTTTTCGAGAACGTGGCCTATGGGCTGCGCGTCAAACACATGGCCGAGCCCGAGATCGGGAGGGCCGTTCACGACGTCCTACAGATGGTCGGCCTCGGTGGCTACGACCGGCAGTTCCCGAACCAGCTGTCCGGTGGCGAGCAGCAGCGCGTAGCCCTGGCTCGCGCCACGGTCATCCGCCCGCGCGTCCTGCTCTTCGACGAGCCCTTGTCGAATTTGGACGCCAAGCTCCGCGTCCACATGCGGGGCGAGCTGCAGCAACTTCAGAAGCAGCTCTCCATCACCGCAGTGTACGTGACGCACGACCAGGAAGAGGCGATGGCCATCTCGGATCGGATCGTGGTGATGAGCCAGGGCGCGATCGCTCAAGAAGGCACGGCGGAATCGCTCTACCGGCAGCCGGCCTCCGAGTTCGTCGCGCAGTTCATCGGGCGGACGAATCTGGTCACGGCGCGGGTGCTGAGCGTCGAGGCGGGCGGCACCATGGTGGAGTTGCATGGGCTGCGGCTCAGACTTGCAGGGCGAAGCCCGCATGCGCAGCCCGGACGGCCCGTGCGGCTGGTCGTCCGTCCGGAGGTCATAAGCATCGAGGGCCCGGACCGTGCAACCGGCCTCCCGGGCACGGTGGCCTCGCGGATGTTTCTGGGGGAGAAAGTCGAGTATCACGTGCGGGTGGGCGAGGACCTCGTCCAGGTGACGAGCTACAACCCCCGGAATGTGTTTGCGCCAGGCGATGCCGTGACGCTCACCTTGCCAACGGACGGGATCCCGCTCCTGCCGGGAGGGACGACATGAACGCCCCACGAAACGCTTGCCTACTGGCGTGGGCGGCACTCTTTTCCATAACGCTGCTGAGCGCTCCGGCGCCTGTCGCCGGCCAGGAGCAGCAAGTCCACGGTGAGAATTCGAGTTTCCTCGGGAACGGTGTGGCAATGGTGTGGGTCGTCCTGCGGGGGACGAGCGAGGAGGACACCCAGGTCATCCTGCGCATCGCCCCGGCAGGCGGTGAATTCGCCGCCGTCAGCCTGGACGGCGTTGACCCGTTCACCCAGCAACGCCGCGAATTTCTCGCGAGGCGTCCGCTGGGCAACGGGCTGGAGGTGCGGACGCCCCGCGCGAGCTTTGCCGATTTCCCGCGCCGCGAGATTCACTTCTACGCCGCGGGCGGCCAGAACGCAAAGGGGCCGAGGCTCACCGTGTATTTCATGGGGCTTCCGGACACGAGTCCGGAATTCAATTCGGAGGCTGCGCTGAAACAATACGTCGACGACACACTTGCGAAGCTGCTCGCCGCGAAAGGACGCACGCCATGACGCGTGAAGAGCTTGCACGGCTCTTGGATCATTCGGTCCTGAAGCCGGAATCCACGGAAGCGGATATCCTCGCCGGAGCCGAGCTGGTGCGACAGTGGGCCATCGGGTTCTATTGCGTCCAGCCGAGCTTTGTCTCGGCCGCCGCGGCCGCCCTCGAGGGCTCAGGGGCGCAGGTGGTCTCGGTGGCGGGTTTCCCACACGGGTGTGCACGATCTGTGGTCAAGGTCAAGGAGGCGACGTTGGCAGTCCAGGACGGCGCGGCCGAGGTCGACATGGTTTTGAACGTCGGCAAGCTGAAATCCGGCCGAAGCCAGGCGGCGGCCAGCGAGATCGCACAGGTGGTTCAGGCTGTTCCGGGTAAGCCGGTGAAAGTCATTCTAGAGACGTGTCTTCTGACCGATCAGGAGAAAATCATCGCCTGCCGGCTCGCGCAGGACGCCGGCGCGGCGTTCGTGAAGACCTCGACCGGCTTCAATCCGCGCGGCGGTGCCACGGTGGCGGACGTTCGCCTGATGCGCGCAACGGTCGGCCCGGATTTCGGCGTCAAGGCCGCCGGTGGTATTCAGACGCTCCAGGACGTTCTTGCCATGCTGGAGGCCGGCGCCAACCGGATCGGCACCTCGGCAAGCGCCACTATTCTTGGAGCCGTCTCCTCCTGAGGCTCCGTGTCGGGGTAGCCAGCCTACCCGAGGTTGGCCCGCTTTCCAAGACCACGAGAGGGTGCTAGGATCACGATAATCTCGGGAGGAGGAGAGGAATGCGAGCGATCACCAGCCTTGATGTGCTCAAGGACTATCGTCTCGCGTTGACCTTCGACAATGGGACTAGCGGGACAGCTGACCTTTCTGGGTCGGTTGGTAAGGGCGTTTTCGCCTGCTGGAGCGATGGTTCCGTCTTTGCGAACGTCAGGATTGGTCCGTCCGGCGAACTTGTGTGGGGCGAGACGGTGGATCTGTGCCCGGACGCCTTGTACCTCAAGGTGACGGGAAAGCAGCCGGAAGTGCTATTCCCCGCCCTACGGCACGAGCCCGCCCGTGCCTGAGATCAGTCGCGTCTTCGGGATCGTCATCTGGAATAGAGGGCGCAGACCGGATGTGAACCAAACCAATGCACATTGACGAGGGCCGATCAACAGGGGGAAGCAGAGTTCGAATGCTTCACCTTCGAGCCGAAACGCTGACGATGTGACAACGAGCGGCAATGATTGCGGTTGCCCTGCTTCCGTCGATCCTGCTCTTCTTGGCTGCGGCCGGGATCTGGCGCGCTCACCTTTACGAACTCCGCTGGGTTGTTGCGGTATGTGTAGCCGCGTTGTGCGTTGTGGCCCGGCGGGAGTCCTGGCTCTGGTTCACGATCTTGCTCGCGATTCTGATCCTGTTCAATCCACTATATCCGTTCCGATTCACACGCGGCACGATGCGGCTCATGGAGGCGGTTGCCGGCATATGCCTTTTGGTGAGGGGGCTTTCGCGGGTGTGATAGAGTGGCAAAATAGAGGGAAACTCTTTCGCGACTGTCCGACGAGACTCCACGGAAACGAGTAGGCTGTTGTCGTCCGCGGGGTGGAGCGGCACCCATGGAATATGACCTTGCCCTACGACACGCACTCGAGGTGCACAAGAGCGACATCCTAGTCTTCGCTCGGGATTTGATTTCTCTCCCCAGCGAGAACCCACCCGGGAATTACTATCGCGAATGCGCGGAACGGATTCGGTTGGAGTTGGATCGCCTGGGCCTTGCCTATCAGCTTGTAGAGGTTCCGGGTTTTCCGGAGCGCCCGCGGTACAACCTCCTCAGCTTCCACGGTGATGGCCAGCGTACGCTTTACTTCCACGGGCACTACGATGTCGTGCCGGCGCAGAGTCGTGGGCAGTTCACTCCGCGGACTGAAAACGGGAAACTCGTGGGTCGCGGTGCCGCCGACATGAAGGCGGCAGTGGCGGGCATGATCTACGCGGCGGCGCTGATCAAGGGGTGCAAGATCCCTCTGAAGGGGCGTCTTGGGCTGTGTATCGTGGCGGACGAGGAGACGGGCGGGCAGGGCGGCTCGCGCTATCTCGACGAGATCGGCCTCCTGGGGAAGGACGCGTTTGGCATGCTCACCCCGGAGCCAACGAGCGGCGCGATCTGGAACGCCAACCGGGGTGCCATTACCCTGCGAATCACCGTGAAAGGGAAGTTCGCCCACGTGGGGTTGCAGCACGAGGGGATCAATGCGTTCGAGCGGATGCTCGACGTGGCACGGGCTCTCCAAACACTGAGGGCCGAGGTCGAGACGCGGCGGACCGCCTACCGCATCGCACCTGAGAAAGCCGCTCACTCCATCCTGATGATGGGCGGTCGCGTCGAAGGCGGGACGAATTTCAACGTGGTTCCTGACGTTTGCAGCTTCACGGTGGAGCGGCGCTTCAACCCTGAAGAGGATCTCGATACCGAGAAGGCACGACTTTTCTCTGTACTGGGAAAACTCCAAGAACAGGGGATCAAGATGGACGTTGAAGTGCTTCAGGAAGCCTCCTCCAGCGGGGTGTCAGAGGATCATCCGGTTGCCCAGGCTCTGGCGGAAACCGTCCAGACGGTTGTCGGGGAGCGCCCGCGCTTCACGATGTGCCCGGGGCTTCTGGAGATCCGCTGGTACGCGTGCAAGGGAATCCCCGCGTTTGCGTACGGCCCGGGCCCTTTGGAAGTCTCTCACGGTCCGGACGAGGCGATCGAGATCGAGCGCATCTATCAGCACACGCTCGTCTACGCACTTACCGCAGTTCGCCTGCTCTCCTGAACTGAAACGTCTACAGTTTGGCACCTAAAGCCGACCGTCATGGATATCGGCTGTGGCCTGTGGTATTAGCGGGACAATTGCATCCATGATTGTTCTTCATCTCTTATATGGGTTGAGCGAAGCGGGGAACTCGCAGGCGCAGAAGCAGAAGAGGATACGGTGACACGTCGAAAGCCATCTTCGGTGATGCGCTTGCTGCTGGTCGTCGGCCTGCTGCTCTCGCCAATGCTGTCCGGTTGCGCCACCACGGGCGCGATGGATACGTCCGCCGGCACGGCCAAGAACGTCATCCTGTTCATCGGGGACGGGATGGGGCCGAGCCATTTCGGGGCGGCGTGGTTTTACAGCACTCGCGTGCTGGGAAAGAATCTCAGGATGGTCGA
>Ga0113563_10000550_pt1 | contig 18471 bp, 19 predicted proteins | sample Mud3Dept3metaG_FD_80117 | JGI IMG/M metagenome (GOLD analysis project Ga0113563, IMG submission 80117) | Freshwater wetland microbial communities from Ohio, USA, analyzing the effect of biotic and abiotic controls - Mud 3 Core 4 Depth 3... | ecosystem: Environmental > Aquatic > Freshwater >...
GGCCGGCTGCCTTGCAGCGTAATCCATGCCGATCGAGCCGTCCGCGCCCGGCCTGGATTCGACCAGCACGGTCTGGCCCCAGTATTCGGTCAACTTCTGGCCGATGATGCGCGCCATCACGTCTGAGCTGCCCCCCGGGGGATAGGTCACGATAAACCGCACGAGCTTGGTGGGATAGTTCGGCGGCTGCTGCGCCTGCGCCGCGCCGCAGAGCATAGCGGTGGCGGCAACCACTGCACACGTTAGTACCTGCTTCATACGATCTCCTCTGGTGAAAAATTCGATGGTGGCCGCTATTTTGCCAGAAACAGCTGCAGCAGGTCGTTGAGAAACCGCCGGCCGAGCGCGGTGGGCGTGATACGTTGGTGGTCACGCACGATCAATCCCTTCTGTTCCGCCTGCTCCAGCTGCTTAAGCATTGTGCTGAACGGCAATCCGGCGCGTTCCCCGAACAGCGCCGACGGGAAGCCCTGGTTCAGCCGCAGCGCATTCATCATGAACTCGAAGCCGACCTCGTTCGCGGCTACGTCGTGCTGCTCCTGAATTGCGCTGCCGGCGGCGGCGCTTTCCATGTACTGCGCCGGCTGTTTGTAGCGCATCTGCCTCACGATGCGGCCGGCAAATGAAAGCTTGCTATGCGCGCCGGCGCCGATGCCGAGATAGTCGCCGAACCGCCAGTAATTCACGTTGTGCCGCGCCTGTCGTCCGGGCTGCGCGAAGGCCGACGTTTCGTAATGCTCATAACCCGCGGCGGCGAGCGTCTGTTCGACCGCCTCCTGCATTTCAGCGGCAGTGTCATCGTCCGGCAGCGGCGGCGGATAGCGGTGGAAATAGGTGTTGGGTTCCAGTGTCAGGTGATAAGCGGAAAGATGCGGCGGCGCGAACGCCAGGGCGGCCTCGATGTCGGCGCGCGCTTCATCCACGCTTTGCTGCGGCAGGCCGTACATCAGGTCGAGATTGAAGTTGTCGAAGCTCTGGCGTGCGATTTCGACGGCGGCGCGCGCTTGCCCGTCGTCGTGGATGCGCCCGAGCGCCTTGAGATGGCGCGGATTGAAGCTCTGAATGCCGACCGACAGCCGGTTGATGCCCGCCGCGCGGAACGCGCGAAATTTTTCCACTTCGAACGTCCCGGGATTGGCTTCAAGCGTGACCTCGGCGTCGCTGGCGAGCGGCACCCGCGCGCGCACCGCGGCAATGATGCGCTCGATGCCCTCAGCCGCGAAAACGCTCGGCGTACCGCCGCCGAAGAAGATGGTGTAGACCTTGCGTCCCCAGACGAGCGGCAGCGCCGCTTCGAGGTCCGCGATCAGCGCGTCGATATAGCGCTGCTCGGGGATCGGCGCGCGCGCTTCGTGCGAGTTGAAATCGCAGTACGGGCATTTGCGCACGCACCAGGGAATGTGGATGTAGAGCGAGAGTGGCGGCGGCGCCCGGAAGCGCGGAGCAGGGGCCCCGCTTGCGGGGATGCGACCGCTGACGGGTGCCAGTCCCGCGGGATCACCTGCGCCGCCGACCGTTTTACCGTGCACGCTCATCGATGGACCCTCGATCGGATGCCGCTGACGCCAGCGGGCGCCCGAAAGCGGGGTGATATTTCCGCCTCACGCCCTACGCCTAACGCCTCGCGGGCCGCGCAGGCGGCGCCGGCCGCAGCCGCGCCGCAAGCGCGGCGAGCGCCTGTCCACGATGGCTGATGCGGTTCTTGTGCTCGGGCTTGAGCTCCGCCGCCGTCTGGCGCAGTTCCGGAATCAGAAACAACGGGTCGTAGCCGAAACCGCCGCTGCCGCGCGGGCTGAGCACGATTTCGCCGTGCCATTCGGCCTCGCAGATCAACGGCTGCGGGTCCTCAGCGCGGCGCGTCAGCACGATCACGCAATAATAATGTGCCTTGCGGTTAATCTCGTTCGCGAGCAACCCGAGCAGCTTGCGGTTATTGCGCCCGTCCTGATCGTCAGGTCCGCCGGAGGCACCTGCGGCGGGCTCGTGCGCGAAACGCGCCGAATGCACGCCCGGCGCACCGTTCAGCGCATCGACGCAGATCCCCGAGTCATCAGCGAGCGCCGGCAGCCCCGTGTGCCGGCTCGCGTGACGCGCCTTGGCCAATGCGTTTTCGATGAAAGTGAAATACGGCTCCTCGGCCGCCGGCACACCGAGCGTCGACTGCGCGACGATCTCGATGTCGAGCGGCGTGAGAATCGCGCCGATTTCGGTCAGCTTGCCGAGGTTGTCCGACGCAATGACGATTTTCTTCATCAATCCTGTCCCAACGCCGCTTTCTGGGCGGCGATCAGCTCCAGGATGCCCTTCCGGCCGAGATCGAGCATCGCATCCATCTCGGCGCGCGAGAACGGCTTGCCTTCGGCGGTGCCCTGCACCTCGACCAGGCCGCCGCTGCCGGTCATCACCACGTTCATGTCGGTGTCGCACGCCGCATCCTCGTCATAATCGAGATCGAGCACCGGCACGCCACGGTAGATACCGACCGATACTGCCGCCACGAAATCGAGTATCGGCGTCGCCGCGAGCAGATTTTTCTCCAGCAGGTGGCCTACGGCATCGTGCACCGCGACGAATGCGCCGGTAATGCCGGCCGTGCGCGTGCCGCCGTCGGCCTGGATCACGTCGCAGTCGATTTGCAGCGTGCGCTCGCCGAGCCTGGACAAGTCGACCACCGCGCGCAACGCGCGGCCGATCAGGCGCTGGATCTCCTGCGTGCGCCCCGACTGCTTGCCCCGCGCCGCCTCGCGGTCGCTGCGGGTGTTGGTGGCGCGGGGCAGCATGCCGTATTCCGCGGTAAGCCAGCCCTGTCCTTTGCCCTTGAGAAACGGCGGCACCTTGTCTTCGGTACTGACCGTGCAGATGACTTTGGTGCCCCCGCATTCAATCAGCACCGAGCCTTCGGCATGGCGCGTATAGCCGCGCGTGATGCGTACTTCGCGCAACTGGTCCGGCTGGCGTTTGCTGGGTCGCATAGCAGTCCCTGGATATGTTATCTTGCCGGTGTCGCGCCGGCGCATTGAATGTTAATGGTAACCACTATTCACTGATCACTGGTTTTCTCATGATATACAGCATGACCGGATTCGCCAGCGCAACCCGCGAGCTCGCAACGGCGGCGCTCAACGTCGAATTGCGCTCGGTCAACCACCGCTATCTCGATCTGCAGTTCCGCCTGCCCGAAGAACTGCGGGCGCTCGAGCCCGGCCTGCGCGAACTGATCGCCGCCCGCCTGCAGCGCGGCAAGGTCGAGTGCCGCATCGGTCTCAATCCGCTGCCGCACGCGCAAAAGGCGTTCGAACTCAACAACGAAGTGCTGAAGCAATTGCGCGTATTGAGCGAAAAACTGCGCGGCGCATGGCCCAGCGTACCGGGCCTCACGGCCGCGGACATCCTGCGCTGGCCCGGCATGCTCGGCTCGGACACCGTGCCGCTCGACGCCATGCGCGCCGTGTGCCACGAGGCGCTGCAATCGGTGCTCGAGGATTTTACCGCATCGCGCGCGCGCGAAGGCGAGAAACTGAAAAACCTGCTGCTCGAGCGCGTCGCATCGATGGAATCAAGGGTCGCGACCGTCGCGCCGCGCATGCCGCAGGTGATCGCCGCGTTCCAGGAGAAGCTGGCGACGCGCCTGCGCGAGGCGATGGCGGCAGGCGACGACGAGCGCATACGCCAGGAAATCACGCTGTTCGCCAACCGCATCGACGTCGACGAGGAGTTGTCTCGGCTCACGGCGCATCTTGGCGAAATCAAGCGCATACTCGGCGCCGGCGGTGCCGTCGGCAAGCGCCTCGACTTCCTGATGCAGGAGTTGAATCGCGAAGCCAACACGCTCGGCTCGAAATCGGTCGATATCGAAGTCACCAAAGTGTCGCTCGAGCTGAAGCTGCTGATCGAGCAGATGCGCGAGCAGATCCAGAATATAGAGTGAACGGCAATCTTTTCATCGTCTGCGCGCCGTCGGGCGCCGGCAAGACCAGCCTCGTCGGCGAGCTGCTGAACGTCGATCCGCAGATCAGGCTGTCGGTGTCTTACACCACGCGCAGGCCGCGGCCGGGCGAGGTCGACGGCCGCGAATACCACTTCGTGACGGAACCAGAGTTCGCGCAGATGGTCGCGCGGGGGGATTTTCTCGAGAATGCACTGGTGCATGGCAACCACTACGCGACCTCGGCGCGCTGGATCAGCGAGCAGCGCGCCGCCGGCCACGACATCATGCTCGAGATCGACTGGCAGGGCGCCTCCCAGGTCCGGCAGCTGATCCCCGAGGCGATCGGGATTTTCATCCTGCCGCCGTCCTTCGAGGCGCTGCTCGCGCGGCTCAATAAACGCGCGCAGGACTCCCCGGACGTGATCGCGCAGCGGCTGGCCGCGGCACGCGCTGAAATCAGCCACGTCGGCGAGTTCAAGTATGTTATTATTAACGACAATTTCACCGAGGCGGCGCAGGACCTGATCAGCATCGTCCGCGCCCAGCGGCTGCTGACCCCGGTTCAGCTGGCCCGCCACAGCAAACCGATTAACCGCATGAAACAAGGGATTTAGCCATGGCACGTATCACCGTTGATGACTGTTTGAAGGTTGTTCCGAACCGCTTCGAGCTGACGCTGGCTGCCACTTACCGCGCGCGCCAGATCACCAACGGCGCAGCCCCGATGGTGGAGGCCAACCGCGACAAGGCCACCGTGATCGCGCTGCGCGAGCTCGCCGCGGGCCAATACGGAGTCGAGATACTGAACAAAGCACCGTCGTGACGGCGACGCCGCGCCAATTGCGGATTTGCGGGTCACTTCCTATGTAATTGGTTCGTCCACATCCCGGTAGCCGACCATGCCCGAAGCCGCAACGCTGTTCAAGGAGTGGGCCGGCTACCTCAAGCCGGAGGATGTGACGCGGCTCGAGACCGCGTATCATTTCAGCAAAACCGCGCATAGCGGCCAGTTCCGCGACTCCGGCGATCCCTACATCTCGCACCCGCTCGCGGTCGCGAACATCCTCGCCCAGCTGCACCTTGACTCGCAGGCATTGACCGCCGCGTTGCTGCACGACGTGATGGAGGACACCTCCGTCACCAAAGCCGAGATCAGCAGGAAATTCGGCAAACCGGTGGCGGAACTCGTCGACGGTGTCAGCAAGCTCGACCGCATCGAGTTCGAAACCCACGAAGAAGCGCAGGCGGAGAACTTCCGCAAGATGCTGCTGGCGATGGCGCGCGATGTGCGCGTGATCCTGATCAAGCTCGCCGACCGGCTCCACAACATGCGCACGCTCGACGCGGTGCCGGTGGAAAAGCGCCGCCGCATTGCCCGCGAAACGCTCGAGATCTATGCGCCGATCGCCAACCGTCTCGGTTTGAACAGCATCTACCAGGAGCTCGAGGACCTGAGCTTCCGTTACCTGTATCCGGCGCGCTACCGCGTGCTGTCGAAAGCGCTGAAAAGCGCGCGCGGCAACCGCCGCGAGGTGGTCGGCAAGGTGCAGGAGGCAATCAGCAAGCGCCTCAAGGCCGATGGCGTCGACGCGGTCGTGCACGGCCGCGAAAAACACCTCTACAGCATCTACCGCAAGATGCGTGAGAAGCACCTGTCGTTCGCCAAGGTGCATGACGTATTCGGGTTCCGCATCGTCGTCAGGGATGTACCGTCATGCTACCTGGTGCTGGGCGCGCTGCATTCGCTCTACAAGCCGATACCGGGCAAGTTCAAGGATTACATCGCGATCCCGAAAGAAAACGGCTACCAGTCGCTGCATACCACGCTCTTCGGCCCGTTCGGCAGCCCGCTCGAGATGCAGATCCGCACGCAGGACATGCACAAGCTCGCCGAGGCCGGCGTCGCGTCGCACTGGCTCTACAAGAGCTCGGATGCCTCGTTGAACGAGCTGCAGAAGAAAACGCACCAGTGGCTGCAAAGCCTGCTCGAGATCCAGTCCGGCGGCGGCACCTCGACTGAATTCCTCGAGCACGTCAAGGTCGATCTCTTTCCGGACCAGGTTTACGTGTTCACGCCCAAAGGCAAGATCCTGTCGCTGCCGCGCGGCGCGACCGCGGTGGACTTCGCGTACGCCGTGCATACCGACATCGGCAACCGCTGCGTCGCGGTCAAGATCAACCAGGAACTGATGCCGCTCAGGGCCGAATTGAGAAACGGCGAGCGCGTCGAGATCATCACCGCATCGCACGCGAAGCCCAACCCGCTGTGGTTGAACTTCGTGATCACCGCCAAGGCGCGCTCGCATATCCGGCACTTCCTGAAAACCGTGCAATCCCAGGAGTCGGCGCAGCTCGGCGAGCGGCTTCTGAACCAGGCGCTCGGCGCCTTCAATGTCGGCGAGATCAAGGCCGCGCAGTGGGACAAGCTGCTGAAAGATACCGGCGCCAAATCGCGCCAGGATATCCTCTCCGACATCGGGCTCGGCAAGCGGCTGAGCATGGTGGTCGCACGCCGGCTGCTGTCGGTCGGCGAGGCCGTGGGCGAGGAGCGCAAAGCGGGCGCGCCGATCCTGATCCGCGGCTCGGAAGGCATGGCGGTGCAATTCGCGCAATGCTGCAGGCCGATACCCGGCGATCCGATCATCGGCCTGATCAACAAGGGTCAGGGCATGATCGTGCACACTTCCGATTGCGGCGCGATCGCCAAAACGCGCGCCGACCCCGACAAGGTTTTCGACGTCGAGTGGGCGCCCGAAACCAAGAAGCTGTTCGACGTCAGCATCAAGATGGTGGTGCTGAACCAGCGCGGCGTCCTCGCGAAAGTCGCGGCCGATATCGCCGAAGCCAACTCCAACATCGACAACGTCACGGTCGCCTCCGAACCGGGCGATCAATACGCGACCATGCAGTTCACGCTGCAGGTGTCGAACCGCCTGCATCTTGCGCAGATCATGCGCGCGCTGCGGCGCATCGCCGAAGTGATCCGCATCACGCGCGTCAGGAGCTAGTGCTGCCGCGCGATGTGAACGGGCCACAAACCCCCACGTAGGACTTGTCTTACCTGCGAGCGGAAAACCGCCGGAACAAGAGAATTAGTCCGAAGTCATATACAAAAGGAACCTTATCCTCGAGGACTCCATCATGACCCGCTGGAAGAAATGGCAAATCGGCATCGCCGGCTTTCTTGTACTGATCTTCGCGGCGGCCTACTTCTTCGACTGGAATTTGCTGAAGCCCTATATCGAGCGACGCGTCAGCGCTTCGAGCGGCCGGACGTTTGCCATCAATGGCAATTTGGAGGTTCATCCCGCGCTGCGGCCGCGCATCATCGCAAACGGTATCGTGATGGGAAATGCGGCGTGGGCACGCGATCCGGATATGGCCAGGATCGAGCGCGTAAACTTCAAAATCGATCTTCTGGAACTGCTGGCCGGCCGGTTTCATTTTCCGGAAATCGTGCTTTCAGAGCCGCATTTAAGCCTTGAGGTCGCCAAGGACGGCAAGGCGAACTGGGTGTTCACGGAGGAAAACCAGGGCAAGCCGGCTGAGTTTCCGAAGATAGGCTCGCTGACGATCGATCACGGCAGCGCCAGATATCGCGACCCGCGCATCAATACTGACCTCGCGGTCGAGATGAGCACGCGGCCCGGCAGCGGCAACGAACCGGAGTCCATGGTGGACGTGACGGGCGAAGGCCGTTACAAGGGCATGGCGACGACAATCAATGGCTCGGGCGGCGCGCTGCTCAGCCTGCGCGACGACAAGCATCCGTATCCAATCAGGGCGAACGTGGCGATGGGAACCACGCGGGCACGCGTGGACGGTGTTCTCATCGACCCGCTGCACCTCAAGGGCGAACAGCTCAATTTCACCCTTGAAGGCAGCGATCTCGCGTTGCTGTACCCGATCGTGGGTGTGCCGATTCCGCCGACGCCGCAGTATAAATTGACGGGTTCCCTGGATCACACCGGCGAGGTCTGGAAATTCCGCAAGTTCAAAGGCACGGTGGGACGCAGCGATCTCGCCGGCGACTTCTCCGTCGACCGCGGCAAGCAGCCCCAGTTGATCGTCGCCAACCTGTTTTCCAAAAATCTGGAGATGGCCGACCTCGGCGGATTCATCGGTGCGAAACGCGGCGAGCGTCCCAGCGACGTTCCGCCGCCTCCCGACAAGGTGCTGCCGAACGAGCCCTTCAGTCTGGAAAAGGTGCGCGCGGCCAACGCGGATGTCCGCTTCAAGGGCGAGAAGATCGTGACCGAGAACACGCCGCTCGAAAAAATGGATGCTCACCTCATCGTCAAGGACGGCAAAGTCACGCTCGCGCCGCTCGATTTCAGGGTCGCGGGCGGCAATCTGGTAACGCGGATCGAAATGGACGCGCGTAAGCAACGCATCGCGACGCACGCGGACATCACGGCCAAGGGCCTGCATCTCGACCGGCTGTTCCCCAATTCCAGGTTCACGGCCGCCAGCGCGGGAACGATGGGAGGCCGCACCAATTTAGACGGGACGGGCAACTCGGTCGCGCAAATTCTCGGTACGGCGAATGGCGAGGCGGCGCTGATCATGGACGGCGGCGCGATCAGCGAGCTGCTGCTCAGGTTTTCGAATCTCGACATCGCAAATGCAATTGGCGTGATGATCGGCGGCGACAAGCAGATTCCGATCCGGTGTCTGGTCGGCAATTTCAAAGCCGTCGATGGCGATTTCAAGGTCGACGCCCTGGTGCTCGAAACGGACAAGGTCAACATTGCCGGCGAGGGCAACGCGAACTTCACCGACGAATCGCTCAATCTCAGACTGGTCGCACAGTCGAAGGGATTCAGCCTGGCATCGCTGCGAGGCCCGATCGGCATTACGGGCACCTTCAAGAATCCTGTGCTGCGCCCTGAAATGGGCAAAGTGCTCGCGCGCGGTGGTCTGGCGGTGGTGCTGGGCGCGTTGACCAGCGGAGTCGGCGCGCTCGTACCGCTGCTTGAATTCGGCAAGCAGCAGGAAAGCCACTGCGCGGCGCTCATCAGTCAGGCCAAATCCGATACGGGTGTCAAGGCGAGCGACATCGCGCCGCGTCCCCCGGGCAAACGGTGATCTAACCAGCTGTCGCCCAATGGCGACAAAAAAACACCCGGCATTCAGTCGGTTAACAGCATGGCCCAATGGATGTCGGGCGCAGGCGACGTCCGGGTCGTGTAGGTGCAGTCCCGGTATGGAGCTAACACCTTGCTTTATAAACACATTGCGCGATGGCACGCTGTTTGCGGCGACTGAGGTGCGGGCGATGTGCTCGCTACTTAAGCAACGGAGGTAGCATATGTTTAAGCGAAGTCGTATTGCCATGTTAGTCGCGGGTGCGTTATTCGCCGCGCAGGCAGGCGCTGAGTTGGGGCAATCCGAGGCATTGTGGTCGGAGGGTTTTCCGCCCCCGGAACAAATCACCGTGTTTAAACCGGATGGATCGTCCTATTCCATTGTACCGATAGCGATGGATGTGGTTTCGCTTGAGCCGATTCTCTCGATTGTGGCCAACGAACCTCTCCCGGAACATCTCACGGTGTTTGAGCCGAATGGATTGGTCTATTCCTACGAGTTCACGCCGGTCGAGCCGGTAGTGTTATTGGAACCAATCGACGTCGTCGCGATGGAAGATGACGTTTCGATCGACGTCGTCGCGATGGAAGACGATGTTTCGAACGACATCGCCGCGATCGAGGACGATGTTTCGATCGAGCCGGTTGCCTTGAGCGACGACGATGCGTTGTCGCAACCGGTATATGTGGCTCATTTTGTTTCGCCACCGTCGTACACCGGGATATTGGACGAAGAAGCGAGCAGCTAATCCACTAAGCCCTGAAACCGCCCCGGATCCGCGTCGCGGACGGGGCGGTTTTTACGTACCGCTACACCTCACCCGCTTGGGCCGTTCCACCATCGCCGTCGCCTGCTCGCTCACGCAGTTTCAGATATCCCTGCGCTCGCCCTCGCTAAGTTTGGCTAGCCGCCGAAATCGGCGCGCCGGATTTCCTTGCCATCCGCATCTCGATAAATCAGCTGGTTCGTGTCGAACTCATACTCGGGATGGCGGTGGTCGCTCCATTGCTCCAGGAAATGCCTGTAAAACGGAACGAAAAATCCCCGCCGCGGATGTTCGCGATTCAACGCAAAAACATATTCCGGCTCGCGCTTTACCTCGCAGCCGCTATGGCAATGCTGCACCCAGACGTGATCTCCGAGCACCACTATCTTCCAGAACGGCTCGTGTTCGTAGAATTTCAGGGACACTTTCTTTCCCAGCGTGCGCAACAGGGTCAGGTGCGCGATGCTCGATTCGACCTCGCTGATGAAGTTTTGCCGCGTGATCTGCTCCGGCAGCGAATCGACCCGTTTGCCGGCGCTCTCGCCGTGCGGATTGAGCAGCATCACCCGTATCTCGTAAGCATTATTCAGCGCCTCGCCGAGCAGGCTCTTTTCGCCGGCAAAGGTGTCGAAACCGGTGATGGTCAGAACGAAACCGTCCCGCACGGCCGGCAGGGGTTTGACGAGTCTGCGCTCGCGCCAGCGCGCAAGCCAGCTGTCGCTCTGGCGCACGTGCACCAGGGAAGCCAGATCCGTCATCCGCACCTTGCTGCGATTCTCCCACGCGATGCCCGCCATATTGAACAGTAATACCAGCACTGCCGCCAGCAAGACTTCAGTGGCCATCAGCAGGTTGGCATCTTCCGCGACTACCGGCCACCACTGATACAGGATGTAGCGCGCCCCGACCGGGAGCGAAAAGGCGATGCCAATGGCAAGCACTGTAACGCACATGTGCAGCAGAATTTGACGCAGACTGGCCCCCCAGTGATTCGACAACCCGGCTTGGTACGGCACGATCATCTTCGTTTCTCCGTTTCTGAAATATTTGAGAGTTTGCTCAAGCATGGAATGCGGGGCAATCTCTGACAATACCTAACGCGGTTTGCAGATCGAATACCCGTCTCGCCAACCCGTCGAGTAGTTGGCATCGGATTTGAAACGCGCTTCGTCACGCTTGCGCGCGGCGTTGACGCTGGCGCAGCCGTCGGCATAGCCCTGCCTGAACTCCAGCGGATAGCCTGACAGGTTGACCTTGGGCTGCGGCGCGGGCGCCGGCTGGCTGGCGCAGCCCGCCATCAGCCCTACCGCGAAGATCGTCAAGATCAATCGCATCATAGCCCGTTACCGGCGGGCATTCGAAGTGCGCTTTCAACACCGACGTAGTGCAAACGGAGCGCAATCAGATCGTGATTGGCACTCTGCATCCCGTTTACTACCGCCTCAAGCCCTAATCCTTGCGACTTTGCGATCGCCGCCCAGCTCACCCCCTGGCTGCGCAGCGTCAGCACCCCGGGAAGCGTCGAGCGTGTAACGGCCCCGCCGCTGCCGACGATCCCACCGATCAGCGCCGCCTTGATTTGCTCCGGTGTCGGTTGCGTGATGCCGAGATTTGCCAGCTGCTGCTTAGCCAGTGCCAGGCTGATGTAAACGGCGCTGTTGCCTAACGCGCGGATCGGCGGCACGAATGAAATCGGCACCGCGTCCCGGCCATTGCCCGGCGCTGCCGTGAGCGCAATCGGAGTGCCGCGCCGCAGGCCTATCACCAGATTGCTGGCGTTGGCGCGAGAGCCGGCAAAACCGGCGTAGTCGTGGATGATTCGGGTGCCGGCCTGGGTTTGGCCCGACAGCGCGGCGTTGAGTTCCATGCGTTTGCTTTCCGTCCGCAAGGCCGCGCTATCGTCCGCCTGGGCAATGCCCATTGCGAACAAAGCTGCGGCTCCCATGATCATTACGGTATTGCGCTTGGCCGAATTCAAAATTCAGCCCGGCGAAACGACCTGACCATTTACGACCTTGACCTTCTCGCCAACGCTGAACGCAGGCGCGGAAGATTGATAGGTCGTGCGATAGGTGCCATCATTCATGCGCACACGTACCTGGTAGCGCACCGCTTTCTTCATGTTTTTCTCGATCTCGTTGCCGGCAAAGGCGCCACCCGCGGCGCCGGCGATCGTCGCGATCGCGTTGCCGTTGCCACGCCCGATCTGATTGCCGAGCAGCGCGCCGGTGACGCCGCCCGCGACCACACCGAGCCCGCTACTTTGACCTTTGACCTCAATTGCGTTGATCGCATTCACCACGCCACAGTTGTCACACGCGGCGGCCACGATGCGGGTGGGAGCGGCGCGCGCCGGTTTCGCGGGCGGCTGCACGGACTGGGGCTGCATTTTCGGCTGCGACTCCGGCTGCTGCACCGAGTCGGACTGCGCGGCCGGAATCAGCCCGGTCAGCGAAGCCACGCCGAGCGCGCTGAAAATGATCACCGAGACCGCGGCAATTACCAGCATCGGATACAGAATTCCGTTGTTGCGTTGCATCTTGATATCCACGATGACCTCCTTTGCTTTCAAAATACCGCCACCACTACGCTACGATCCGCCACACGCCGTCGCCGCCGCTGCACGCCTTGTGACGCACCGTTTCGCTGCGGCCATGGCCAGAAACACGCGTCACAAACTCGCGGCATGGCCGGCCGTCAAGGCTATAGCCGCCGAGCGGTATCACGCGGTAGGCCACGCCGTTGTCGGCATTGGTCCACGTGACATCACGTTCAACGCCGGCAAGCTCGAGCGCGTGCCCCACACACGCGCGGTCCTTCTCATCCATGTCGCGACCGACGTTCGCGCCCACCATCGCGCCCAGTACCGCACCCACCACGGTTGCCACCTGGCGGCCATCGCCCTTGCCGACCTGCGAACCGATTGCGCCGCCGGCCACGCCGCCAAGCACAGCCCCAACTGCCTGGCGACTGCAATTGCCGCTCAGCACACCGTAATCACGCTCCCACTTTTTCCCGGCATAGCCGAGATAAAGCGGGTCGTGCTTTTTGCGCCAGCCATGCGCCGGCGCCCCAGGCGGTGGATCGGCGTAGCTGACCGGCATTGGCATGGCTAGCGCCCCTATTACCGCAACCACGGCGGCTTTGCCGGGCCAACTCCTACCGCGTTTGCGAAGTTCGCTCATCGTTGTCCTCCGCTAGGCTGGCGATTACGCCCCCGACGCCCGCGCCGAGAGCGGCGCGGGCGTCACCACGGATTGCGGTCAACTTTTCACGACCAGGTTTGATTTCACGCTCTTCACGCCTGCGATCGAAGCTGCGATCTCATGCGCACGAAGTGCCTGTTGCTCGTTGTTGACAAAGCCGGAAAGCAGCACAATCCCGTCATGGGTGTCGACTTTTACAGCAAGGGCCTTCACTTCCCTGTTTTTCACCAACGCAGCTTTCACCTTGGCGGTGATCACGCGGTCACTGACGAAAGTACCGGCTCGCATGCGGTCATAAACGGACTGCGCTTTCACGAATTCTTCCCGATCCAGCTTGCCGTCACGGTTGTCATCGGCTTCGCTCAATGCCCGCACAAAACGGTACCGCTTCGCAGCTTCGTCACGACTGATAAACCCGTCACGATCGGTATCGAGCTTTTCGAACGCCAGATCGGGCTGCTCGGGCGCAGAACCATCAGGCGCCGCGTAAAGCGGAGCCGCGATTGCCATTGCCGCCGCCATCACGATGGGTTTCAACATCTGTCTGGTTTTCATGGTTTGCTCCTATTCCAAAGTTTTCATCGGATTGCGAACGCAAATGCGTTCACGGGGCATTGCAGCAACTGCCGTGCCAACTTGTATTTTTCTTTATTAATCAAGTTGATAGACTGGACTTCCGGCGGTCTGCCGGCGCTCAAACCGTCGCCGCCGAACGACAGTGCCGCGGCACTGCGGGACGCCGCGTTGATTTAACTGGAATTTTTCTGTCGCCGGGCGGCGACGTATGGCGCGAAGAACCGGACTACTGCTTCGACGTTTTGAAGATCGCGGGGTCCAGCTCGTGCCGCTGCAGCAGTTTGTAGAACTCGGTGCGGTTGCGCTGCGCGAGTTTGGCTGCCTGCGACACGTTGCCGGCGGTGATCTTGAGCAGCCGCGTCAGGTAGTCGCGCTCGAACTCCTTGCGCGCCTGCTCGAACGACGCAAATTCGCGCTGCTGGTGCTGGATCGCCTGCTGCACCAACGCGACCGGAATCAGCGGCGTGCTGCACAGCGCTGCCGACTGCTCGATCACGTTGTAGAGCTGGCGCACATTGCCCGGCCAGGTTGCACTCACCAGCAGCTCGAGCGCCTCGGGCGAAATGCTATTGATGGTTTTGTTGTACTTCTTGGCGAGTGCCGCCAGAAAATGGTTCGCGAGCAGCGGAATATCCTCGCGCCGCTCGGCCAAAGACGGCAGCTTGAGCGCGACGACATTGAGCCGGTAATACAGGTCTTCGCGGAACCGGCCTGCCGTCATTTCGGATTCGATATCGCGGTTGGTCGCCGATATCACGCGCACGTCGATGCCGATGCTTTGGGTCGCGCCGACCGGCCGCACCTGCTTTTCCTGCAGCACCCGCAGCAGTTTCACCTGCAACGGCAGCGGCATGTCGCCGATCTCGTCCAGGAACAGCGTGCCCTGGTCGGCGGTCTGAAACAGGCCCTTGTGGTCGCGCACGGCCCCGGTAAACGCGCCTTTGATGTGGCCGAACAATTCGGACTCGAGCAATTGCTCAGGCATCGCGCCGCAATTGATCGCGACGAACGCCCGGTCGCGGCGTGCGCTCGCATTATGTATCGCCTGTGCGAGCAGTTCCTTGCCCGTCCCGGATTCGCCGACAATCAACACGCTGGCGTCGGTCGCCGCCACCAGGCGCGCTTTGGCGAGCACGTCCTCCATCACCGGGTTGCGAGTGATGATCGCGGCGCGCCATTCGTCGCCGCCGGCCGGCGGCGCGGCGCCGACAGCGCCGCCAACCGCGAGCGCGCGCCCGACCTCTTCGAGCAGCGCCTGCGCATCGAACGGCTTGGTCAAATAGCCGAACACGCCGCGCTTGGTCGCCGCAACCGCGTCCGGTATGGTGCCATGCGCGGTAAGGATGATCACCGGCAGCGTCGGCTGGGTCTGGTGGATCGCATCGAACAGGGCCATGCCGTCCATGCCGCTCATCCGCAGATCGGTCACCACCAGGTGCGGGCGCGCCACGCTCAACTGCGCGAGCGCTTTTTCCGCGCTGTCGACCGCGGTAACGTCATAGCCCGCGGACTTCAAGCGGATCGTCAGCAGCCGCAGCAGGTCCGGATCGTCGTCGACCACCAGTATTTTGCGCGCCGCGCCGCTCATCGCCGCTTTATCGCACCCGGGTCGCGCTCGATCAGGCTTTTCTCGAGCGATTTCAGGGCTTCGAGCTTCTGGTGCAGCCCTTGTGCCCGCCGCTGCTCCTCGATCTGAGTGGTCACCATGAACGCGAGACTGTGCAGCGCTGCATCCGGTTTCCGGAGCAGCGGCTCAAGCGCCTCGAGTGCCCGCGCGTCGTCGCGGAACGCGCTGCCCGGCACGCTCAGCACTATCGCGTAGCGCACGCGGTTGGAATCGGAAGTCGTCTGCGCGCGGTGCTGTCGCACCGTTTCGTACTCTTTCGCAAGCCCGGCGGCGGACAGTTTACGCACATGCTCGAAATACATCAGCAGTTTTTCGCTGTCGCTGGCCGGACGCTCAACAACTGCCGCCACCGGGGGCTCAGCAGCGGTCTCCGGCTCGACGCTGCGCAATACCCCGCAACCCGCGCTCAGCAGCGACATCAGCGCCATCAGGACCAGCGTGTAGCGTTTCACGATGACTCCTGCTCCAGCGGCAACCGCACGCGCAAGTGCGCGCCGCGCACGCCCGGCTCGGCGATGACTTCGACGCTGCCCCCGTGGGCTGCCACGCATTCCTTGACGATCGACAGGCCGAGACCGCTGCCTTTGACCGGCCCGGAACCCTGGATCCGGCCCTGATAGAACGGCTCGAAAATACGCCGTTCATCGGCGGCGCCGATGCCCGGCCCCTGATCGATGACATCAACGCTCAAATGCCCGCCATCGCGATTCATCTTGATGCTGATAGTCCCGCCCTCGGGAGAAAACTTGATGGCATTTGACAGGAGGTTATCCAGCACCACGCGAATCTTCCCGGCGTCCGCAATCAGCGTGACGTCGGCGGATTGCGCCTGCAGCGTGAGGTTTTTGGCCTGCAGGGCGAGTTTCTGATTTTGCGCGACGCGCTCAAGCACCTGCCCTGGATTGACCGGCCCCAACTCGAGCGTGAGTTTGTGAAACTGAATCGATCCATAATCAAGAAGTTCTTCAATCCGATGCTGCAATTCTATACTGTTATGGCGCAGGATCTGCGCAATCTCCCGCTGCCCCGGCGTCAATTGGCCGACGACATCGTCCGAGAGCAGCTGGGTGCCTTCGCGCAGCGCGGTAAGCGGCGTCTTCAGTTCGTGCGATATCTGTTGCAGAAAGCGGATTTTCTGCTGCTCGAGATCGACCAGCTGCTGCCGCATCCACTCCAGGCGCTGCCCCAGATACTCAAGGTCCTCCGGACCGCTGACCGCGATCGGAGTGGTGAGTTTGCCACCGCCCATTTCGCGTATCGCGGCATCGATCTCCCGGATCGGGCGCGAAATCAGGATCGTGAATCCTCCCACCAAAAAGATCATCACCGGAATCAGCGCCAACCCCTGCCACAACATGATGCGCCGTGCGTCCGAGGCGACTTTGCGCATCGCTTCAACCTCGCGATCGATCAGTTCGCTGCTCTTGGCCGTGATCGCCTGAGCGCGATTGGACAACTCGATGTACTTGCCGACTTGCGCCTGCAGCGTATCCGGCGTGACTGCCGGGTTAGCCAGCGCGTCGAATACCTGCCGCTCGGTCTTGACGATCGCTTCGAGATCGACACGCTGCTCGGCATCGAACGGCAGGGTTCCAAACTGGTTCACCGCCTGCTCGAACTGGGCGCGGACGGTTTTGTAGGCGTCGAGCAGGCTGCGGTCGTTGAGTATCACGATCTGCCGCGCGCTGCGCTCGAGCGCCGTCAGCAGTTCGCTCAGGCGGCGGCTGCTTTGCGTCGCCTGGACCGCCTCGTAAACCGCCGTCTGGCTGCGGCTCGCAATCCGGTCGACGGCGACCGCACTCGTTATCAGCGCAAAGACGAGCGGCAGCGCAACCAGCGTGAAGCCGACCAGCAGCAGCTTGAAAAACGAACGCGGGTAATAGGAACGCATGCGGGGAGATTATAAGTAATTCACCGGCGGATTACAGACCACGTACCGCGCGGCGTCAGCGCAGTCGCCGGCATGCGACCTTTCAATGCCTTGCAAAACAGCGTTTTGTGGAAATCGCCGCGTACGATGTCGTGATTTGACGACAGAACCGGCGCGCCGCGCGCGGCAAGATAGCAGCCTGCTGCAAGTAACGTTTTGTATTACCTTTCAATCTTTTCCCCGGCACGCATATTGCATATAGCGCGCAGTTCGTATGCGCAAGACGCGATATCAGTGCAAACGAACGAGATCATTTCACTGCTCATCAACTCAAAGGGGATCAACATGCTCCAACGCGATACGTTTTTCGGCCGGCGCAACGAGAAAAACGCGGAACACCCGCAACGAAGCCCCAGCCTGACCGGCTTCGGCGCTCCCGCCGCGCAATTGCACAGCACCCTGCCGGGCACCGCGGCACCCGCCGGGGACGCGCTCAAGGCGGCGAAAGAAACGCCGCCCGCCCCTGCGCCCAAGGGCGACGATCAACAAGGCAGCCGCCTCATCGTCGGCCCGAATATCAAGTTGAAAGGCGTCGAGATCACCGACTGCGACACGCTGATCGTCGAAGGCCACGTCGAGGCCACGATGGACAGCCGGGTGATTCAGATTGCGCCCGGCGGCACCTTCGCGGGCACCGCCGGTATCGATGTCGCGGAAATCCGCGGCGGGTTCTCGGGCGAACTCACCGTCAGGAAATGCCTCACCGTGCACGCGACCGGCAAGGTGTCCGGAAAAATTCGCTACGGCAAGGTCGTAATCGAGGAAGGCGGCGAGATCAGCGGCGAAATCAAGAAGCTCACCGAGGAGGAAAAACCCATCCGCCCCCGGCCGGCGGGCAGCGGCGGCAGCGCATAGTGTTGGCGCCGAGGGGCATTGCTATATGCACCGCCACCCGACTTTATGACCTGCGAATGCCTGAAGCACTGCGCTGCAGAGCTCTGTGATTTTAAACAATACGGCGGAATTGCTTGATGCATTGGAAGACGCGTTTGATTTTTGATCCAAGACGCATGCATTGTTGCAGATGAATCCCGGCGCATCAGGGACTGCGGACGCCGGCCAGGCAACAGGTCTTTCCACTGACTCACACATCGATGGACTGCCTCGTCCATTGTCAGCCGGGCATGTCACGGCGGGTGCTGCGCCGGACGCGGTTGCCGGGGAGCCCGCACCGGAAGAAATCCAGGACTACGTGATCGAGCGGGATGGCTACCGCGTGCGCCGGGCGGGTCTGCCCGACCGGCGCAGCAAGGCCAGCATGCTCATCGAGCGCATGTACTCCCGGCGCGGTTACCAGACGGAAACAGCCAGCGTCCTTCCCCATCGCCCCACCCGCATCACGCTCGAGAC
>Ga0113563_10000551_pt1 | contig 18467 bp, 20 predicted proteins | sample Mud3Dept3metaG_FD_80117 | JGI IMG/M metagenome (GOLD analysis project Ga0113563, IMG submission 80117) | Freshwater wetland microbial communities from Ohio, USA, analyzing the effect of biotic and abiotic controls - Mud 3 Core 4 Depth 3... | ecosystem: Environmental > Aquatic > Freshwater >...
CGGGTGTCGCGATCGTCCAGTCGCCCCGACGCCCGTTGACCTTTTTCCCGCGGGGCACTGCAGTTCCTGCAGGCACCTTTGTCGTGCAGAGCCAGGCGGGGACGTATCGGGTGGTTGTCAGCGTTATGGGACGGGTCCGTGTTCAGCGAGACCGGTAAGACTTTGAGGAGTCAGGAGAAAGCCGGGGCATGACGATGGACACGCGGGGAGTGGCAGATACACTTCGGGAATTGGAGGGTATCAGCGTGATTGGGTGGGTTTGCACCTGACTCCTGACTCCCGATCCTTTCCAGGGTTAGAAGGAAGACTGAGAAGTTGCGTCAACTCGATGAGCTTATCCAGACACGCGAGTGCCGCACCGGAGCGGATCGAGGTGCGTGCGAGTTCCATGCCTTCGCGGAGGGAGCGAGCCTTGTTGCCGGCGACGAGTCCTGCCGCGGCGTTCAAGAGGACGACGTCTCTCTTGACGCCGGCGGAATCGGAGAGCACTTCACGGATGATTGCGGCATTCCGCTGGGCATCGCCGCCCTGTATCTGCTCGATGGGGGCCCGGGCCAGGCCGAAGTCTTCAGGCACGACATAGTAGGTGCGCACCTCGCCATTCCTCACCTCCGAGATCTTCGTTTCTCCCGAGATGGTAATTTCATCCAGCCCGTCGAGACCGTGCACGACCAGTGCCCGGCGCACGCCCAATTCAAACAGCACCTGGGCCATCATATCGGTCAGCTTCTCGCTGTAAACCCCCAGAACCTGGGCGTTGGCGCCTGCTGGATTGCAGAGCGGGCCGAGCAGGTTGAAAACGGTGCGGATCTTCATCTCCCTTCTCGCCAGCATGACATAACGCATGGCGCCGTGCAGGAGGGGCGCGTAGAGGAATCCGATGCCGATCTCGTCGATGCAACGGGCAACGGATTCCGGCGGCAGGTCGATCCGGATGCCCAATGCCTCGACGACATCGGCGCTGCCGCAGACGCTCGAGACGCTGCGGTTCCCATGCTTGGCAACACGGATTCCAGATCCCGCAACCACAAACGCGGTTGCGGTGGAAATGTTGAATGTTCCTGCGGCATCGCCTCCGGTGCCGCATGTATCCACGAGCATTTCATGATCCGTGCCCGAAAAAGCCGCCGCGACCTCCGCTTTCGACCGGACGGGAGAAGCCCTGGCCCGGATGACACGGGCGAAACCGATCAACTCTTCGACGGTTTCGCACTTCATCCGCAATGCAGTCAGGAAGGCCGCGATCTGTGCATCTGTTGCCTTGCCAGTCATGATGGCGTCCATGACCGATTCGGCTTCGGCGCGGTCGAGGTGCTGCCCTTCTACCACCCTGCGGATCGCATCGACGATATCCACGGTCGCCTCAAAGAGGAAATCGTACCGTAAGGGAATGAAATGACAAAATCAAGAATCATTGCAGACTGTTACTCCGGCCTTCGGCCGTGTCCCTCTGCCGGGCTCCGGCGTTTCGTCGAAGTGGCGAAATGCGCTCAATACAACGGAACCTCCCCCTCGGAATCGATATCGGAGTCGCTGTCGGGACTGGATTCATAATTGGCATCGGATTCCAAGTGGATCGTGAGACGCCGCATTGAATTCGGCTGCGACGCGACATCGATATCGATTTTGACGGTGACTCCGAAACCGACGGTAGCGCGGATCATCCCGGCCGGGCGGGGCAGGCTAAAGCCATGCAGCATAGCCGGTTACTCATCTTCAGCGCCGCGACGGGAAGGAGGCGGGTATATCCGATCTGCCCGAAACACCTCGCTCGATGACGGCGATTTGCGGGCAGATACAGGGCGCAGCGCGGGTGCCCGGGTTGCGGGTGGTAAAAAGCCTGTGTGATTTGTATAATTTGAGGGGAGAGTTGCCGATAAGGGAGCTGAGGCCTTTTCCAAAGGACTATCTACGTGCGAGGTGCCGCATCATGAAAGCGATTTCCTGCTTGATGGCCGGTCTGCTGCTGGCGTCTGTGTCTTCCCCTGCATATTCGCAGTCTCTGGCCGATCTGGCCAAAAAGGAGAAGGAGCGACGCCAGGCGGTGAAGACCGACGTCAAAGTCATCACCAACGAACAGACCGGCAAATACGCCGGTGCACCCGTGACCACCACCACTCGGACCGCCGAGGCCAATGCAACCGACAAGACCGCGGCCGGGACGGAGGGAGCAGCCGCGGCCAAGGAAAAGCCCGCCGTCGATGAGCCTGTCGACTTCCAGGGCAGGCCCGAGAGCTTCTGGAGGCAGACTTTTGCGGATGCGCGCCAGAAAGTGCAGGAGCTCGAGAACCAGGCGAACGTGCTGATCCTCAAGCGCAACGACCTGCAGAACCGCTTCTATCGCGAAGACAGCGGATACAAGCAGCAGGAAATCCAGCGTGAAATCCAGAAGACCATCTATGAACAGGATTTGAACAAGGAGGAACTGGCGAAAGCCAAAGCCAGCCTCGCCGACCTCGAAGTTGAAGCCCGCAAGAGCGGTGCTCTCCCCGGATGGATCAGGTAGTCTGTTTCTGTCGCGAAACTATCTTACTTCCTGGCCCTGGATGTGGACCTGGACACACCAGGAATATTTCAACAAGAGCATCTATATTCTGCAAACTGCTGCGACCGTGCACCGACAGGCAAGATCTCCAGGGATCCAAAGATTCGCGCAGCGTCTGGTGTCCTATCACCTGAAATCTCCTCACGGGTCGTCCATCCTCCTGTGATCCGCACGGGCAAGCAGAAGGACTGCGATTCCACCCGCGAAAAGCCTGTGCTCCGGCTCCTTGAAACCGGCGCCGGCGATGAGCGCTTCGAGCGCTTCGGGGCCCGGAAACGTCTGCACGCTGTCGGGCAAATACCGGTAAGGCCCATCGACTCCGGATAGCAGCGAACCGAGTCTTGGCAGGACGTGGAGAAAGTAGAACCGGTAGACACTTGCAATCACAGGTGACCTTGGCATGGAAAAGTCCAGCAATGCCAGCACTCCATCATGCCGCATCACTCGACGCATCTCCCGCAGCCCTGCCCTGGCATCGATCAGATTGCGCAGCACGAACGCAGAAACAACGGCATCGAACCGCATGTCCGGAAATGGCAAGGAGAGTGCATCCCCTTCCAAAACGAAGACTGTATTTCGGGGAGTGGCTCTGGCTAATTTCTCCTGAAAAACGCGCAGCATCGGGCGGCAGAAGTCACATCCGATGACAGGCCCGATTTCCGAAAAAGCCAAGGACAGATCACCGGTGCCGCAACCTATATCCAGGAATCGAGCCGTCCCCGGCGCGAGCCGTCGCGACACTTCCTGAACGCAGGAGCGACGCCAGCGGCGATCGATGTTTGCGGAGAGGAAGTGATTCAGGAAATCGTAGCGCCGGGCGATGGCCGAGAACATGTTCCGTACATCAGCAGATTTGGCAGACATTATTCCTTGGAAGGGAATCAGTAGAGAAACGGTTCGAGATTCAGGGGAATTGTCTTGACTGGTTCCTATTATGGTCTCCTATCCACAGTCATAATCACTCCTGACTCCTGACTTCAAACCTCAGAACACAATACCTGCTGGTGTGTTCCCAGGAACTCGGAAATGAACCGGCGCACATACCGGGGATCAAGGTTTTCGACGATTTCTGCTTGCCCGAGCCGTGACAGCAGGACCATGCGGATGCTCCCCGAGTCAAACTTCTTGTCGCGCCTCAGATTGGCCCATATTCGTGCCGCGGAAATCCCGCGCAGTGCTGGAAGTCGTTCTATGCGGTGCACCAGGGCCGCGATGCGGGCGGCATCCCGTGCTTCGAGCATTCCCAGGGAGTTGGAGAGCTCGGCGGCCGCGATCATGCCCCACGCCACTGCCTCTCCATGATTGAACCTGCGGTAGGCGCTGGCGGCTTCCAGGGCGTGTCCCAGCGTGTGTCCGAAGTTTAACACCATGCGCTCGCGCCCTTCCCGCTCGTCCTCCGCCACCACCGCGGCCTTGACGCGCATGGCCTCAAAGATGATGTGCGAGACGACAGGCGACAGGCACTGCCGCAAGTCGGCGACATTGCGTTCCAGGTACCGGAACAACTCCTCCGACCGGATCGCCCCGCACTTGACCACCTCGAAAAGGCCTGAGGCGAGCTCGCGGGGCGGCAGAGTTCCAAGCGCGCCGGTATCGGAGAGCACGGCGCGGGGCTGATGGAAGGCTCCGATGAGGTTCTTCCCTTCCGCAAGGTTCACCCCCACCTTGCCGCCCACCGAGCTGTCCACCTGCGCAAGCAGGGTGGTAGGCACCCCGACATAGGGGATGCCGCGCATGTACGTTGCGGCTGCGAATCCCGCGAGATCACCGATTACTCCGCCCCCGAAGGCGATAATCCAGGAGCGCCGGTCTGCGCGGCCGCGGATGAGGTCTCTATACAGCCGGATCAAGGTAGAATGTTGCTTGAAGCGTTCCCCGTCTCCTGCACGCAGGATCATGACCGGCCCGAAGGCATTCTCTAGCGATCGCAACAGCGATGATCCGTGCAGGCGGAGAACGCGCCGGTTGGACACCACAACCGGTGCGGTCCGGAACCCAAGCGAGTGCAGGATCCGTCCCGCGCGCGTGAGCACGCCGCTGCCGATCAAGACGGGATAACTTTGATTTCCCAGTTCGACCTGAAATTGTTTCATCGTAGAGCCCGGCGCGACCCGCTGCGCCGGCGCCACTCCTGAAGCGGAATGCCAAGGCGGCTGGCGGGGGAACGGGAAGAGTCAGCGTGAGATACCCTCGGAAGGACTGCTCGCCGCCGCAAACGCTTTTCTCGGAATCCGGCCCGCCAGAAACGCAAGCCGGCCGGCGCAAACCGCCATTTGCATCGCTTCCGCCATGCGCACTGGGTCCTGCGCGCAGGCGATCGCCGTGTTCATCAGCACTCCGTCGCAGCCCAGCTCCATGGCTGCCGATGCGTCCGAAGCGGTCCCCACGCCCGCGTCCACAATCACAGGAACCGACACGCACTCCCGAATGAACCGGATGTTGGCCGGATTCTGAATCCCGATGCCGGAACCGATGGGGGCGCCAAGAGGCATGACTGCCGCTGCCCCGGCATCCTGCAGCTTGCGGGCAACGATCGGATCATCGTTGGTATAGGGTAGAACGGTAAAACCATCCTTGACCAGAACACGGGTTGCCTCGAGCAAGGCCTGCGTGTCCGGAAACAGGGTCTTCTCGTCTCCGATGACTTCGAGCTTGACCCAATCCGAAAGGCCGGCCTCTCTTCCGAGATGCGCGGTCCGGACGGCGTCCTGCGCAGTGTAGCATCCGGCCGTGTTGGGAAGCAGCATGTAGCGAGCCGGATCGATGTAATCCAGCAATGATTCCCGCGACCGGTCGCTGATATTGACCCTGCGCACGGCAACCGTTACGATCTCCGCCCCGGATTTCTCGAGCGCATCGCGCATCAACGGGAAACTCGAGTACTTCCCCGTGCCAACGATCAGACGGGATCGGAAAGAACGTCCCGCCAGCACCAAGGTGTCCTCCGACACACTCAAACTCCTTTATGTTTAACTGTTTAAAAAAGAGGAAGTATCAAAACGGCCACGCCCCTGCGCTCAACCGCCCCCAACAAACTGCACGATCTCGACACGGTCGAACTCCCGGAGCGCAGTTTGCTCCCAATCCTGGCGCCTGACGATTTGCTGGTTCACCTCCACTGCGATCCGGCCGGGAGTAATCTTTAGATTTTCAAGAAGTTGCCGCACATTTTCCGACGCCGGAACCTCGCGTATCTCGCCGTTGATCTGCAGCTTCATCGTCGCGTACACGTCAAGTATGATACCGATTGCTGCGCGGGCAAATCAACCAGAAAAACCTTGACAGCACAGCACTTGTTCACTAATATCCATTTTTAGGTTTCTTGATCGCGTCGCGTATAACTGCTTGAATTTATAGTATTTATCTGATTCCCAACGAAACGGTACGACCTGGTTCAGTGCCGGAAGACCAGCCCCCATGCTATCCGAGGCAACGCGCAATAGAATAGAGGTGCTGAGGCAACGGTACCCGGAAGCCCGGTCGGCATTGATCCCCTCCCTGCAGATCACACAGGAAGAGAACGGTTACGTGACGCCTGAGGCAGTGCAGGAGATTGCGCGGATCTTCGGATTGTCGCCCAACGAGGTCTACGAAGTCGCCAGTTTCTACACGATGCTCTATAAGAAGCCTGTGGGCAAATATGTGATCCAGATCTGCACCAACATCTCCTGCCTTTTATGCGATTGTGAAAAGCTCCTGGCTCACCTGCAGGTGAGACTGGGAATCAAGCCCGGCGAGACGACTCCCGACAGGAAGTTCACTCTCGTCGAGGTGGAATGCCTGGCATCCTGCGGCACGGCTCCCGTGGTGCAGATCAACGAAGACTATCACGAAGACCTGACGATCGAGAAACTGGACTTGATCCTGGACTCCCTGAACTGATGGAAGACTGGCTGTTTTACCTTTTCGGCGCCATTGCGCTGACCGCGGCGCTGTTTGTGGTGCTGATGAAGCGGGTGTTTTACTCGGCGCTCTCGCTGATCATCTGCCTGTGCGCGATAGCCGGGATCTACCTGCTCCTGGAAGCGCCGTTCATTGCGGCGGTTCAGATCATCGTGTATGCCGGCGCGATCATGGTGCTGTTTCTCTTTGTCATCATGCTCCTGGATCCCTTTTCCGGAGCGCTCCCGGCCGACAAGCGGAAATACCTTCGTTACTGCGCTCTGGTTCTGGGTGCCGCCACGTTGCTGCTGCTCGTGCCGTTGCTGCGGTCCTACGATCCCGGCGGGACGCCCCACGATTCCGTAAGCGCGACAACGGCAACAGGAAGCGTATCGGTTCTGGCCGAAACCCTGTTCCGGGACTACCTCCTCCCGTTTGAGGTGACGTCGGTTTTGATTCTGGTCGCCATTATCGGGGTGGTAGTCCTCGCCAAACGTCAGACATAGGGAGAACATGAGCATATTGCACTGCCTGATACTGAGCGCGCTTCTTTTCACCATCGGGACCGTGGGGGTGATTGTCAAGAAGAACATCATTGCCATATTCCTGTGCATCGAGCTGATGCTCAATGCCGTCAATCTGAGTTTCGTGGCGTTCTCCAGGTATCTCAACCAGGTGCACGGGCAGATTTTTGTCTTCTTTGTCATGGTGGTGGCTGCGGCGGAAGCAGCCGTGGGTCTGGCGATCGCCATCGCACTTTTCCGCAACCGAAACACGTTGAGCATCGATGATGCCGACATCATGAAGTGGTGAGAGGCTTCCGGGCATGATGGATTATTTGTGGCTCGTCCCGCTGTTGCCGCTGCTGGGTTCTGCGGTCAACGGGATTCTAGGCAGGCGGTTCCCGAAGCGCCTCGTCTCCATCATCGCCTGCACCAGCGTGGGTGCCTCATTCGCAGTCGCCGCCGGCGCGGTGGCTGCCCTGGCCGGGATGCCGGACGGCGAGCGGCACGTTGTGATCCCTCTGTTCACCTGGATTGCCTCCGGCGACTTCGTCGCACGGGCCGAATTCCTGTTTGACCCGCTCTCCGCGGTCATGGTGCTGGTCGTGACGGGAGTCGGTTTTCTCATTCATCTGTATTCCATCGGCTACATGCATGCGGAAGACGGTTACTACCGCTTCTTTTCCTACCTCAACCTCTTCATGTTTTCGATGCTGGTGCTGGTGCTTGCCGGCAATTTTCTGCTCATGTTCGTCGGATGGGAAGGGGTTGGCCTCTGCTCCTACCTCCTCATCGGCTATTACTTCGAACGCCGCAGCGCAGCCGATGCCGGCAAGAAGGCTTTCATCGTCAACCGGATCGGGGATGTCGGCTTCATCCTGGGGATCCTGTTGATATTTGCGACCTTCCACAGCCTCGATTTTGAAGGGATATTTCGCCGGATCGCATCCGACCCGGGACAGTTCCCTGTCGAGGCGGGGTTTGGCGTGCTGACCGCGATCGGCGTGCTGCTGTTCATCGGGGCAACAGGGAAGAGCGCGCAGGTCCCTCTCTATGTGTGGCTGCCCGATGCCATGGAAGGTCCCACCCCGGTCAGCGCGCTGATTCACGCTGCCACGATGGTGACTGCCGGCGTCTATATGGTGGTGAGATGCGCCCCGATCTTCAGCCGTTCCCCGATTGCTCTCGAAGTGGTTGCCGTTATTGGAATCCTGACGGCTCTAATGGCGGCTACCATCGGGCTTGTGCAGAGGGACATCAAACGGGTTCTTGCCTACTCGACGGTCAGCCAGCTGGGGTACATGTTCGTGGCCGCAGGCGTCGGCGCCTACTCCGCCGGCATATTCCATCTGGTGACGCACGCGTTCTTCAAGGCACTCCTCTTCCTGGGCGCCGGGAGCGTAATCCACGCCATGGGGGGCGAGCAGGACCTGATGAAGATGGGGGGGTTGCGCAAGTTCACCCCCACCACCCATGCCACAATGCTTGTCGCCGCGCTGGCCATCAGCGGCATTTTCCCTTTTGCAGGGTTCTTCAGCAAGGACGAGATCCTCTGGTCCGCCTGGGCCAACGGGCACCCGGCAATCTGGCTCGCCGGGCTGGTGACGGCGGGCCTGACGGCGTTCTACATGTTCCGGCTGATCTTTCTGTCGTTTTACGGATCCGGGCGTTTCCCCGAGGAAACGCGGCATCACCTGCACGAGTCGCCCCCTTCGATGACGGGGCCCCTGGTCGGGCTTGCCCTGCTTTCGACCGTCGGCGGATTTGTCGGACTCCCCGCCTGGATGAACCTGGGCCCCAACCGATTTGAGCGGTTTCTGGCGCCGTCCCTGGAGTATGCCGCACGCGGCGAGCACCCGGAGGCTTCCCACAGTCTCGAGTTCGGCTTCGCCGCAGTCTCCGTGCTGGTCGCACTCGCCGGCATCTATGTCGCCTATCGTTTCTACGTGGCTGCTCCAGGAATTGCGCCCCGGCTCGCACAGCGCATGGCGGGAGTGTACCGGCTGCTGCTGCACAAGTATTACGTGGATGAAGCCTACGATGCTCTGATCGTGCATCCGGTAGCGGACGGTTCCCGCCGCATACTCTGGACGGGGGTGGACGTCGGCATCATCGACGGCGCCGTAAACGGCGCAGGACGTCTGGTGCAGGGCTCGGCATCGGTGTTGAAGCATTTGCAGAACGGCCTGGCCCGCAACTATGCGGCCTGGATCTTTGCCGGAGCCGTGGTGATTCTGTTTTACATATATATGGTGCGAGGGTAGCGGCGGGCGCCGCGCCCGCGAGGTTGATGAGCAAGGCATGCATATTCCGAATATCCTGAGCCTGATCACGTACCTTCCGGCGCTCGCCGGAACCGCGCTGATGCTGTTTCCGAACCGCTCTGGCACGGCGATCAAGACCTTCGCGTTCCTTGCGTCGGCGGCGACATTTCTGATCTCACTGCTCCTGTTTTTCCAGTTCGACGTTTCCACCGCGCAGATGCAGTTCGAGGAATCGGTTTCCTGGATGGAAGGCGGGGCGATCCGGCACCACCTCGGCATCGACGGGCTCAGCCTTCTCCTGATCCTGCTCACGACGTTCATCACGCCACTCGCCGTCGTTTCGTCCTGGAACGCGGTGACCCGGCGCGTTAAAGCCTACATGATCTGCATGTTGTTCCTGGAGACCGGGATGATCGGCGTTTTCGCCGCCTTGGATCTCGTGCTGTTCTATGTTTTCTGGGAAGTGATGCTGATCCCGATGTATTTCCTTATCGGCGTGTGGGGCGGCGAAAGGCGCGTGTATGCGGCCGTGAAGTTCATCCTGTACACGATGGACGGTTCCCTGCTCATGCTGGTGGCCATCCTGTACCTTTACCATGTCAACGGCGGCGCCTCGTTCGATCTCGTGGAGATCACCAGGAATCTGGCGGCCGGAAGCATACGGCTTTCCGGTCGCGAGGAGTTCTGGCTCTTCCTGGCGTTTCTTCTCGCCTTTGCCATCAAGGTCCCCTTGTTCCCGTTCCACACGTGGCTCCCGGACGCGCACGTGGAGGCCCCGACCGCCGGCTCGGTCATCCTGGCCGGCGTGCTGCTGAAGATGGGGACCTACGGCCTCCTTCGGTTCTGCCTGCCTCTCTTTCCCACCGCTTCGATCGCCGCCGCTCCGTACCTCTCGGTGCTCGCGTTGGTCGGCATCGTGTATGGCGCGCTGGTGGCCATGGTCCAGCCGGACCTGAAGAAGCTGGTTGCCTACTCATCCGTGAGTCACATGGGGCTGGTCGTGCTCGGCATCTTCGCATTCACGCAGCAGGGCCTGCAGGGATCGACGATCCAGATGCTCAACCACGGGCTGTCCACGGGCGCTCTCTTCCTCCTCGTGGGGATGATCTACGAAAGGCGCCACACGCGCCTGATCTCCGATTTCGGCGGCCTGGCGCACGGCAATCCCGTTCTGGCTGCGATGTTCCTCGTTGTGACGCTCTCCTCGATCGGCCTGCCCGGCCTGAACGGCTTCGTGGGCGAGGTGCTCATCCTCGCCGGGACCTTTCTCAGGAGTCCGGTATACGCCGCGGTCGCAGCGACAGGGATGATCCTCGGTGCGGTATACATGCTCTGGATGTACCAGCGCGTATTCCTTGGAAAAGTCACCAATCCGGCGAATCTGGAAATGACGGACATCAGCCTCAGGGAGAAGGTGCTGCTCGTGCCGATTCTGATCCTGATGCTCTGGATCGGCGTCTACTCGTCGCCCCTCCTGGAACGGATGGATGCCAGCCTGCAGCTCGTGCAGAAGCGCATCCACGCCGCACACGCCCCCGGAGGCGGATTCAGGGTGGAACAGCGCCAGGGCAATCCGGAAAGGTCAGGAGCGAACCAGTGATGAGCATCGACTACTTCGCCATCCTCCCTCAGATCATTCTGGTGCTGGCCGGGATGGTGATTCTGCTGCTCGAACCTTTGACCGCGCCCGGACGAAAGGGGCTGCTCGGCCAGATCGCCGTGGTGGCATCGTTCCTGGCCGCATGTGCGCTCTCCTTCCAGCCGCTGGGGAGGTCGCAGGCCAGTTTCCACGGCATGTTCCTGGCCGACAACTTCAGCTTCACGTTCCAGTGGCTCTTTTACATCATTACCGGCGTATGCGCCCTGATCGCGCTTCATTTCAACGAGCGGGAAGGAACGCAAAGGGGAGAGTATTATGCCCTCCTGCTGTTCGCCTGCTCCGGTATGTCGCTCATGGCTGCCAGCGGCGACCTGATCCTGACCTTCCTGGGCATCGAGATCCTGTCGATCGCGACTTACATCCTTGCCGGATTCAAGCGCACCGACGCGAAGTCAAACGAGTCGGCGGTCAAATATTTCCTCCTCGGATCCTTCGCCACCGCGTTCCTGCTTTACGGCATCGCGCTGATTTACGGAAGCACCGGCACCACGAACTACGACGCAATCCGTCAGATCGCCTCACTGCAGGGCGTGCCCCAGGTCACCCTGATTCTGGGGCTGGGGCTGCTCCTGATCGGATTCGGATTCAAGATAGCCACAGTCCCGTTCCATGCGTGGGCGCCCGACGTATATGAAGGAGCCCCCACCGCAGTTACGGCGTTCATGATCGTCGGACCCAAGGCCGCGGGCTTTGCCGCCCTGGTGCGGATCCTGGTTCAGGCGCTGCCGTCGCTTCAGGCCGACTGGAACACGATCCTCTGGGCTTCGGCAATCCTGACCATGACTGTGGGGAACATCGTCGCCACCCGCCAGTCGAACATCAAACGCATGCTCGCCTATTCGGCGATCGCCCATGCCGGCTACATTCTGATCGGCATCGTCGCTAACAGCGTCGCCGGATATCGTGCGGTTGTGTTCTACCTGATCGTGTATACAGCCATGAACCTGGGGGCGCTGAGCGTCATTCTGTCCCTGAGCGGCCGGGGCGACCGCCGCGTGGACCTGGAGGATTTTTCGGGGCTGGGCAGGATTCAGCCGCTGGCGGCCGCTGCGCTCTCGCTCTTCCTGATATCGCTTGCCGGAATCCCGCTCACCGGAGGCTTCATAGGCAAATTCCACCTCTTCAGCGCCGCCGTCCAGAAGGGGTACATCGGCCTGGCGATTGTCGGCGTCCTCAACAGCGTCGTCTCGGTGTATTACTACTTCCGCGAGATGATTTTCATGTACATGAAGGAGCCGAAGGAAGCCGACGCGGAACCTATTCCGGCGCCGACTCTCGCGGTGATCGCGATTGCGGCGGCCAGCATTGTCTGGCTCGGGATCTCGCCGAACTCCATACTCAACCTTGCCAGCCGCTCGATCCTTCTTCTACAATAGTTATTGCCATGAAAGACATCCGGAAAAAGCTGCAGGAAGAACTCAATGCCATTGAGCGCGAGCTGCGCGTCGACCTGCCCAGGGAAATCCTGCGGGCCCGGGAACATGGGGATCTTAGCGAGAACGCGGAGTACAAGGCGGCCAAGGAGCGGCAATCCTATCTGGAGGGGAAAAAGGCCAACCTTCAGTCCCGACTTGCGTCCTTGTCGCTGATCAATCTCGACAAGATCCCGCATGACCGGGTGGCCTACGGGTCGCGCGTGGTGCTGTACGATGCGAACGACGACAAGGAGCTCCGCTATACGCTGGTTTCCTCTGAAGAATCCGATATCAGCCGCGGCAGGATTTCCATCTCCTCGCCGATCGGCAGGAGTCTTCTGGGAAAAACTCCGGGAGAGGAAGTCACGATCGTCACTCCGTCGGGCAGGAAGGAATACGAGATCCGCGAACTGGCGACGATTCACGACCTCGACGAGTGAGCCGCGGACAGGAAAATCTCCTGCCGCCCATCCATCGCTCACCGGTCTGGAACCGCGAAGACCTCAAGGACCTCAAAGAAAGTGCTTTGAGGACTTGAGGTCTTCGCGGTTCAGCTTTTCAGGCCTGTCGAGGCGATGCTCTGCTTCTGCCACGCGCCCGAACAGGGCGGATCCGAAAGGATGAGCCCTGTCCGCGAGGTCTTCCTTTAGGTGAACAGCAACAGCATGATGACCACGAAGGTCAGCAGCGCCAGGAACTCGATGAATGCCAGTCCCAGGAAGATGAAAATGCGGATTGTATCGGTTGCTCCGGGATTTCGGGAAACCCCTTCGCACGCGGCAGCCAGGGCGCGACTCTGGGCATAGCCGCAACCGGCGGCAGCCAGCGCCATGCCGAATCCTGACGAGATCAGCAGCCACTGGCCTTTCTCTCCCGCTGCAGCTGTCTCACCCTGTGCAAAAACCGGAGCAGCCACGGTCATCAGAATCAACCCAAGGAAAATGGCCAGAATCAACTTTCTTCCCATCACAAATCTCCTTTCAAGAGTAGCCATGCGCACAGCAGATGCGTCCGATCCTTCCTATGCCGCCACGGCCTGCGCCTGGTGCGGCGGGCTCGCCGGATGCTCAGCCTGATGGCCCGATCCGTGCGCCTCACTCTCCTCCACCGCGCCGGAAATGTACACCATGGTCAACAGGACGAAGATGAAAGCCTGGATCGTGCTGGCGAACAGACCCAGAAACATGACCGGGATGGAAGTCAGGAACGGGAAAATGTATTGGTTGAGGGATCCAATGATCAGCTCCTCTGCAAAAATGTTGCCGAAGAGCCTCATGCTCAGCGAGAGCATTCGGGCCATGTGACTTACGATTTCTACCGGGAACAGCAGCCACGCGAGCCACCATACCGGTCCCATGAAGTGCGCCAGATAGGACCAGAACCCATGCTTGCGGATGCCGTGATAGTTGTAATACACGAAAACCGGGATCGCACAGGAGGCGGTGACGTTCAGATTGGCCGTCGGCGACAGGAAGCCGGGAATCATGCCCAGGATGTTGCCGATGAAAATGTAAATGCCCAGGGTCCCGATCAGCGGCAAATACGCCCGGTACTCCTTGCCGATGACCCCCTGCATCAATCCCTGGAGAGCATCCAGAAAAACCTCCACGAGGTGCTGCGCGCGGGAAGGATTCTCCACGTCCAGACGGCGCCGGAGCCAGAGGGAAAAAACAATCAGGCCCAGCGAAATCAGGAGAATCATCACGATATGGGCGGGGACGGCATGGTGTTCTCCGCCGACGTGATATCCGAGTGCCCTCGCGGCCGGATCGAACAGATACTGATTGATGAGATTCGCGACCGGGCTTTGCTCGTGCATAGCTATCTTGGGCTGCTGCCGAAAGCTTCGAGGATGCCTTCAACGAAAACGCTGCAGAGGAAAACCGCAAAGCCTGCCACTGCAGCGAGTAGGTTCAAAAAAAGAAAACGGATCATAACATAGAGGCATAGGGGAATCAACAAAAGGCGCAAAAAAAACCCGGCTAACACCTTCGATTTCGCGCCCTTGGGCTCCCTCGACAAAACCAGCCCGATGGAAGTGCGCAACCATGCCAGGTCGCCCGCCGCAAGGAGCGCACCGGCCAGGAAGGACAGTCCCGCACCACCGCCGAAGAGCACCCACGTGAGGATCGTCCCGACCAGTGCGAGTCCCAGACCCAGTTGCAGCAGGCGCTTTTCAAGACTGTCCACTCGAGGGTTACTCCTGATTGTCCCGTTTCGGGGCAAGGATTCGGATGATCTGAAAAAATCCGGCTCCGGCACCGACCAGTGTGAACACGATGCTTCCCCAGGGGAAGGTCCGCAACAGCCGGTCGAGCACAAAGTTTCCCAGCAGCCACCCTGCGAGCATGGATGCCGGAAGAATGGTAATGATGGTCGATAACGCCGCGATTCTCGCGGCCATCGATCTGCGTCTTTCCTCGCGGTCCTGCTGCTTGCTGGCCATCGCCCCGGCACTGTAACATATCCCTCCCCGGGATGTCGCCCTCCGGCAGCAAAACGGCATCGCCCGCAGGTATTTTCCGACTCGGATTCCACAGCGCGATCGCTCTCGGAATCACGACCGGTCCGGCGTCGTATGACGCTCCAAGACGACCTGACTGCGCCAGTCTCCATGTTGACCCGGGGTCCGGTTGGGAGTACGCCGTCGCCCCGTTCTTTCCGCTTGTGCCCCTGAAAAGAATGCCCTATAGTGCCTCAACGGTTCGGTTTCCACGAGTGCCGCCGGGAGTATCCGGCGCATTCGCGCGCGTGAAGGATCATTGAATGGAGGCATTATGACAGCACCCGCATTCCGGCTGCAGCGCAAGCTTCAAACTCGTTGGTATTACGCCGCGCTCATCCTGTGTATCACCCTGCTCCCGATTGTGCTTCTGGCCCAGAGCGGAGGGCAGACGGTGGCGAAGACCGCTCCTGCCACGTGGGCTGACGAAATCATCAACAAAGAGGGGTATGTGAGCCCTCCGCCGGAGCTAGCCGAGGCGGTCCTGGCACCGCGGTGGAGCAATGTCAATCTCTCAAACATCAGTTCGGACAAGAAATGGTTCCTGAGCATGATCGGCGACGGGCCGGTGGTCATGAAGACGTTTTCCAAGCCGTTCGATGAACTGGGTGGCGTTTTCATCGATTTCAAGGCGAACCGCGCCAGGTCGCTGACCATCAACAACAGCGTCGGGATTCAGATCATATCTGCGGCGGACGGTTCGAAAAGGCAGATACAGATCCCGGCAGGCGCTCGCGTATCCAATGCCACCTGGTCCCCTGACGGCAAGAACATCGCCTTTTATGTTCACGGTGAGGATGCGACGCACATCTGGATCGCGGACGTGGCAACACTGAAATCGCGCCAGCTCACGAAAACCCCCGTACTGGCAACACTCAATTCAGGCTTCGATTTCACTGACGACAGCACGCAGATCGCGGTTGTGCTCATACCGGACGGACGCCCCCCGAGACCCGCCGAGCCCCCGGCTCCAACCGGACCGGAGGTGAAGGTAAGCGAGAGCGACAGGAATCGCCTGCGCACTTTCCCCAGCCTGATGGCGGCGTCCCACGATTTCGATCTGCTGGAATGGCATGCCACTGGCCAGGTTGCGCTCATCAATGTGCAGACCGGCGCCGTGACCAAGGTCGGGAAGCCCACCATGGTGCGTTCGATGGATGCGTCCCCGAATGGAAATTACCTGCGGGTCACGCGGATGACGAAGCCGTTTTCCTACATAGTACCGGTCAGCAATTTCGGCTCAGTCGAGGAGGTGTGGGACACCGGCGGGAAGGTCCTGACCGAATTGAGCAAACGGGATCTCAATCTCGGCGCCACGCCCGACGATCCCAACCCGGATCCGGCACCGGCGCAGGGCGGCGGCCGGGGCGCCGGCGCGGAGCAGGGCAAGCGTGAGCTGACATGGCGCCCGGATGGCCAGGGATTCACGTACCTGGAGCAGGAACCGGCGCCGCCTGGAGCCGCCGGCACCGGCGGGGGAACGGGTCGCGGCACGGCAACCGGCCGAGGCGGCACGGGAGCCAGAGGTGGGACGGACGCTGCGGCTGGCCGCGGCCAGCAGGGCCCTCCCCGCAAAGATCGCCTCATGCATTGGATGCCCCCCTTCGACGCCAAGAGCACCAAATTGATTTTTGAAAACAACACGCGTATGTCAAGCCACCGTTTCTCTCCCGACATGCAGATACTCTTCTTCCGGGAAACGAGCGGTCAGAACAATGTCGATTACGCGGTGTACCTCAGCGACCCGACACAGCGCTTCACGCTGACCCGCTTCCGTACCGATGATCCGAGCCCGGGCTCCCTGGTTGGAGTTCGAGGCGGCGGTGGCGGCGGCCGGGGCGGCGGTGGAGGTCGTGGCGGCGGTGGTGGCGGGGGTGGAACGGTTCTGCTCTCGGCGGACGGCAGCAGCGTGTTTTACCAGGGGGTGCTCAACGACAAAGAGCCGGAGAAGATCGGACCCAAGACGTTCATTGACAAGGTCTTGATCAAAACCGGTGACAAAACGCGCGTTTTCGAGAGCGACAACAACGACGCTTACGAAAGTGTTTCGGCCATCGTCGACATCGACGCCGGCCGCCTGATTGTCGAGCGCCAGGGCCCGACCCAGGTGCCTCAGAACTTTCTGGTGGACAGCACGGGCAGGAAACAGCTGACCGAAAACAAGGATCTGTTCCCCGATCTCACGACGGCGCCCAGGCAGCGCATCCCGGTCGAACGGGCCGACGGCATCAAGTTCAAGGTGAGCGTGATGCTTCCTCCCGGCTATAAGGAAGGAACGCGCCTGCCGGCGATATTCTGGTTCTATCCGAGGGAGTTTGAGAACCAGGAAGCGATCGAACGCCCCGATCGAACCTTTAATAAGAATACGTTCCAATCCTTTGGCAACCGGTCCATGCAGTTTTTTGTCAGGCTGGGTTACGCCGTGGTCGTCGACACTCCCGGCGCCATCCCGATCGTCGGGCCGCAGGGGCAGCAGAACAACAACTACGTGAACGACCTTCGCAACAGCCTGTCGGCCGTGATTGACGAACTCGACCGCCGGGCAATCGTCGACCGTACGCGCCTCGCCATCGGCGGCCACAGTTACGGTGCGTTCACGACGGTCAATGCCATGGTGCACACGCCGTTCTTCAAGGCAGGCATCGCCGGCGACGGCGCCTACAACCGGACGCTGACGCCGATCGGCTTCCAGAGCGAGCGCCGCGACCTCTGGGAGGCGCCCAACGTATACCTGGGCATGTCGCCGTTCCTCTACGCCAACAATCTAACCGGCGCGCTGCTGATGTACCATGGCATGCACGACCAGAATGTCGGCACCGATCCGGACAACTCCATCCGATTATTCCACGCGCTCAACGGATTGGGGAAAACAGTTGCGATGTACCGATACCCTCTGGAAGACCACGGTCCGGCTTCCCGGGAAACTCTCCTGGATCTGTGGGCGCGCTGGTCTGCCTGGCTCGACAAGTACGTCAAAAATCCTCAGCCGATTGTCAAGGCACCCGCACCCAAGAAGTAGTGTCCACCCCATCGGGCGCCGGGAAAACCCCCGGCGCTCGATGCAAAACCACTTTTGCAAATGGCGGATCTCTGGTAGGCTTTTTCCGCCCGGAGAGGTACCGAAGAGGTCGTAACGGGCTCGACTCGAAATCGAGTTAGGGGCCAAAAGCCTCTACGGGGGTTCGAATCCCCCCCTCTCCGCCACCTGTCTGCTCAAGTATCTGTCATTGTTGTAGATATACAACAAAATCCAATATGCCCGCCGTTTTACCCACCAATTCTTGCAGTCGGCCCGGAGGCAAAAACCTCCCAAAAGCTCCATGTTGCCCCTCTGGTGATCGGCATTGTTTGCGAAATCAAACCCTGCGTAATCGCGGACTGGACTCGCGAAGCACGCTTCACGACCCCGCATAGTGTTTGACGAGATCTTTTCTTGCTTTGGGAAAAGGTCAGGACACCCACTTTGTGTCTTTCCTTTTTAGATCCGTTTCTGAGGCGATGCAGAGGGATGGGCAATCGTGATTGGGGACATCAAAAGTCAGGACACCCACTTTATGTCTTTCCTTTTTAGATTCGTTTCTGAGGCGATGCGGAGGGATGGGCAATCGCGATTGAGGAAGCGAATTGGGCGGTTGAGTACTTGAGAAAAACAACCCCGAGCGGGTCAGGACCTTACGGCGGTCATCAGCATGCAA
>Ga0113563_10000552_pt1 | contig 18454 bp, 16 predicted proteins | sample Mud3Dept3metaG_FD_80117 | JGI IMG/M metagenome (GOLD analysis project Ga0113563, IMG submission 80117) | Freshwater wetland microbial communities from Ohio, USA, analyzing the effect of biotic and abiotic controls - Mud 3 Core 4 Depth 3... | ecosystem: Environmental > Aquatic > Freshwater >...
CGACCGACCGCAAGAAAACCTACACAATGCCCTACTATGCCGACTTCGTCGCCAAGCGCTCGGTGCGCCTCCCCTACGCCTACCTCATCCCGCTCGCCGGGACCGAGGCGGCCGACAAGCTCCGCCAGCACGGCATCTCCGTCGAGCGTCTGACCGAGGCCGTGACCCTCGAGACGGAAGCGTTCAAGCTCAAGGAGATCAAGGGCGCCGAGCGCCTCTACCAGGGCCATCGGACCAACACGGTCAAGGGCGAGTACGCCGTCGAGAAGCGGGAATTCCCGAAGGGGACCTGGCTCGTGCGCATGGCCCAGCCCCTCGGCCGCCTGGCCGCCTACCTCCTCGAGCCGGAGAGCGACGACGGCCTGCTCGTCTGGAATTATTTCGACCGCGACATCGTCGCCCAGTGGGGCCGCGGCGCCCAGACCTACCCCGTGTACAAGCTGTACACGCCGGTGAATCTGGCAACCGAAGCGATCGATTAGTTACTCGCCTGGCCCCCTTCTCCTTCCGAGAAGTCTCCGCGGCGGCGAGGGAATTCGCCACGTCCCTCTCGGGACCGGATGAGCCAGCAGGCCCAGAAGATCCCCGTTGTGGAGGGGGGACCCGCGGAGCGGGGGGAACCGAACGAACTGGTTCCCGGGGTCGGGGAGCTAGAGGCGATTCCCGAGCACAGCCGAAAGGAGACTTCTTCGAGCCGGAGGCTTTACTTTTTCTTCTTCTTGGCCGAGACGAGATACTTGCCGCAGTTCTCGCAGACGTAGATGTCGTTGGAATCTTCCATGGCCGAGTACATCTGGGTGGAGATGTTGATGTTGCAGCCCTGGCAGACGCCTTCGACGGCGTCGGCGACGGCGAAGCCGTAGCGCTCCATCAGCCGGTCGAAACGGGACAGGAGGTCGCGGTCGAGCTCCTCCCGGATCATGGCCGCGTGCTTGTGGAGCTCCTTCTGCTGCTCCTTGGTCGCCTTCTTCTTCCGCAGCTCGATCTCCTGGAGCTTCTTGAGCAGGCGGGCCCGGCTGACGATCTTCTCTTCGTGGACGAAACGGAACTCGATCCCGGCCAGGATGTCGTAGAGCTCCCCCTTGTCCTTGGCCGCGAGGATGCGGCCGCGGTTCTCGGCCCGGATGAGGAAGCGGGCCAGGCCGGCGAAGAGGTGGTTGAAGAGGCCGGGCAGGGTCGGGTTCCAGACGACGAGGATGATCAGGTGGACCTTCTGGCTGTCGTGGGCGTCGAAGTCGATGCCCTTCTCCGACCGGCCGACGGCGACCGCGATCTCGCCGCCGGAATCGACGCGGGCGTGGGGCAGGGCGACGCCGTAGCCGATGGCCGTGGAGACGAGGTTCTCGCGGTCGATGATCCGGGTCAGGATGAGCTTCTTGTTGTCGATGAGCTTCTGCTTGGCCAGAACGTCGAGCAGCTCTTCGATCGCTTCGACCTTGTCCTTGCTCTTCAGGTCGTAGAGGACCTGGTGGGGCTTGAGGTAATCGGAAAACTTGGTGATATGAGGGGCGGGTTTGGTCTCCATTACCCAAAAAGTCTAACACACCCGGCCCGAAAAGCCAATGGCCCTTTTCGGCGCCAGGCGCGTCGCCTCCCGGGCCGAGGGACAGGCGGCTCAGGGGGACAGGGCCGGCTTCTTCTCGCCAAAAGAGAAGTGCTGCTGGACCATCACCCAGCGGCCGTCCCGTTTTTCGAGCACGCCGGTCCAGCGGGTGTCCTCCCAGCTCGCGGGCCGTCCCTTCCACTCGTTGATGTCGTCGAGGAGGCCCGAGAACCAGGCCACGTCGCCGGACCGCGAGAGCTTGATCCTGAGGTCCCGGATCTCGTAACGGACCGCCTTGAAATCCGGGCTGCCCCAGAAGGCCTCGGCCTTCTTGAATTCCTCGAAGCCTTTGACGACCTTCCCGTCGGGATGGACCTCGAGGAAATCGGGGTCGTTGGCGATGACGCCGTAGAGAAGCCCGAAATCCTTCGTCTTGGCCCAGCCGATGCAGGCGTGGATGGCTTTTTCGACCTGCTTCAGCTCGTCGCCGCCGCCCGCGACGGACGAGCCGGCGCGCCCCGGCCCCTCGGCCGATGCGAGAACGATCGCGAGTCCCAGCAGCGGAACGAGAACGAACGTGCGCTTGGTCATGGGATCAGATCCTCTCATAGGTCTCGACGGTCCGTTCGTGCTTGACGGCGCCGGTGTGGGCCGTGCCGAGAAGCTCGACGACCAGGACCTCCGCCTCCTCATCCGGGCGGGTCCGGGGGCAGTGCTCGACAGCCCGGGGAACCAGGATGATCTCGCCCTCCCGGACCTCGACGGTGTTCGTCTTGAAGCACATCTCCATGCGGCCCGTCACGACATAGAACAGCTCGTCGCCGTTGTCGTGGCTGTGCATGACGAACTCGCCCTGGAGCTTCGACAGGAACACCTGAAGATCCCGGCCTTCCGCGATCAGATGAGGATGCCACTGTTTCGTGAACAGGGCGAGCTTTTGAGTCAGGTTGACAGCGTCCATCTCGGAATCTCCTCCGGGCCCGAGGCCCCTACTTTTTCAGCTCCTCGATCATCTTGACCGCGTTTCGGTTGCCGGGATCCAAATCGAGGACCTTCCGAAAATTCCCGACGGCGCGTTCCGCCTTCCCTCGGGAGGCGCAGTAGTACGCCAGGACTTCGTAAGCGGTGAACGACCGGGGAAACAGCTCGACGTTCTTTTCGAGGATGGCGAAGAGCATCCGCTCGTCCTCGGGGGCCTGGAAGTTGTAGGCGAAGACTCCCATGAAGAACTCGCTCGCAAGCCCGGCCGCCCGGATCCTCCCCACCAGGGTGTCCAAGGCCGCCGCAGCCTCGCGGTCCTTTCCCTCGCGATAGAGCCGGGCTGCGTCGTCGGCAAGGATCTGCATTTCATCGACGGCCGCCTTCAGGCCCTCCTCCTTGGTCTTGCCGAAGGCCTCGGCCGCTTTTCTCGCCTCGACGAGGGCGGCATCCATTGCCGACGCCACAGGGACGGGGATATCGGGCATGACGCCGGTCCCCTCCCAGTTCCCGCCGGTGACGGGGCTGACGGAGCGTTCCGTCGAGATGTAGAACTCGAATTGGCTGTCGATGCCGAAGACGTCCGTGGAGTGGGCCCCGCCTCCGGTCGGCTCTCCGACGAGCCTGGCCCTCTTCAGCGCCTGCATGTCGTAGGCGAAGGATTCGGAGGCGGAGAACGTGTTCGGACCGGTCAGGATCAGGAGAGGGACGTCGAGGCGCGGTTCCATGCCGATGTCGCGGCGGGTCCAGCTCTCGGTCAGCGTGCCTGTCTGGCGGGCGTACGATCCGCTCAGTTGGGTCGGGTACGGCAGGAAGTAGCTGCTCAGATAATCCCCTGAGCCTCCGCCGTTCTCCCGGACGTCGATGATGAGGGCCCGGGCGTCGGCCAGAAAAGTCATGGCCGCCAGGGCCATGGGCTTAGCCTGATCGAAGGAATAGAACCGCCGCAGGTCGAGGTAGCCGATGCCCGGCTCGAGCCACTCCAGTCGATGGAAACCGACGTTCTCCTTAAGCCTCAGGCGGAAATAGCGGACGGGGTGATGGAGGGACCCGGAGGCCTTCTCGCCGACGTCGCTAGGGACCATGACCCGGAAGTTGAGATGCTTGTCGCCGGTGATGGCGATGAGGTCGGCGTTGACCTTCTCCGCGAATCCTTTGGCCTCGGACAACGTGTCGTAGGCCCGCGCGGCGCACCTCGCCCGGAACGCGTCGGCAAAGCCTTTGGCCTTATCGGCTAGGACGTACTTGCTCTCGACGATGTCGGCGATCTTACGGAGCACACCTTCCCGATAAGCCTTGTCCGTGAGGCTCTGCGGCGGTTGGGCGAAGACGGGGCTCAGGAAGCCGAGGAGGATCGCCAGGACGACGAGACCGTTAAAGAGGGAATATCTTCGCATGGGTGATTCTGCCCTCCCTTCTGTCTATCCCCGTCCTTAGCACAAATCGTGCCAGCGGGCCCACAGGGCCGGGACGACGGCCGGCCGGCATATCTATTTTATCGAAGGTATCACGGCAGACCGCTGGAACGAGCTCGTCGGGACGAACTGGGGCAGGTCCGTCCGCTCCTGGAGCAGGTCGACGATGCCGCGGGCCCAGCCGACGATCTGGAGGGCGCCGCGGAGGTCCCAGTCGGGCTGGATCTCGTCGCCGACCTTGTGGTATTTCGTCCGCCGGTATTCCTCGAACTTCCGCTGGACGAGGTCCTTGTCCGGCCCCCTGGCCGCGATGCCCTGGCTGAGCCACACGGCCGGGATGCCGGCCCGGGCGAAGGAGATCTGGTCGGAGCGATAGAAGAAGCCGAGCTCGCCGTTCCGCTCCGCGGTATAGCGCAGGCCCATCTTCTCCGCCGCCTCGCGGCAGATCGCGTCGAGGTCCGAGTGCCGGGCCCCGATGGCGAAGACGTCCTCGGTCTCGCCCCAGACGTTGGTCATCTCGTAGTTGATATCCGCGACGACCGTCTCCTTCTTGAACGGCAGGTGGCGGGCGAAATAGGCCGATCCCAGGATGAGCTGCTCTTCGGCCGTGACGGCGACGAAGCAGAGGTCGTCCTTGAGCTTGTCCGGCCGCTGGGCGAAATAGCCGGCCGTGGCCAGGAGGGCGGCCGAGGCGGAGCAGTTATCAACGGCCCCGTTGTAGATCTGGTCGCCCTCGAGCGCTTCGTCCTTGCCGAAGTGGTCGTAGTGGGCCGAGAAGACGATCGTCCGCCCGGTCGCCGCAGGATGCTTGGCCTTGACGATCCCGGCGACATTGACGCCTTGCACGGTCCGGAACTCGCGATGCTGGCGGACCGTGGCCTTCAACCCAAGCGGCACGGGCACGAAGTCCGGGGTCTCGGCCTTCTCGCGCAGGGCCTTGCGGTCGAGCTTGGCCGCGGCCAGGATGCGGTCGGCGGTCTCCCCGCTCGTCCAGCCCTCGAAGAGGAGCCGGCGCTCGCGGTCGGGATCGAAGAAGCTCTCGTTGCCCCACGAAGCCCTCAGAACGTCCCAGCCGTAGGCCGCCCCCTTGGTGTCGTGGACGATGAGCACGCCGGCGGCGCCGAGCTCGGTCGCCTTCTCATACTTGTAGGGCCACCGGCCGTAATAGGTCATGTCCTCGCCGTCGAAGACGCCGCCCGGGCGGTTGCCCGGCTCGTTGACCTCGACGAGCAGCACTTTGCCCGTAAGGTCCAGGCCTTTGACGTCGTCCCAGTTCCGCTCAGGCGCCTGAACGAGATAGCCGCAGTAGACGAGCTCGCCCGCCGCCTCGGCCGGCGCGTCCTCGCGCTCCGTGCGGATGACGAATTCATCCCAGAGGACAGGGGCGATGGCAACACCCGGGCCGCCGATCTCGAGCGAGGCCTGGGGATCGGGCTTAGATCCCTTGAGCGGGAACGTCTGGCGGTAGCTCGTCCCGAAAGCGGGGGCAAGCCCCATTGTCCGGAAATAGTCTTCGTGATAGGCGGCGGCAAGCTCGATTCCTCGCGTCCCGACGGCCCGGCCCTCCAGCTGGTCGCTCGAGAGGTAGCGGATGTGGGCCATGATCTCGTCGACCGTGACCGGCTCCATCCTGTTCCTGGACCCCTGGCATGCGGCCAGAACCGAGAGCGCCACGGCGGCGATCAGGGCGATCCGCACCTTGATGTTGTTCATCGGACCTCCGGGGCGAAGAGCTGGCACGGCCAAGACTATACCAGAGGGGGTCAAGCCTGCGCAATGCCGGAAGCCGGCGTGGCGCGGATTCGGCCCTCTCCGGAAGTTGACCGGGCCGGGGCTTTGGCTTAACATGGGCTCACGCGCTGCGCGCATCGACGAAAGGAGCGTAACATGTCCAGACTCCATAGATCCGCCGCGGCCCTCGCCGCCGCCGCATTCGCCTTCGTCCTGGTTCCCGCGACCCTGATGGGCCAGGCCCCCGAGGCCAAGGCCGAGCTGCCCGTCCTCATCACGTCCTGCGGCCAGAGCAACGCCCCGACGACGATCAAGGTCGTCATGCAGCGGCTGAAGATGGCCTTCGACATCGACCCGCTGGCGACGCCGGAAACGCTCCAGGCCAAGGCCAAGGCCGGCACGCCCTACAAGACGCTCATCATCACCATGGGGGCCAGCCTCAAGGGCATGGGCGCGGCAGGCATCGAGATCGACGACGAGCTCGCCCGGGCCGCCGCGCTCATCGCCGAAGCCCGCAAGCAGGGCATCGAGATCATCGGCGCCCACATCGAAGGCATGAAGCGCCGCTCCCAGGGCGCGGCGGCCGGCGACACGACCGACGAGCAGTCCATCGACGCGGTGGCCCCGAACTCGGCTATCCTGCTCGTCTACAAGGAAGGGAACGCGGACGGCCGCTTCACGACCATCTCCCAGTCCAAGAAGATCCCGCTCATCGAGTTCGAGAAGACCGTGGACCTGATCCCGACGCTGGAGAAGCTGTTCGCCAAGTAGGCGGGGCGGCTCCCTATTTTTTCTTGATCGTCACCAGGCCCAGCTTTTCCTGGATGCCGACCCATTTCTCGACCTCGAGGAGGTCGAGCGGCTCGAACTCGGCCGACGCGGCGTCGCGGATGTCGAGGATCGATCGCTCTCCGTCGATGAAGTTGCGCAGCTCCATCTCCGCCATCATGATCGACATCGGCGGCTGGTAGTTGAGCTTGCGCAACTCCTCCCGCAGGCCCCACATCGACATCATGCCGCCCATCTTTTCCGTCCGGACGGGCACGAGCCCGGCCAGCCGGGCCTCGTCCTTCGTCGGCGCGGCTTTCTGCGCCTTGACGCCGAGCGCCCGGCATCGCGACGCGTAAAGATCATCGAGGACTGCGAGCGAGGAGGTCCGGACAGCATCGAGACCGGCGAGCCTGGCCGCGAGGTCCGCTTCGGCCCCGGCATCTTTGCCGATGAAATAGCGGACCGAGTCCAGGGTCTTCTTCTCCCGGACGACGCCCTGGGCGACGAGGACCCGGGCGTCCCGGGCCGCCGCATGGACCGAGGCGGGGTCGGCGGCGAGGAGAAGCCGTTCCGCCCGGCCGCGGTCGTTCCCGAGCCGTCCGCCCTGGCGCGCGGAGATCTCGGCCATGATCCGCCCGGCCTCGGCCGGCCCGGCGTTGGCCAGGAAGGCGGCCGCCGCCGCGGAGATCGTCACCACGCGCTTGAACTGGGTCGCGTCGGACTTGTCCGGCGTGTCCAGGCTCGTGTGATACCACTGGTCGGGCCAGACGATCATCAGCACGGCGGGGATGCGGACGCTGCCGTCGACGAAGACATCGTGATCGCTGCCGCCGGAATAGCGCTCGACGAGGAAATAGAAGGGATCGCGGGAGCCGGTCGGGGCCAGGACGCCCCCCGTCCGCCAGTTCGCTTCCTGGGCGTCGCGCTGCGAGTCGCCCATCCATTCGACATAGGCGGCCATGACGTCGTTGAGCCAGGTCGGCAGCGACCAGGGGGTTTGGTTGAGGCGGAAGTAGCTCTGGTTCTTGACCAGGCCCTCGCCGACCATGTCCAGGTTGATGTCGGCGAAGATCTTCTTTTTAATATCGGGATTGAGCCGCAGGTAGGCGTCGGTCCCGGAGATCTCGGGCACGAACAGGAAGCGCACGGTCCGCTTGAGCGGCGGGATCTTGCCCTCGGCGACGAGCTTCTTCAGCACCCGGGCCGTTTCCAGGATGGCCGTGCAGCCGGACGCGTTGTCGTTGGCGCCCTGCTTGGCCCAGCCTTCGTAGAGGTGGGCGGTGAAGACGAGCTCTTCGTCCGGCCGCTCGGTCCCCCGGATGATGCCGACGGTCATCTGCTCCTTGGGATCGGCGACGACCTGGGTCTTGACGACGGCCCGGACGACGATCTTGCGGCCGCGCTCGAGGGCGTCGCGGAGGGCTTGCCCCTGCCGTTCCGAGACCATGAAGCCGAAGGTCGCCCGGTCCGTCGCGGCCGGCCGCAGGCCGCTCCAGCCGACCTCGTCCCGGTCGAACTCGGGATGGCTCGACGACCAGCCGACGAGCCCGGCGGCGCCGTACTTCTGGACGCCGATCCGGCGGGCCGTCTCGGGCGACCCGTTGACCAGCAGGATCTTGCCCTCGACGGCCTTGTCCTTGTAGAACTCCTCCCGGTTGCCGGGGCCGACATAGACGAGCTCGGCCGTCGTGTCCGTCGACTCGCTGCCGGAGCAGAGGCAGGATGGGACCTCCTTGAGGTCGGCGATCTTCGCCAGCTCGGGCTCGACCGTCCAGAGCTCGGCCGATTCGGCGTCCCAGGCCGTCCGGTCCTCGGCGGGAAGGTCGATGACGGCGGCCTCGTCGATCCCGTACTCGCGCAGCTTCTCGAGGATGAACGCGGACTCGAAATAGCCGGTCTGATACTCTTCGGCCTTGCGGTTCCGGTTGACCCCGGTGAGATGGATCTCGTTCTGCAGGGCGAGCTCCCCGGAGGCCTCGTTGACGATGGCCCTCAGGACGTCCGGCGCGCCGGGCGCGGGACGCGGCGGCGTGTCCTGCGCGGCGAAGGCGCCGAGGAGGACGAGGCTGAGGGATACTGCGGCGATCGCGGCCGCGGGCGTGGTGCGCTTCATGAGGCCTCCTGGGTCGGGTTCGAAGGACATTCTAACGGACGCGAAAACAAAAAGCCATATCCGCGGCCGGGCCGACTGTGCTACAATTTCGCGGGAATCAGGTGGAGCCCGGGGGGCTCCAAGGAGGTCCGGCCATGATCGCGACGGATACGGCAAAAACGATCCTGTCGATCCTCTTCGGTCTTTCGATCCTCTGGATCATCGTCATCGTCGTCAAGAACGACATGCAGACGATCATCCGGGCCATCATCGTGGCCGCGCTGCTCGGCCTCGGGCTCTATTACGTCGGGCAGACCAAGCTCGAAACCCTGTCGTACCGGGCCATCAAAGAGGAGCTCTTCCCGATCAAGGCCCGCGCCTACACCTTCACGCGGCGGGACTCGACCGTCGCCGGCCGCCCGGTCACGACCTTCATCTTCCAGGACCCCGGCCCGCCCCTCTCGGTGGCCATGATGAAGGGCGGCAAGTACATGGCCATCCGGGATATCCGCTCGGTCAACGTGGTCCTGGAGTACGTCGGGCTGCCGCCCGTCGGCGAGGGCGTCGCCGAGCTGGCCGCGACCACGGGCCGGACCCTCGACGCCGACAAGTTCGTCTGGAACGACTATGAGAGAGGCGTTCTCGTCCTCGAGCGGGGCATCTGCCGGAACATGGTCACGACCGAGACCTTCACCTGCATCGCCCGGATCACGGTGACCGCCCGCTAGCGCCATGAGCGCGACGACATCGGCCGCCCTGGTCCTGGCCGTCATGGTCGCGGCCTTCGTCGTCGCCAAGCTGTTCAAGATCTCGACCGAGCTCTCGCTCTTCGCCGCCGCGCTGGCCGGGGCGCTGGCCGCCGGCGACGGCCTGCCGGCCCGGGCGATCGTCGAGGGCGCCTTCACCTATTTCGACATCGTCCTCATCTTCGTCACGGCCACGCTGTTCATGAACCTGCTCAAGGAGTCCGGGGCGGCCGCGTTCGTCGTCCGGGCCATCCTCCGCCGCTTCCACCGCCACAAGGCGCCGCTCTTCATCCTGCTCGCCCTGCTCCTTCTCGTGCCCGGGGCGCTGACGGGAGCCGGCAGCGTCACCGTCCTGATCATGGGCGGCATGGCCGCCACGGTCCTCGGCACGATGGACATCCCCGGCCCCAAGATCGCCGCCATCATCTTCGTCATCGCCGGGCTGAGCGCGGCCGCGCCGCCCGTCAACCTGTGGGCCATGCTGGCGGCGGCCGGGGTCAACATGCCCTACGTCGGCTTCTTCCTGCCGCTGCTCGTGCCCTGCGTCCTCCTGGCCCTGGCCACGATCTTCATCCTCGGGGCCAAGGCCAAGCCGGTCGACCTGGCCAAGGCCCTGGCCGGGCTGCCCGAGGCCCCGGCCCGCATGAACTGGCTCCGCGTCGCGGCGCCGTTCGCCGTCTTCTTCCTGCTCGTCGTGGCCGGCCGCGTCTTCCCCTTCAGCGTCCCCGTCCTCGGGCTGCCGCTGATGTTCGCCGCCGCGGCCGCCGCGGCCCTGCTGCTGTCGCCGGTCCGGATCGCCTTCCTGAAGACGGCGCGGGACACCGTCCACCAGCTCCTGCCGCTCGTCGGCACGCTGACGTGCGCCGGGATCCTGGTCGAGGTCATGGCCCTGACCGGCGTCCGCGGCCTCATCGCCATCACCGTCGTCACCCTGCCGGTGACAATCGTCTTCCTGACCCTCTTCATCACGCTGCCGGTCTCGGAATCGGTCCTGATGTGGGGCGCGGCGCCGGTGCTGGGCGTGCCCCTCGTCCTGCTCTTCAACACCATCGGCCTCAATCCGGTCGTCGCCCTGGCGGGCCTGAGCGTCATCTGGCCGCTCGGCGACGCCATCCCGCCGACGGCCATCATCGGACGGCTGACGACGGCGACCGTGGGCATGAAGGAGCCCTACGGCCGGTTCCTGAAGCACTGCCTCGTTCCGGCGGTCCTCATCGCGGTCGTCGGGACGCTCATGGTCGTCTTCAGCAAGAAGCTGGCCTTCCTGACGGTGTTCTAAGATGAACGCGATCGTGACGGCGCTCTACTATCTGATGACGGCGGCGATCGCCGGCCTCCTGGTCTGGAACTTCGTCAGGCGCAAGAACTGGCAGGATGAGGCCCTGACCATCATCGTCCTCATCCCCTTCCTGCTCCGCCTGCTGAGGCTCAAATGACGCGCAAGATCGTCGTCGCGGCGCTCGGGGCGGCCCTGGCCGTCGCCGCCGGGCTGAGCTTCCATCGCAGCCGCCATCTCCGCGAGCCGGTCGTGCCCGGGCCGAGCGTCGCCCGGATCGCCACGCTCGGCGATTACTTCGCGCCGGTCAAGGGCACGGTGAACGACGCCAACGTCTACGTCCTCGAGGGCAGGGAGCCGGGGGGCGCCATCCTGCTTCTCGGCGGCACGCATCCCGAGGAGCCGGCCGGACGGCTGGCGGCCTGGATCTTCGCCGAGAACGCCGCGCTCGAGCGAGGCCGGATCTTCGTCATCCTGTCGGCCAACCGGAGCGCCACGACGGCGACCCGTCTCGGCGGGGCCTACCCGCCGGACTTCACCGTCCCCACGGCCTGGGGCGGCCAGACCTTCCGCATGGGCGACCGCTGGTCGAACCCGCTCGACCAATGGCCCGACCCCGAGGTCTATCTCCATTATCCGTCGCGCCAGCAGCTGGCCTACGTCGACATCCGCAACCTCAACCGGGCGTTTCCCGGCCGGGCGAACGGCACGCTGACCGAACGGACGTGCCACGCCATCGTCGAGCTCATCCGCCGCGAAAAGGTCGACATCGCGATCGACTTCCACGAGGCCGAGCTTCAGTATCCCGTCATCAGCACGATCGTGGCCCACGAGAAGGGCGCGGACCTGGCCGCGGCGGCCTCGATGTTCATCAGCAGCATGGAGGGCTTCGCCATCGGCGTCGAGAACTCGCCCAAGGCCCTGCGCGGCCTGTCCCACCGCGAGATCGGCGACGCGACCGACGCCATCTCGCTGCTGCTCGAGGCCCCCGAGCCGTTCCTCGACGCGACGCGCGGCCGGACCGACCGGGCTCTCCTGCTCACGGGCAAGGACGAGTTCGTGGTCCGGGCCGGGAAGCGCGGCCTGCTCTTCGAGAAGATCGACGAGAACGGCTGGCCCCTCGACGTCCGCGTCGGCCGGCACACCTCGACCATTCTCCAGCTGCTCGAGATCTGGTCGGCGGACCACCCGGACAGGGCCGTCGCGCTCACGGGCATTCCCCGCTACGGCGAAGTGGTGGAGAAAGGCACCGGGGCCTTCCTCAAGGACCCGAGATCGGTCGCGCCTGCGAAGATCGTCTACGAATGAGGCCGGGCCCTCCGCGACGCCTTCGGGATCTGATCAGCGGAAGAACCGGCGGCGGAAGAGGGCCAGGATCAGGACCATCCCCGCGATATAAAGGGCCGCCAACGCCGCGTTCCGGCGCGAGCCCGCGGGGACGCGGCCGTAGACGGGGCCTTCGCCCGGTGTGGGCAGGGGCCGCGGGTCCCAGGGCAATCCGTAGCGTTTGCACAATCCCTTGACGTTGAGGAGGTGGATGACCGGGATACCCTCGGCCGCCATGGCCTGCAGGACGCCGCGCCGCGCCGGCGGCGGCACGCCGACGCGCCGAACGAGGCCCGGCTCGACTTTCAGGACCTCGGCGTCGGTGCCGAGGTTGGCCCAGCTGCCGCCGATGTTGATGAACGCCCCGATCCGCCGGGACCCGGCGGCGGCCCGGTAAAGCGCCATGCGGCGGGCGACGTTCCGTTCGAGGTCGGGCTCTTCGAGGAAAGGCGCGCCGCCGGCCCGGATGCGGGCGGCGAGCCGGGCCCGGCCCTCCGGGCTCATGTCCCGCCCGATGTCCCCGTCGCCTCCGATCGCCCGGGCGACCGGCCGGACGTCGATGAGGCCGCGGGTCCGCAGACAGTCCTCCATATCGAGCCAGGAAAAGCCGGGGATGTTGCCTCCCCACTCCGACGCGCCGAGCGACGAGATGACGAGCGGCTCGACGCCCATCACGTTCGCCGCGGCGAGCGTCGCGACGATGAGCGCCGGGAACGAGCTCGAGGCGCCGACGGCGACGGCGTCGCCCCGTCGCACGCCCGCCTCATGCAGGAGGGCGATGACGAGCGCGGCGAGGTCGGGGTTGGTCGTCGTTCGTTTCGCTTCGAGCCGGCCGGCCGAGGTCGTGATGTCCGACCGCTCCACGCCGATGAGCCCGGTCCGGTTCGGATCGACGGCCGGATCGACGGGCAGGCCGCGGGAGTCGCGGCAGTCTTTCAGGGCCGCGGCGGCCCTTTCCATCAGGCGCGCCGCATCGATCATCGCGGAACGGACTTCGGGTCCCGGGGCCGGCGGGACCCCGACGAGGAGCAGGTAGGCCAGGCTCAGGGCCGCGGCCGCATAGACCGCGGGAAAGGCCGGCCGCCGGGGCCTCACAGGAGCGCCGCCAGACCGGCCGCCGCGTAGGTCAAAATCGAGACCGCGGCCAGCGAGGCCAGGGTCGGCGCCGCCTTCTGACGGACGAGGCTCGAGCCCAGGATGCCCGGAATGATCAGACCGATCGCCCGCAGCCCGGCCGGGGCCGCGAACAGGCCCGGCGAAAGGACGATCCAGCCCTGGGCCAGGACGGCGCCGACGAGGACCATGAGCACGAAGCGCCGCCGGCCGAACAGGATGAGATGGCGGGCCAGGATCCTGGAGGCGGCCAGGGTCAGCAGGGCCACGGCCAGGGTCGCCGCAACCCGGAGCGGCTGGCCGAGATAGAGCGCGAAGTAGCCGGGAACGATCAAGCCCCCCGGCGAAATATCGGTCAGCTCCGCCCAGAGCAGGGCCAGGACGAGTCCGATGAGGAGCGTTTCAACCACCATGCCCGGTTCCTTTTTCGGCCCACAGGCGGACCAGCGCTTCTCCGGCGCCGACGAAATTGCCGAGCCCGACGATGACGGCTTCGCCGGCCGTCACGGAGACCAGCCGGGCCATCACCGCCTCGGGCGACCGGCCGGTCCGGCCTTCGATCATCGAAAAGACCGGGCCCGTCCGCTCGCGGCAGCGGCGGATCTTTCGCAGGGCGGCGCCGGCCGTCGGCCCAACCAGCCACACGGCGGAGAAGTCGCGGAAGAAGCCTTCGCCGGCGGCGCGGACCCATTGCAGCGTCCGGTCGCCGCGGTCCTCGCGCAGGCTGAGAAGCGCGACGAGGGGCCGGCCGCCGAGAGGGACCGCGGCCAGGACCTGGCGGAGCGCCGCGGCCGAGGACTCGGGCTCGTTGGCGGCGAAAAGGCTGACGCAGACGGCCGGGCGCGGCGGGTCTCCGAACGTCCCCCGCCAGAGACGCAGGGCCCCGGCGTCGGGGACGGCCGCGGCAAAACCCCTCCCGATGGCCGGACCATCGATCCCCAGCGCCTCCAGAACGGCGCGGGCGAGGCGCCGGTTGGGCTCGAATTGGCCGACGGGCAGGCCTTCCGCCTCGGCGGGCTCCGCGCCGGGCCCGGGACCGGCGACCGGGCGCAGCCGCGACCCGGCCCGCGCGGCGGCCGCCGGGAAGGAGGCATCGACCTCCTCCGCGGGGACGAAGACCTCGGCGCCCGGCGGGAAAGCCGCGGCCAACGTGCGGGCGATGGCCGGCCGGTCCCGCCCCATCTCGTCCAGGTGGTCGAGCCGGACGTTCGTCACCGCCAGGATCTTCGGACGCAGGATCCGCCCGGATTCGACGGCCAGGCCCTCGGCGCCGATGCTCATCATTTCGGCGACCAGAGTATCGGCCCCGGCCGACGCGGCCAGGGCGACGAGCCGGACCTGCTCGCGGACCGAGGCCGGACCCGGCCGGACGATCTCGCGCTCGGACCCGTCCGGAAAGATCAGGACCGGCTTCGAACCCGTCGTCTTGGCCAGGACCCGGGCTCCCGAGGCCCTCAGCCCGGCCGCGACGAGCCGGGTGACCCCGGACTTGCCCCGCGTCCCCGTGACCGCGATGCGCCGGGGGACGCGCCGGAGGTGCCGGTCGAGGCGCGCCTTTTCCTGGACGAGATACAAGAGGAGGGCGGCCAGGGCCGCGCCGAGGATGACAAGCTCGCGCAGGACCGGTCTCTCCGCTCGCCGGCCGCCGGCTACTTCTTCTTGTCCAAGGCGGCGAGGCCCTGCTTGTACTGCGCGTCGTCGACGATGCCGAAGGTCACCGTCTTGTTGTAATTCTCGAGGTCGCCGAGGTAGTGGCTGCCCGTGGTCTGCGTGATGCGCCACTGGTTGGGCTGGACGAAATAGAAGGTGTACCGGATGAAGTACTTGTCGAACGGATAGGTCCAGACCTCCGCCCGGTTGGCCGCGACATCTTCATTGCTCCGGCTTGTGGTGTCGGCGGTCTGCCCGGGCAGCATCGTGGAGCTGAAGCTGATGTTCTGATCGTAGTCGATCGAGGCGGGCGGACCGTTGAGGAGAAGGATCCGGCCCCGGTCGGTGTTCCAGGGCTGCTTGCTGTTCTCCGTCTTATAATTCTTCATCACGAATTCCATGCGGGCCTGGAACTGGGCCAGGGCGCTCGCCTTGCGGGCCGCCCAGAAGAGCTGCTGGAAACCCTTGCGGCCCTCCTCCGACAGATCGCGGTAAAGCTTCCGCTCGAAGTCCTGCATGATGACGTAGTGCTGAGTGTACCAGACGTCCTTTTTCGGGATGGCCGCGGCCCCGGCGGCCGCCGTAGCGGCTAGGGCCGAAAAGAGGGTCAATCCAAGAGCGCCGATGACGCGGCCCATTCCTGCTTTAATCATGGCCGACCTCGTTCAGAAGAAAGGACATTCCCTTTAAAGTATAGGCGCGTCGGGCGGGCCCGTCAACAATGGCCCGTGGGACCCGGGCGCCCCGCGGGGGCTCCGTCCCGAAACAGGTCATTATCCAATATTTTGGATAAGTCCAAAAAACCGTATCAGAAGCCCTTTCTAGTTACATTTATGTCATTGATAATAATTAATATAGGTAATATTTGAGTTGGCATGATACTTGCTTAAAAGAAGGTAGAATCATGAGCAATTTTACTATCTTTTTACATGAGGAGGTGAGAACAAGGGGACAAGTACGCATGAGGCAATGGGAAAGGGCGCCCATCCACGCGGCCGGTCAAAGACCGGCGGGCGGCGGGCGCACCAAGGGCCTTAGGTTATCGACATCTAGGAGGAATGCTTTTCATGAGTAAAAGACTGATTATCGCGGTCCTCGCCTTGTTTATGGCCGGGGTCGCCTTCGCCCAGATGGTCCCGAATGCCAAGATGGAAGGCAAGGTCGTGGACTCCACGGGCGCTCCGCTTCCCGGCGTTGCGGTCGAAGCGACGAGCCCCAAGCTGGTCGGCAGGGCGACGGCGGTCACGGATGGGGACGGCACTTACCGCCTGTTCTCTCTGCCTTCGGGCGTGTACGAGGTGACCTTCACCCTTCAGGGTTTCAAGACCCTGATCCGGAAGGACATCATCGTTCAGCTGTCCCAGACCATCACCCTGAACGCGACCCTCGACCAGGCCGCCCTGGAAGAGCAGGTCACGGTCATCGGCCAGAGCCCGCTCATCGACGTCAAGAGCACGGTCAAGAGCCAGACCATGACCAAGGAAGTGTTCATGTCTCTGCCTCGGAACCGGAGCTTCGACGGCCTGATCAGCACGGTCCCCGGCGTCCAGTATGACAACCGCACGGGCGGCCTGTCGGTCGACGGCGCCACGGGCACCGAGAACATGTGGTACATGGACGGCGCGGACATCACCCAGGTCCACGTCGGCACGAACTCCCAGGGCGCGGTCATGGAACTCGTCGACGAGGTCAAGGTCACGGCCTCGGGCTACAACGCCGAGTTCGGCGGCTCGATGGGCGGCGTCGTTAACGTCATCACCCGCTCGGGCGGCAACGCCTACCACGGCGACCTGAGCTTCTATTACAACGACAACACCCGGATGATGCAGGGCAAGGCCCGGGAGTACTTCCGTTGGGATCCGAACAACAGCAACATCCCCCAGTACGTCAACGATGACGACCTCTACTGGAAGGGTGGCAACGCCCGCGACGACTACAAGCGCTATGAAGCCGTCTTCACGCTGGGCGGCTACATCCTCAAGGACAGGCTGTGGTTCTTCGGCTCGATCAACCCGATCTACACCCGCACGTGGGGCGACCGCTACTTCAACAGCGACGACGACCCCAATATCTCCGGGAACCAGGCTCCCTGGTCGCCCTTCTTCAACAAGAACCTCGGCTTCAACGGCCAGATCAAGCTGACCGCCGCCCCGGCGAAGGGTCTCCGGATTTCGGCCAGCATGGTCAACAACTGGTCCCAGTACCGGGGCGCCATCCCCAGCATCCTCGGCGGCAGCACCAAGAGCTACGAGTGGGGCAAGCAGGGATACGACTACCCGAACTGGAGCGCCGCATTCCTGGCCGATTACAGCGCCAGCAACAACTTCCTGATCAGCCTCCGCGGCGGCTACCACCTGACGAACACCACCAACCAGCAGATCGCGAACAGGTTCACCACGTACTATTTCAACTATGAGAACCTGATGTACGCGAGCGACCCGTTCTACGTCTCCAACCCGGGCCTGCTCCACATCGCCGGCGCGGTCAACTACGGCGGCTCCCGGTCGGTCCTGGACCGGTACAAGCTGGAGAAGTACTCCGGCAACCTCGACACGTCCTATTTCGTCAGCCTGGCCGGCGAGCACGCCTGGAAGGCCGGCTTCCAGATCGTCCGCGATCAGGAAGACGTCCTCAACGGCCCCGTCAGCCCGATGGTCGACATCAACTGGGACGACACCTGCTCGGCCCTCGAGCCCTACGGCACGCCCCCGACCCGCGGCCCCTACGGCTATTACATGATCCGGGGCAGCTGGCGCCAGCCCTACGGCTCCGCCTGGGACATCTACCGGAACACCTACGCCATCTATCTCCAGGATTCCTGGACGATCAACGGCAAGCTGACCCTCAACGCCGGCATCCGGACGGAGAGCGAGTACATCCCGACGTTCAACCAGGACGTTCCGGACGAGTACAAGAAGCCCATCGAGTTCGGTTTCGGCGAGAAGCTGGCCCCCCGCTTCGGCGTCGTCTATGACGTCTTCGGCGATTCCTCGCTGAAGATCTTCGGCAGCTTCGGCATCTACTACGACGTCATGAAGCTGTACATGGCCGAAGGCGCGTTCGGCGGCTTCAAGTGGCAGACCGACTACTACACGCTCGATGTCGCGGACTACCGCGTCATCGCCGCCAACGGTCTTGTCAGCAACACCGACCCCGATGCCGGCGAGAACGGCGACGCCGCCATCAGCCAGGCGGCGGGCGGTGAGTATCTTGGCACCATCGACTGGCGCATCCCCTCGTTCGACACGCTGCAGCCCGACATGAAGCCCGTCGCCCAGCAGGAAGTCTCCCTGGGCGCCGAGAAGAAGCTGTCGGAAGACCTGTCCTTCTCGGCCCGCGGCGTCTGGAAGCACCTGATCCGGACGATCGAGGACATCGGCATCATCACCTCCGAGGGCGAGCAGTACTACCAGGGCAATCCCGGCAGCGACTGGATCGTCAATCTCTTCAACGAGCTGCAGACGCCTCCTGAGGGCCAGACCTATTGGCCCCAGCCCGAGGCCATCCGCGAATACTACGGCCTGAACCTGACCCTCGAAAAGCGGTTCAGCAAGAATTGGCAGGGCTCCATCAACTACACCCTGAGCTTGACCAAGGGCAACTACGGCGGCCTGTCCAGCACGGACGAATTCGGCCGCAACTCCCCGAACGTCGAGCGCTCGTTCGACCTCTGGTTCATGGGCTACGAGATGGACGGCACGCCGATCGACGGCACCCTGCCCCAGAACCGGACCCACTACATCAAGGCCTACGGCTCCTACACCTTCCCGATCGGCCTGACCCTCGGCTTCGCCGCCTACGGCCGCAGCGGGA
>Ga0113563_10000553_pt1 | contig 18437 bp, 10 predicted proteins | sample Mud3Dept3metaG_FD_80117 | JGI IMG/M metagenome (GOLD analysis project Ga0113563, IMG submission 80117) | Freshwater wetland microbial communities from Ohio, USA, analyzing the effect of biotic and abiotic controls - Mud 3 Core 4 Depth 3... | ecosystem: Environmental > Aquatic > Freshwater >...
CCAGCTCATCGTGAGCATCTTTGATTCCCTGACCAAGTTCAACCTGACAGCCATCCCCTTCTTCATCCTCATGGGAGAGGTCCTCTACCATGCGGGGCTCGTGTCCAAGGCCCTGGATGTGTTCTCAAAGTGGGTGGGCGCCATTCCCGGACGTCTGAGCATCGTGACCTTTCTGATCGGCGGACTCTTTGCCGCCCTCAGCGGCGCCACCGTGGCAAGTACGGCGGTTCTGGCCTCCCTGATGGTTCCGGAAATGATGCGGCGGCGCTATCACAAGGAGATGGTGCTGGGCCCCATCATGGCGTCCGGCGCTCTGGACATGATCATCCCTCCGAGCGCCTTGACCGTGCTCCTGGGAAGCCTTGCCGAAGTTTCCATCGGCAGGCTGCTGATCAATGCCCTCCTTCCCGGTTACATCCTCTTGGGCATGTACATCGCCTTTGTCATCATCCGTTGCTGGATCAACCCTTCCCTCGCGCCGAAATACGAATTCGCCGGAGTGAGCCTCAAAGAGAAAATCCTCTCAGGGATCAGGGATCTCCTTCCCCTGGGAATCGTCATCTTCGTCGCTCTGGGATTGATCGTCCTTGGGGTAGCGACCCCAACCGAGGCCGCTGCTCTGGCAAGCCTGATCGCCTTTGTTCTGGCCTTCGTATACAGAAATCTGACTTTCGAGGTCATTCGCATCTCTGTCCTCAGCTGTCTTCAGGTGACCGTAATGATTCTCACGATCATCGCCGCTTCCGCTGCCTTCAGTCAGATTCTTGCTTTTTCCGGGGCCAGCCGTGGAATGCTCCGGCTTGTTCTGGGAATGGCGGTCAATCCCTTGTGGGTCGTGATCCTCATGCTGGGTGTGATGGTGCTTCTGGGGTGCTTCATCGAGCAGGTCTCTATCATGATGATCACCCTGCCCATTTTTATGCCGATCATCAAGGCCATGGGCATGGATCCGATCTGGTTTTGCATTCTCGTCCTGCTCTGCTTGTCCATCGGCCAGCTGAGCCCTCCTTTCGGCCTTGCCCTCTTTGTGATGAAAGCGACCAGCCCTCCGGAAGTGACCATGAAGGACATCTATACAGCCGCATGGCCCTACTGCGTCATCGACATAGTCGGAGTCGCCCTGGTGATTTATTTCCCCATCCTGGCCACGTGGTTCAAAGGAACGTAAGGGTCATTTGAGGAGGCCCAGGGGGCCGAGCACCGTTTTCTCGATCTCCTTGGCGATCCAGTCCCTATCCTCCTTTTTCTTTCCTATCCTGTAGATCTCCGTGACCAATTCCGCACGTTCTCGCGCCGCGCGATAGCCGCTCAATCTCGCCTCTTGCACAGGCTGCCATTGACGCGTCTCTTTGAATGCCGTGAAGGCTTCGGCAAGCTCCGGGAACAGCATCCCTCTCAGGCCGTCAAGGAACGCCGCGTAGAGAGCGAGAGAGGCTTCCTTTCTTTGTTGGATGATGTAGCGAAGTTTCCCGAAGTCGTTCGTATCGGCAAGAATGTCCTTGAGGGCTCGCACGAAAAATTCGATCACCGTGTAAGGGAAAGCCGCTATTAGATCCCGCCACACCTCTCGATCGAAATCCGTGTCCTTCAGTTCTCCCACTTCATGGTAGATGTAGTCCTCTACCTCGTCTTCACAGATTCTTGCGAAGTTCTCCTTGAGCGCTTGAGGCTGATGGTCCAGAATCCCATAGGTTTCCAGGGCAAACTGCAGAGCTTCCCTCGAGGATTTTTTCAAAAAGAAGATCAGGTTCCAGAGAAAGATCCTTGCCGATTCCTTTCGCATCAGGATGGAGTTTCCCTGAGATAAGGCAGGCACCGTCAGCAGGTCTCTCGCATGCTCCCTGCCGAGGACGTAGACGGGAAGACCCTCCACCTGTCTTGCTTCGAGCAGGTCCGCAAGCAGAAAGCTGGGTTTGAGGCCCTGAACATAACCCGCGCCATAGAAGAGCCCATGAGGAGCCACGATGGCGTTCAGGCCTTCCACATCAAAGGGGTCATACGTTTTTCTCGCTACCGAAATCCCTGCGAACTCCTGCTCTTCCAGTTCGCCCCACTCATCCTCTTTCTTTCCGATCCACTCCAGAAGCACCGAAGAGTCTTCTTCCACCCAAGGTTCGAGCCCCTTCTCCCACTTGTAGAGATCCCGTAGCCTCAAGGCCAACCCGCACACCGAAAAGCTCCCGGCATACCGGCAGTCCGAGATGCTGCAATTGTGCCGAATCTGTTCGATCAAGTTTTTTGAGTCAAACAACGGCGACATCTCCCGGTCTGCTCCAGCCCTCTTAACGAAAGGGCGTTCTCGCTCTAAACAGACTGTCCAGCCGCCTTGAGCTTCTTTGTAATGTCCTCCTGAAGAGAACGCTTATCCGTCTTTTGGACGCCTGTGTAAGGCATTGCATCGATAAACTCAATCCTCTCCGGGAGTTGGAGCACAGAAGCCTTCTGCCCTTTCAAGAATGAAATGACCTCCTCGAAGGTCAGGTGCGCTCCCGCTTTGGGCTGGATATAGGCGCAAACCCTTTCGCCCATCAGGGGATCAGGCATGGGGATCACAGCCACAGCAGCCACAGCCGGATGACGGGTGATGAGTCGCTCGATTTCCGTGGCACTGATACTCTCACCGCCCCGATTGATCATTTCTTTGATGCGACCCGTGATGGTGATGTAGCCCTTGTCATCGATCCTGGCCAAATCCCCGGTCCTGAAAAACCCTTCTCTCGTGAAGACCTTTTTGTTTTCTTCCGCGTTGTTGTAATAACCGGTGAAGACCCCTGGTCCCTTGAGCACCAGTTCGCCCTCTGCGCCAGTAGGGAGGGTCTTCCCTTTTGAGTCAATCACCTTGTAGGTGTCATAGGGCCCCGTGGGCCTCCCAACGGTGGTGCAGATGACCTCCAACGGGTCCCTGGGTCGAGTGATGGTCGTCATCCCTTCTGTTCCGCCGTACCCGTTAAAGAACTTCATCCTCAGTCTCTCCGTCACTTCCTTGACAAGATCAGGATGGCTTGCGCCCCCCGCGCTGTGCATCTTCTTGAGGGAACTCAGATCGTACTTGTGCAGGTCTTCGTACTGGAGCAGTCTTTGCCCCAAGGTGGGGACCCAAATGATCGAAGTGACTTTCTCCCGTTCAATGGTCGCACAGATGTTTTCGTTTTCCGTGGAATCCAGGAACACCACCTTTCCAAGGGTGATCACAGCTCCCATAAAGCCTTTGCTGAACGTCAGATCATGGCCTATGGGACCGGCGAGCAGGTTAACGTCCTCAATGCTCTGCTCCCAGGACTTGGAGCAATTTTCAATACCGTTGATCAGGCTGTTGTGAGTGCGGGGCACAATCTTTGGCGCTCCGGTAGTTCCTCCGGTTGGCCCCATGTGGGCGACCTGAGTGGGGTCGGGCCGCCGCTTGGCAAGCTTCTCCAGATTATCCCCTGTTAGTTTCGCCTGATCGATAAGGCGTTCGAGGCTTTTGAAGGGCTTTTGATTCCCTTGGCCCCGCACGGTAATGACCTTCTTGACCTCCGGGTGCTCTTTCAGAACATCCCGGATAATGGGAAAGTAATCCACATTCTTGTATTGCGACGCCACGATCCAGGATGTCGCCCCTGTGAGGCTGATCAGACGGGTGATCTCAAACTGGCGATACCGGTCGATGAGCAGGACGGTGATAGCACCGATCTTCTGAAGGGCAAAATAAGCGAAAACAAATTCATTCCAGTTCGGGAGCTGAACCAGGACTCTGTCGAGAGGCCGGATTCCCAAGTTCATCAGCCCAGTGGCCAGCTTGTTCGTTTTTTCCCGAGCTTCGCCATAGGTCACGCGCGTTTTCCCGTCTACAAAGGCCTCTTTTTCAGGGTGGATGTCCGCAGCCCTGTCCAAGAGGTCTCCGAAAGTTAGACCTGACCACCACCGGAGTTTGCTGTATTTCTCGGCATCTTTCTTCTTGTACGGCGTGAACCCTTGTAGAAACTTCGCCATTCCAAGCCTCCTGTAAATAACATTCCTTCAAGTAGGGTCCTGAAAAAGACCCAGTCAAACACACTGCTTCTATACAAATTCTCCTTCCACGGGTGATCTCTTTTGTCAAGAGAAATTGCTCTTTCCTTTCTCCTCCGCCCCGCTCTCGCCTCCATTGACCCCATTTATCCGGCATCTTAAGTTCTTGGTGACGCTTCTCCGTTTTGAAATGCTCACAAGAAGAAGGACCCGCGTTGAATCTCGCTATTGAACTTAAGGGATTGCAAAAGACCTTTGTGTCCGGTTGGTTCAGGAAGAGGACAACGAAGGCCTTGAGAGGCGTGGATCTGAGCGTGCCGGAGGGTGCGTTCTGGGGCCTCCTGGGACCCAACGGAGCCGGGTAGACGACCCTTCTTTCCGTCATCTCGAACCTGCTCCACCCGGAACAGGGAGAGGTCCGCGTCCTCGGAAAAAACCTCTGGAAAAATGCCACGGAGATTTGCAGATGGATCAACCTGTCTTCCGGGCATGCCAACTTTCTCTGGAGTTTGAACGTCAGGGAAAATCTGGAATACTACGCGATGCTCTACGGCTTTCCACCTATCTTCTCTCACGTCCTCCTCAAAGGCTACGTCATGGTGATTGCCTACCTGGTGATTGAGGTGTTTGCAATGAAAGCCGCCCTCCAGAGGGCCAAGAGAACCGGGCTTCTCCTGAAGCTCTCCGAATAGCCCCATTTTCCCCCTTGACACCCTTGCCTTTTCTCTGTACTCCAAGCCAATCGGGCCCCCGGCCCCAATCTACTCATTGAACACGGATCATTTTCCATTGATCATTGCTCATTGCTTAACAGCTTAAAAGCAAGGTATCGATTTTCAATGTTCAATGCTCAATGGTAAATGTTTAACGTTCCCTATCTTCAAAAGGAGCCTCCCATGACCATCCAGGAAATCATAGTTCAGGATCTCAAAGCAGACGCATTCATCGAAGAGCAGTGCCGCTTGATCTCCGCTGAGGTCGGTAATTCAAAGGCCGTCAATGCTCTGTCCGGAGGAGTGGATTCATCAGTGACCACGATGCTGGCGCACAGGGCGCTGGGGCCGCGGCTCGTCACCTATTTCATTGACCATGGTCTCATGCGCGAAGGCGAGCCCGAAGCCGTGGTATCCGCCATGAAAAAGCTCGGGGTCCCGGTAGTGCTGATGAACGCTCAGAAAGAGTTTTTTTCCGCCTTGGAAGGAAAAACCGACCCGGAAGAGAAACGTCAGGCCATTACCGACACGTTCTACAAAACCGTGTTCGGCCGCCTTGTCAAGGAAAGCGGGGCCCGCCATCTGCTCCAGGGAACAATCTATACGGATGTGGAAGAAACGGTTGCGGGAATCAAACGCCAGCACAATATCCTGGCCCAACTCGGCATCGACACGGAAAAAGCTTACGGTTACAAAGTGATCGAGCCCCTCATCCAACTCAGAAAACCCGGGGTTCGTGCCGTGGGCAAAGCTCTCGGCATGCCCGAAGCCATGTACAACCGCCCCCCCTTTCCCGGCCCTGCGCTCGTGGCCAGGGTGATTGGAGAGGCAACCTCCGAGCGTGTGGCCCTCGTGAGAAAAGCCACGGTGGTGGTCGAGCAGGAGTTGGCCAGCATCCAAGCGTTTCAATTCATGGCTATCCTGCATGAAGATCGCGTCACGGGCATGCGCGCAGGGAAAAGGGATTATGGATTCCAGATTGAGATCCGATGCTGGGACAGTAAAGATGCCGTCACCGCCTCGCCCACCAACCTCCCTTTCGATTTGCTCCAGAAGCTTGCCGCTCGAATGACCTCGGAGGTGCCCGGGGTGGTCAGCGTGACCTACAACATCACCACCAAACCGCCCTCGACCATCGAAGCTGTGTGATCCATCAAGACCTGAGCGCCTCCGCGAGCTCCGTAAGAGACGATGGTCGCAAAGGAGAACAGAGAATGACTGCGCAGATTATGCCCTGCCTGGATATGCAGAAAGGCCGCGTCGTGAAAGGAGTCCAGTTCGTGAACATCCGCGATGCGGGCGATCCTGTGGAATGCTGCCTGGCCTATTGCCGGGCCGGCGCGGATGAACTCGCCCTCTTGGACATCACCGCGACAATCGAGGGCCGTTCCACCATGCTGGATGTGGTCAAGCGGGTTGCTGAAGTGTGTACCGTCCCCTTCACCGTCGGTGGAGGGATCAGCGACGTCGCTTCAGCGGCCGCCGTGATCCAAGCAGGAGCCAACAAGGTCTCCACGAGCAGCGCCGCCTTTCGCAAGCCCCAAGTGATCCAAGACATGGTCAAGGAGTTCGGCAGGGATCGCGTCACGGTGGCCATTGACGCAACCGTGAACCCCACCCTGCCCTCCGGCTACGAAGTCTACATCGATGGTGGACGGACGGCCACAGGAAAAGATGCGATCGAGTGGGCCAAGCGTGCCGACGGGTACGGCGTCGGAACGCTCCTCCCCACCAGCAAAACCACGGACGGTGTCAAAACCGGATATGATCTGCCCCTCATTCGGAAGATCAAGGCGGCGACCTCCGCAGAGGTTGTCGCTTCAGGCGGTGCCGGGAAGTTGGAGCATTTCTATGATGCGGTCCAGGCAGGGGCAACCATCCTGCTGGCGGCTTCGGTCTTCCACTTCAACCTCATCGGCATCCCGGAACTCAAGGAGTACCTCCGGAAGCGTGGCGTCTCTGTGAGGTGAGACCTTGGCGAGTGGGTTGAAGCCTTATGGTCTTGGAGGTCTGAAGCGGTGACAGAAAAACTTTCCTTCAAGCGACACCGATGGGATATCTTCTTTCGCAACCTGAAGATGTTCGTGACCGCTGAAAAAGTGGGCACCAAAGCCAAATGGGCGTTTGGCAGTCTCTTCTTCTTCTTGCTCGGCATCAATGCCTTGAACGTCGTCAACAGCTACGTGGGCCGCGACTTCATGACCGCCATCGAGAACCGAAACTTTGACGAGTTCGTCCGGATGGCGCTGATCTATTTGGGGGTATTCGCTGGTTCTACGATCGTTGCCGTCTCCTGCAGCTTCACAGAGCAACGCCTCGGGCTGCTGTGGCGGTTTTGGGCCACCCGTGAAACCATCCTTAACTATGCGAATAACAGGGTCTACTATCGGCTCAAAAAGAAAGGGGAGATCGCAAACCCCGATCAGCGCATTGCCGACGACATCCGCACCTACTGCACAACCACCCTCTCCTTCATGCTTATCCTCCTGAACGCCAGTTTGACGGTCATTGCCTTTTCAGGAGTCATGTGGACCATCAGCCCGCTTTTGTTCGTCGTGTCCGTGCTTTACGCCGCAGTGGGGACGTTGCTGACGGTCGGCTTAGGTCGGCCGCTGGTCAAGCTGAACTACGATCAACTGGACAAAGAGGCCAATCTGCGCGGCTCTCTGATTTATCTGCGCGGAAACGCCGAATCCGTGGCCGTCTCTCGCCGAGAAGGGCATTTGATCCAGCTCAGTCTGAAGTACCTTGGCGACCTGGCGATGAATTTTCGCCGCATCATCGCCGTCAACCGTAACGTGGGTTTCTTCACGACCGGGTACAACTGGCTGATCCAGATCATTCCAGCTCTGATCATCGCTCCCCTGTTCATTGAGGGCAAGGTTGAGTTCGGCGTGATTACACAGTCGGCAATTGCCTTCACTCAACTGCTGGGCGCCTTTTCCATCATTGTCAACCAATTCCAGTCCATTTCCTCCTACACGGCGGTGCTCGCCAGGCTGGCTGCCCTCGCCGAGGCCCGAGAAACTGCAAAGGTTGAGGAGGAGGCCGGACCTATTGAATTTTCAATTGAGGAAGGGCAGATCGCCTATTCCGGCTTGACGCTCCGTTCACCCCGCAGCGGCCGCACTCTGATCAAGGACCTGTCGCTCGCCATTCCTCAGGGTCATCGTGTTTTGGTTCGGGGACGAGATGAAACGGCCAGGGCTGCTTTGTTTCTAGGCACGGTCGGACTTTGGGACGTTGCCGAGGGCCGCATCGCGCGTCCCTCTTTGGAACAGGTTCTCCTCGTGGCTGAACTCCCCTATCTGCCTCCCGGGACACTCCGTGAACTGCTCATGCAGCCCTGGCCGGAGGAAATCCTCCCCTGGAAACAGACTCTCTCAGACATCAAGGCTCCTGAGGAACAAATCATGGAGACGCTCGCCGCGCTGAAGATCGATCCCATGGTCAAAAGCTTCGGGGGACTGGACCAGAGGCAGCACTGGGAAAACATTCTGCCCCTGGACCAGCAGCAAATGCTGGTGCTCGCTCGTGTCCTTCTGTCACAGCCTCACTTCGTGTTCCTGGAAAGGCCCAGCACCACATTCGATCCGGACCGAGTGAACTGGATCCTGGACCTGCTCAACGAACGATCGATCTCCTATGTGACCTTTGAGAGCGATGAAAGCAGCGTGAACATGGATCGCTACGATGCAGTGCTGGAGATCAAGGAGGGAGGAGCCTGGGAATTCAAACCCGCGAAAGCCAGGCGATTGAGCGAAGAAACTCAACAGGTGATCAGCTAACCCTCGTTGGGGAGATCTTGCCATGAAAAAATTCGACATCACTCCTTTTGCTTTGCCCAACTGTCCTCCCGGAGAATTCTGGTTCGAGGAGAGCCGGGACATCCAGGAAGTGGTGGTGCAGTTCAGGGAAACGGTCCCTCGTCAGATGGGAGTGGGCTACCTGCAGGACAAGTGGCCCAATACCCGACACGAGGAGCGACACGACACAGAGAACCCTGCTGCTTTCGGCTGGGTGGAGACGGACGACTGGTTTAACGGAAAGTGGCGGCAGGCCAAGGTTCGCAAGGAGTTGAACGGCAGGACCGCAATCCTTCGGTTCAGAGGGCTTCTGGCGGACGGACTTGAAGGGACTCCGAAAGAGTATGACGTGGAGTTCCGCCGCACCATGGCCCTGCAGCTGACCGTGCCCGACTGGACCCTGGTTCGGAGGATTGCTGTCCACACGACCTCTTCGCCGGCCTTGCGCCTTCTGCGGGTTGAACTGGATGCCGGAAAAAGGACACCGGGCAAAAAGTTGCGGATCTCCGGTTACAACGCCCGGATAGCCGGACCGGGTTCGCTATCCGGTGTCACCTCGATCGGCCTTGACGAGATGAAACTCGGAAAGGGCAAGAAACGCTCCTTCCTGCTCAAGGTCGAACACATGGTCCCCACACACCGATACTGCGGAGACACAGGGCTGGTGGAGTTTCACCTGGACCGTGACAGTTTCACCGTCTCCCTCGAGGCGCTGATAGAAGAAGGCCCCATTTGGTGCGCCGAGAACGGGATCTTCGTCACGTCGACAGACGACCCGACGACCTTCGCCGAGTATCGGCGGGAACAAGCCTCCGTCCAAACCATCAACACCCGCGTGGCGTCACTGCCCGAACACTCCTATGCCAGATCTTTTCTGGGCCAGCCGCGGCCCCACGCCGTGGCTTACAGCCTGGGATGCAAGCATTCCCCTCAGCGCTTCTGGCTCGAACCGAACGGCGATCTGGTACTCCACAAAGACAACCTGACCCGTCTTGTGCATCCAGGCCAGGGTGCAGCACGATTTTTGAACAAAGGGAATGCCCGTTTTTTCTTCAGCCTGGAGGAGTGGACCGGCACCTCCCGCTTCACAGATCCCCCGCCCGTGCTTGGCTATCACCTGGGCTTCCGGCAGCGGAGCTTGTGGCTTGAGCAGCAGGTCCTCTGCGTGCCCCTGGGGAGATCGATCCTGGATGGCGAGATGAGGTTCGATGAACCCACCGTGGCCCTCATGCGTTTCCGCTTTCACAACCTGGGCGACGCTCCGGTCGAAGCCCGTTTGCCGATCCGCTACTCCGGGGACTCGCGCCGAAGCTTTCACTTCCTGCACATCGACCTCGGCCAGACAGAGCACATGGTGCCTAAAAGCCCGATGGATCACTTGGCGCTCAACGGAAGCCGGATCACAGGCCTTTATGAAAACAGGGCACTCCTGCGCTGCGTCTGTGAAACCGCTATGGCGGCCCTCGCTGAATGCGAAGCTGTGGTGCTGCGTCAGACGTTGCAGCCGGGCGGGCGCTGCGAGGCGCTGCTCAAGATCCCCTACCTGACTCCCGACTGCGAGGCCGAGCTGGAGTCTCTGGCCCGGTTAGAGTTCCAAAAGTGTCATGAGGAGACCACCCGATTCTGGCGCATGGAGAACAAGAAAGGCTGCCAGCTCCGTTCGCCCGTGCCTCAGCTCGACAGCCTCCATGCCAGCCATCTGAGCCATGTGGAGATCACTGACTTCGCCATGCCGGAGGCGCCGGACCTGATCAACACCTCGGTGGGCAGTTCCACGTACGGCAACTTTAGCAACGAGTCCTGCATGGTCGTCCAGGAGCTTGATCAGCGCGGTTTTCACGACGACTGTCGTCGCCGCTTGGACCTTTGGGTCAAATACCAGGGCACGGCCACTCAGCCCGGGAACTTCTCGGATTTCGACGGGATGTACTACGGTGCGGGCGGTTTCGAGCAAGGACATTACAATCAGCACCACGGCTGTGTGCTCTGGTGCATGGCCGAGCACTTCCTCCTCACCCGGGACCGCGAGTGGTTCGGAGAAGTAGCTGGGTCTCTGATCGCCGGGACAGATTGGGTCTTCCGGCAGCGGCGCCGAACCATGGGCGAAATGCCTCACTCGCGGGGGTGGGAGCACGGCTTCCTTCCGGCCGGCAGCCTGGAGGACGTCACGGAATTCTACTACTGGCTCTCCACCAACTGTCTCACCTGGCGCGGAGCAGATCGAGCCGCGCAGGCCCTGGAAGTCTACGGGCACAGCGAGGCTGGCCGGATCCGGCAAGAGGCTGACGCCTTCCGCCAAGACCTGATCCGAGGCTTCGAGAACATGCGCAAACACTCGCCCCTGGTGAGACTCCGTGACGGCAGGTGGGTGCCCCAGTACCCCAGCCGTCTCTACTGCAGGGGCCGGGACGTGGGCTGGATCCGCCAGGTGATCGAAGGCGCAGCCTATTTGATCCTGTCCGGATTGTTCGATCCCCGCTCCAGGCAGGCTTCATGGATTTTGGACGACTACCAAGACAATCTCTATCTTACCCCGCCATACGGGTATGTCATGCGGGAGCTAGACGCCGATCTCTTGAGCCGCGGCGGCTTCTCGATCCAGCCTTGCCTGCTGCCCGGGCTCATGCCCCACTTGGAACGTGATGAACCGGAGATCTATCTCTGGATGTTCTTCAATGCTTTTGCGGCCATCTACCGCGAAGAGATCTCAGGCATGATCGAGCATCCCATGCCCGAACTCGGGTTCTCTACCTCGGTCACCTTCAAGACGAGTGACGAGGCCAATGCCGTCATGTGGATGCGGTACATGGTCATTTACTGGAATGACCGACTTCTTCACTTCGGCCGTGCCATGCCAAGAGCATGGTTGGCGCAGCAAACCCCGGTCGAGCTGTCCGGGGTGTGCACCCTCTTCGGCCGGGTGGGAGTTCATTATGAAGCCTGCCTGGCAGATAAAAAGATCGTCGCTCGCGTGGAGCTCAGCACGCTGCGGGATAACCCGCAGGTCCTGGTCCGCTTTCGGCACCCACACAAGGCGGCTATCCGCGCAGTGAGCGTCAATGGCCGGCTGTGGACCCGGTTTGCAGCCGAGGATGTGGATATCACGGGGCTCAGCGGAAGCGTCGCCGTCGAAGTAGAATACTGACGGGAACAATGATCATTGAACAATGCCCATTGATCATGGAACATTGATGGCCTCGAAAAAAATCATCAAGGTCGTCACCCCGGCTCCCGGCTTTCGCCGGGACAGGGTCGCCGGGGTCCAGAGGATTTTCACTTCGTTATTCGACATTTCTTGTTCGACATTCGATATTCGGGTTTAGGGGTTCTAAGAGAGCGCCCTAATGGACGAAAAAATACTGGATGATTTTAATGACCTCTCGACCTGGACGGCTATCACTTCCGGAGCGGCTCAACTCCGCATCACCCGGGGCCAGGGGCTCCAGGGCAGGGCCATGCGCCTGGACTTTGACTTCCGAGGGGGCGGAGGCTTTGTGGTCGCCCGAAAGGCATTCCCCCTCGAGATCCCCGAGAGCTATTCCTTTGGGTTCAAGATCCGCGGCGCGGCTCCTGCGAATGTCTTCGAATTCAAACTGGTGGACGACACCAATCAGAACGTGTGGCGCTATCGGGTGGAGGCCTTTGATTTCCCGGAGGAGTGGCAGACCCTGTGGATTCGAAGCAGCCATATCATGTTCGGCTGGGGACCGTTGGGAGGAGGCCCGCCCACCCGCGTGGCGGCGATTGAACTGGTGATCGCAGCAGGTCCGGGCGGCAAAGGTACGGTATGCTTCAAGGACCTCCGGTTTCGGGACGACACCTACCGCTTGACGCCCATTGTGCATGCCTCCAGCGCGCTTCCCGGCCACGACCCGAAAAACGCGCTGACGACCTCCGAGACCTCCTCCTGGCAAAGCGTGGTTTCCGATGAACCCCAGTGGCTCCTCATCGACTTCCAGCAGGAAAGGGAATACGGAGGGTTGGTCGTTGACTGGGGAAAAGGGTTTCAGGCGCGGGAATTCGATGTTGAGGTATCGGTCAACGGTGCCGAATGGAGCACCGCCTATGCCGCAGATCAGGGAGAGGCGGAACGAAGCTACCTTTACCTTCCTCAAACCATTTCGCGATACATCCGCCTCAATCTCTATCTGAGCGTCGAAGGCCGCGGGTTTGCCATTCGAAGCATCGAGGTCAAACCTTACGACTTCTCCCGCACCATAAACCACTTCTTTCAGAATATCGCGAGACAAGCGACGCCCGGGCTCTACCCAAAATACCTCCTTGGCCGGCAGACCTACTGGACCCCTGTGGGAACGGGCGAGTCAGACACCCAAGCCCTGATGAACGAGGAGGGCATGGTGGAAGTGGACAAGGGCTCCTTTTCCATAGAGCCTTTCGTCTACGTGGATCGCAGGCTCTTCACCTGGACGGATGTGGATCTGAGCCAAGAATTGCCGAAAGGGTATCTCCCCTTCCCTTCCTCTGAATGGCGAAGCGACCGCTTCACGATGGAGATCACCGCCTTCGCCACCGGAAGACTCGGCAAACCCGTCCTGTACCTTGTTTACCGCATCGTGAACATAATGAAGAAGAGACAGTCGTTCCGTCTGTTCGCTGCATTTCGACCTTTCCAGGTAACCCCGACCTGGCAGAACTGGAGGGCTTTCGGCGGGGTGAGCCAGATCCGCGACCTGCGCTTCGCCCGTGGCGCGGCCTGGGTCAACGGAAGCAAGCCGGTGATTCCCCTCACCGCGCCGAACGGATTCGGAGCCGCAGCCTTCGATTCAGGAGGTGTAACCAAGCATCTACCCGTGGGCGAAGTCCCTTTCCAAATAGAGGTCCACGACGATTTCGGATACGCATCCGGGGCCTTGCGCTTTGACCTGGACCTGGCACCGGGTTCCATGGGTGAAGTCTGTCTGGCAGTCCCCTTCGGCACGGGGGGAACCAAGGCCGGTCGGTCGGCGGCTTCGCTGCAGCGTGGTTCCGCACCCAAGAAGTTCGCACGAGCGGTCCGGGAGTGGAAAGTGAAGCTTGGCTCCGTGGACATTCAGGTGCCTCCGCAGATGCAGGCCGTGGCCGACACCTTCAAGACAGCAGCCGCCCACATTCTCATCAATCGACATGGCCCTGCCCTGCACCCCGGCCCCCGCCGCTACAACCGTTCATGGATCAGGGACGGAGCCATCATGGGCGCTGCTTTGTTGAGAGCAGGCTATCCAACCGCCATCTGCGATTTCATTCGCTGGTATGCAGGATTTCAGTCGGACGACGGGAACATCCCTGACTGCGCGGACCGAGAAGGCGCAGAGTGGCTTCCGGAATTCGACGCCTACGGCGAGTTCATATACGCGGTCGTGGAGTATTACCGATTCACCGGGGATAAGGGGTTCCTCTCTGAAATGCGGCCTGCCGTGTCAAAGACGCTTTCCTATATGGAAGGCTTGCGCAACAAACGCCTCACCAAGGAATACCAAAGAGGTGCCAAACGCGCCTGCTACGGTCTTTTGCCCGAATCCATGAGCCACGAAGGCTACATGGCCCACCCTGTTCACGCCTACTGGGATGACTTTTGGGCCATACGGGGCCTGAGGGATGCCTCTCTCATGACAGAAGTGCTGGGTGATGCGACGGAGGCAGCACGTCTCTCTGCCTTGCGGGAGTCCTTCTCGGAGGATGTGCGTGCATCTTTGGCAGCCACGATTGCCCGGCACAAGATCGACTTCGTGCCTGGGTCTGTGGAGTTCGGTGATTTCGACCCCACGGCCACCTCTATCGCCGTCGGCCTACTGGACCAGCTTCACCTGCTCCCCCAGGCCGAAACCCATCGCACTTTCGACAAGTACCTTACAGGTTTCCGGGAGCGCACTGGCGCTAAGTTGAACTGGAACAACTATAGCGCCTACGAAATCCGCATCATCGGTGCCCTCGTAAAGCTAGGAAGGCGCCGGGACGCTCTAGAAGTGATGAAATTCATGCTCGCTGACCGGCGCATCCCACCCTGGAACCAGTGGCCGGAAATTTCCTGGCGTGACCCTTCCAGCCCCAGCTTTATAGGTGATCTGCCCCACACTTGGATCAGCGCGGAATACATCCTGGCGGTGTGCAGTATGTTCGCTTACGAGCGGGAAGAGGATGAATCCCTTGTCATCGCTGCCGGAGTGGCGGAGAAGTGGCTATCTGACGGTTCTGATGTGGGGGTCAAGAATCTGCCTACCTACTATGGGAACCTCACTTACTCGCTGCGCTTGAAGGGTAAAGACACTCTGCGTTTGAGGCTCAGGGGGCATCTGGCCGTGCCTCCGGGTGGCATCATTGTGATGCCGCCCTTGCCCCATCCTATCCGGCAGGTGAAGATCAACGGCAAAGCCATCTCCGATTTCAACTCCGACAGCTTCACATGCAGAGATTGTCCTGCAGAGGCTGTGGTAAGGTTTTAAAGGAGAAGAGACAGGTGAGGGGTCATGGAGACTGACTCATTCCTGCGAGAACATCTTGGAGAGGGCGAGAGGCTGCCCGGACGCTCCTGTGACTGGCGATGGCCCTTATCGTTGGCAGACCTTATCGATGTGGTCATCCGGGTAACCGGGTTACTTTCTCTCTATCGGATGTGTACAGTTCCCGCTGCCCAGTGATACAAAGAGACTCTAATACCCGTTGTACCCTCCTGTAAAGGTGGACAGATGAAACGAACAAATGATGCCGGGCCATGATTACCAGCGGAAAGGATAGGTACCAGACTTCAGGGACACTGTAAATGAAGGGACAGCTTCAGACCTTGGCCACATTTTTTAAGAAAGCATCCATCACTGCATCGGTGAATTTTTTATCCAATATATGGGCATCTACTTTCACGACCTTTATTTTGTCGCGAAAGACCGAAATTGCATCTATGAAGCCCGCATCGGCCTCGGGGTCATACATGGGACCACCCGCACGATCATACGCCGAGAACCCCTGCATGGGTATTACCACGGTAACCGGCCCCTTGCTCTTGCTCAATTTTTCACCTATTTCTCTTCCTACTTGGTGGAGTTCTGCATAGTTTGATCGGTAAGACGTTACTGCTTCGTTGTGGAGGTTAGTCTTCCGGCCCGTAAGTTTTCCAGGGGGGGCGGCAATGATATCACAGGTCCCAGGAACAAAAACCTGAGGCAGCCCAAGCTTTCCGGCATTCTCATAACGATCGTCAGGTGGAAATGAAAAACCACCTGCAATGCGGTCAAGCCAGTCACTGGAGAGCTCGATAACGCCACCGTCAATGTAGCCGTCCGCAATTACCTGTTCCAGACTGACAGGACCGTACCCGAAGCAATGAAAGGTCATGGGATGGTAGCCGGCATCAGCAAGTCTCTGTCGTATCACACGGTTCGCATCCTCAGTAGCGCCCTTGGCGCAAAGGGCCACTATCTTTTTCTCGTTCTTCTCCTCCTTTACCTCCGCACTTGCCATTCCCACGACGCCTCCGCAGGCCCTGGTAAAGATAATCCTTGTAAGGCGGTTCAGCCCTACCACATCGGCCACAGAGTGAAACATGCAGATATCCTTGGTTCCTACCAGGCGACTCATAGCCGGATTCCCTGCTTGCGAGGATACCATGAACTTTGGTATGCCTATGGGAAGGGCCCGCATCGCGCCCGTTCCCAAGACCGTGCCCATGCCCCCCCCGATGCCTAACACACCATGGATCTTGCCCTCCTTAAGCAGGCGCAAAGCGATGACCCCCGCGCCCTGGGCCTGCAGACCAATGGCGTAGCCCTCAGCCGGGATTTTTCTAACCTGTTCAATCGTTGTGCCGGCTGCCGCCGCTACCTCCTCACGCGTGATATCCGGCCTTATTGTCGGCTCTCCTAATACACCACCATCTAGTAATAATGCCTTTGCCCCCAGAGCTTCTATCTGCTCCCTGCAAAATGCGACCTCCGTACCTTTCGTATCCAGCGTTGCTACCACAAGAACTGTCTTCATGAGTATCACCCTTTTGGTTATATCGTCTTGTGTAGTTTACAAGCGTGGTGTTGGCCAGTGGATGCATCCGTTTAAGCCTTTGTTTTCGGCGGCAAATGTCTTCAGTCCCCAGTTCGGCGAACCTCCGCCCATCTACATTGTGTCCATTAGGTTGGGGCACCCACAGGGCAACACAAATTCCACTTGTCTATTCGATACGCAGGATGGTTCACCGGTCTCTCTTTTTCTCTACTTCAACACTCCGTTGCCCATAAACGCATCCATCCCCTTGATCCTCTTCACATAGTAAGAACTCGCTTCGGATGGTCGGCAGTATAGGGGAATCCGGCCTTGTATGTCCAGACAGAAGTACGCACATCATGCTGAGGGACGAAGGATCGAGCCGGAAGATGCTAAACAGGAATAGAGAGCTGACGGTATTATCGAGAACATTATCACAGCGCTTTCTAAGGTTCCTGAAGTTTTTGTCCTAGCCCGCAACACTGCCTTCACCTATAAGGGAAAGCCGGTCAAAATCAACCGAGTGAGCGAGGAATTAGGTGTGCAGTATGTATTGGAGGGGAGCATACAGCAGTCCGAGAGCCGATTGCGAATCACCGCTCAGCTTATCAATGCTACTGGAGCGCACCGTCTTTTCTCGGAGCGATACGACCGGGAGCTGAAGGACATCTTCGCCACGCAGGATGAAATCACCATCGCCGTTGTGCGGGCCGTGAGGGTGAATGTGACATCCCGTGAGCAGGCCCGCATCGAACGGCGCGGTCGAAGCCCTGCGGCCGCTGCTGTCACGCCTTTCTTTTCCATCGCTCCTCCTTTACCTCGCCTTCCCTTGTATCTCGTGCGAGAGACCTGAACGTCGCCTCGAAAAGGTCCTCTCACTGTTCTCCTAAAAGGATTGCAGGGGAATTGTCATGCGTCCGTAGTATAGGTGGTCAGGTCCACAAGCAGTTTCATCTTCTGCCCGTTTTCCACCGGAGTGACCTCGGATTCGCGCTGTCGCTCGATAAGAGAGATCATGTCCTGATTCTGCGGACGGCATATGCCCCAGGCCTTTTTGAACCCGCGCTTCCCGGCAGCCTTTAGAATGAGATGCAACAACTTGGCCCCCACCCCATGCCCTTGCCAGGCATCGGCTATGGTGATGGAGACCTCCGCCTCGATGAGATCCGGATCGCCGAAGTAGCGTGCAAGGCCGATGACTTCGCCACTCTCAGTCACAGCGACCAGCACCATGTCCCGATCATAGTCGATCTGGGTCAGACGAGCGATGAATCGCTCATCGAAATCCTCGAAACGACGAACGAGCTTACCGAGCCGGCTTTTTTCGGACAGGGATACGAAGAAATCCGTCAATCCGGGAGCATCCTCAGGCCGGACCGGACGCACCACAAGCCGGCCTCGGTCGCCGCCCTGGAGTTCTTCCACATAGTCCTCGGGATAGGTGCTCAATGCCATGTGCCAGGGCGCGGACTTGGCAGAAGGCCCCACCACCACCCGGGCATCCAGAGCATACGCTCCGCTGCTGGTGGCTAGAAGAGGGTTGATGTCCAGCTCCCGAATCTCCGGGAAATCGGTCACCAACTGGCTCAGTCGGATCAGGATCTCTTCAAGCAGGTCGATATTCGCTGCGGGTTGTCCGCGAAATCCTTTGAGCAATTTGAACACTTTGGTGGAATCGAGCATTCGTCTTGCGAGGAGCCGGTTCAACGGGGGCAGCCCAACCGCGCGATCCTGAACAATCTCCGTCATCACTCCTCCCATCCCGAAGACAAGCACCGGGCCGAAATCAGGGTCCAGCTTGCTGCCCAGAATGACCTCATAGCCTTTTTCCTTCACCATCTTCTGGATGGTGACCCCCTCGAAATGCTCCCCGGGTGCGCGTGAGTTGACGGCTTCCTGAATCTGATTGAAGGCGTCGATCACATCGTCCGCATTTCGCAAATCGAGTCGGATGCCGCCC
>Ga0113563_10000554_pt1 | contig 18409 bp, 16 predicted proteins | sample Mud3Dept3metaG_FD_80117 | JGI IMG/M metagenome (GOLD analysis project Ga0113563, IMG submission 80117) | Freshwater wetland microbial communities from Ohio, USA, analyzing the effect of biotic and abiotic controls - Mud 3 Core 4 Depth 3... | ecosystem: Environmental > Aquatic > Freshwater >...
ATGAAGCTTGCCCTGCTCGCGATTGCGGGCCTGATGCTCTCCGGCTGCGGCTACAACACGCTGCAGGTCCAGGACGAGCAGGTGAAGTCCGCCTGGTCCGAGGTGGTGAACCAGTACCAGCGCCGCGCCGACCTGATCCCGAACCTCGTCAACACCGTGAAGGGCTTCGCGGCACAGGAACAGGCCGTCCTCATCGGCGTCACCGAGGCGCGCGCCAAGGCGACGCAGATCAAGGTGGACGCGAACGACCCCGAGTCGCTGAAGCAGTTCCAGGCCGCACAGGGCGAGGTGTCGAGCGCACTGTCGCGCCTGATGGTGGTGGTCGAGCGCTACCCGGAACTCAAGTCAGACCAGAACTTCCGTGACCTGCAGGCCCAGCTCGAGGGTACCGAGAACCGCATCACCGTCGCGCGCAATCGCTACATCCAGGCGGTGCAGGACTTCAATGTCACCGTGCGCAAGTTCCCGACCAACCTCACGGCGATGGTCTTCGGCTACAAGGTCAAGCCGAACTTCACCGTCGAGAACGAGGCGGAGATCGCCAAGCCGCCGGTCGTGGATTTCGCGGCGCCGCCGCCGGCCGAGCCCGCGCCTGCACCCGCTGCGAACTGAGGCAAGCCAGGCCGCCCCGGCGGCGGCGTGGCTGTAACGTGATCGAATCGCGTCCTCCCTGGCTGCGGATCCTGTCGGCGCTGTCGTTGGCCGCGGGGTGGATCGCTGCGGCCCCGGCACTGGCACAGCAGTCGGTCGCGGTGCCGGCACTGAAGGCGCCGGTCACCGACCTGACCGGGACGCTCACGCCCGACCAGGTCGCCACGCTCGAGGCGAAGCTGCGCGCCTTCGAGGCCGCTCGAGGCAGCCAGGTCGCGGTGCTGATCGTGCCGACGACGGAGCCCGAGGCGATCGAGCAGTTCTCGATCCGGGTCGCCGAGACCTGGAAACTGGGGCGCAAGGGCGTCGACGACGGCGCGATCCTCATCGTCGCGCGCAACGACCGCAAAGTGCGTATCGAGGTCGGGTACGGCCTCGAGGGAGCACTGCCGGACGCGATCGCGAACCGCATCATCGACGAGGACATCGTGCCGCAGTTCCGTCGTGGCGATTACTACGGCGGCATCACGGCCGGCGTGGACCGCATGCTGAGCGTCATCGAAGGCGAGCCGCTGCCCGAGCCGAAGTCGGGCCCGGCCTCGCAGGACATGCCCGGGTTCTTCCAGCTGTTGCCTTTCCTGTTCGTCTTCGCCCTGGTCGGCGGCTCGATCCTGCGCCGGATCTTCGGTCGCGTAGGGGGGGCGCTTGCCAGTGGCGGCCTGGTGGGGCTCCTGACCTGGTTCATGGTCCACATCCTCGGCATCGCGCTCGCAGCCGGTGTCCTGATGTTCGTCTTCGCACTGCTGGGAGACCTCGGGGGCGGTGGCCGCGGCCCCGGCGGAAGTGGGTGGTACAGTCGGCGTCACGGCGGCGGCTGGGGCCATCCCGGCGGGTTCGGTGGAGGCTGGAGCGGGGGCGGCGGTGGCTGGAGCGGAGGCGGCGGTGGCTTCGGCGGCGGCGGCGCGTCCGGGAGCTGGTAGGACGATGGACTGGGGACGCTGGTTCCGACATGCATTCGCCACCCAGGCGGCCTTGCGACGTGCGTTTCCGCCGGCCGCGCTCGCGGCGATCGAGCGGGCCGTGGACGAGTCGGAGCGGTCGCATGCCGGGGAGATCCGGGTCGCGATCGAGGCGGCGCTCGATCCGGGCCACGTCCGGGCCGGCCGAACGCCCCGTGACCGGGCCCTCGAGGTCTTTGCGCAGCTGGGCGTGTGGGATACGCACGCCAACAACGGCGTGCTGATCTACGTGCTGCTGGCCGACCGTGACGTGGAGATTGTCGCCGACCGGGGGTTCAACGGACGGGTTGCGCCGGGCCAGTGGACGGCGGTCTGCGGGGATATGGAGCGCCATTTCCGAGCCGGGAACTTTCGGGAGGGCGCGCTGGTCGGTGTACGCGAGGTCGGGCGTATCATCGCCACACATTACCCCCAGCAGCCCGGCCAGCGTGACGAGGACGAATTGCCGAACCGGCCGGCGCTGCTGTAGCGAGCCCGGCCGTGCGGGCATCAACGAGGTGAGGCAACGTGCTTGATCACATGAGTCGAAAAAGGGTCGCGGTTGCGCGGCGCGCGACGGCGCTGGGGCTGCTCCTTGCACTCGGCGGCTGCAGTGTCTTCATGCCGCAACAGGAGCCCGTGGCTCCGCCGGCTCCGCCGACGCCGCAGCTGCAGCCGCCACTGGCCACGCACACGTTCCCGTACGACCCGAAGACGACCACCGTCGTGGGCGAACTTCAGGTGACCATTGCGCGCGAAGAGGACACGATTCCCGACATCGCCCGCCGCTTCAACCTCGGCTTCGACGAAGTCGCGCGCGCAAACCCAGGCGTCGACCCCTGGCTCCCCGGCGCCGGCACCCGCATCGTGTTGCCCACGCAGTTCGTCCTGCCGGAGGCGCCGCACGAAGGGATCGTGATCAATGTCGCTGCGCTGCGCATGTTCTACTTCCCGAAGCCGGCGAAGAAGGATGAGCCGCGGGTCGTGGTCACCTTTCCGATCGGCATCGGCAAGGTGGGCTGGGCGACGCCGATCGGTACGACGAAGGTGGTCTCGAAACGCAAGGATCCGTACTGGACACCGCCGGCGTCCGTTCGGAAGGAGCACGCCGCCGAGGGCGACCCGCTGCCTGCCCGCGTTCCGCCTGGCCCGGACAATCCGCTCGGTGCGTATGCCATGAACCTGGGTTGGCCGAGCTACCTCATCCACGGCACCAACAAGCCGGCCGGCGTAGGCCTGCGCGCGAGCCACGGCTGCATCCGCATGTACCCCGAGGACATCGACTCGGTGTTCGATACGATCGCCGTCGGCACGAAGGTGACCGTCGTCAACCAGCCGCTGCTGTATCGCTGGCATGGCGACAGCCTCTACGTGCAGGCGTTCCCGCCGCACGTGGACGACGAGGAAGATGAGACGGCGCAGACGCCCCAGACCCTGAGCAAGGCGACCGCCGACAAGATGTGGCAGCAGGTCAAGCAGCACGGCCGCGCGATCGACCTGGCGCTGACTGAGCGGCTCGTGAGCGATGCGCGCGGCGTGGCCGTGCCGGTGTCGCGTCGCGGTATCACGCTCGAGTCGTTCCTGGCGGGAGCACGACTGGTCGAGAACACCTTGCCGGCCGGCTCGAACTGGGACGGCCGCGACGCCGAAGAAGCCGAGGACAGCCCCAAGCCAGTTGCGGACACGGGTGCGCGCGGCGGGCGCTGAGGCCGCGGAGCGTGAGCGGATCCTGCTGCCGAGCTGGCAGCCGGTCTGCCACGACTCCGACCTGCCGAGCGCCGGCACCGCGATCCGCTTCGATTTCGTCGGCCGCTCCGCATTCATCCTGCGCGGCCGTGACGGCGTGCTCCGTGCCTTCCTCAACGCCTGCCGCCACCGTGGCTCGCGCCTGATCGAGGGCGACCCGAACACGGCGGTGGCTTTCTGCATCGACAGCAAGGTGCGATGTCCGTACCACGCGTGGGTCTACGACGACACCGGCGCCCTCGCGCACGTCCCGCGAGAAGAGCAGTATCCCGGCATCGATCGCGCACGGCTCGGCCTGCGTGCGTTACCACTCTCGACCTGGCATGGTTTCGTGTTCGTCGCGTTCGAGACGCCTGCGAAGCCGCTGGAGGAGATGCTCGCCGCCTGCTCGGACGAGGTCGGTGCGCACCGGTTCGAGGGGATGCGCCGGATCAGCGAGCCGCGACTGGTCCCGCACCGCGCCGACTGGAAAGTGCTCTGCGAGCACCAGCTCGAACTGCAGCGTCGTGGGCTCGTGCCCGCCGGGTCCGGCGCGGACGCGGACCTGCAGCGTTACACGGCAACCATTGTCGCCAGCGATTCGGGGAACTGGCCGGCGCGCGCGTACGTTTCCTGGCTGCCGGACGTGCCGGCGTTGCCTGCGGACCGGCGACGTTCGTGGTCGCGTTACTTCCTGTGGCCCAACGTCGTGCTCGACGTGTATCCCGACCAGATCGGATTTGCACAGGTGTTGCCGCTGGGGCCCGGTGAGGCCGTGCTGCGCGAACTCTCCTACGCGCTGCCGGACGGCTCGCGCGAGATGCGTCTCGTACGTTACCTGAACGCGCGCATGCGGCGGCGAATGGCCGCGGACGATCGGCGCCTGGTAGAGCGCAGGCAGCTGGGCCTCGATACCTGTGGGGACACGCCGGGCCCGCTCGCGAACGACGAGCCGGGACAGCGCTGGTTCACCGCCCGCGTCCATGCGGCGCTGGCGGCCCCGCTCCGTCGCGGGCGGCGCGCGCGCCGAGCGCGGTAATCATCGCGCCCGCGACGACGAGCAACGCTCCCGCGACGCTCAACGCCGAAAGCTGCTCCGCGGGCACGATGTCCGGCCACGCGAGGCTCGCGCCCTGCATGGCAGCCAACGTGACGAGCGGCGCCAGCGTGACGACCGCGCTCACCCTCGACACCTCCCAGTGATCGAGCGCCTCGGCGAAGCAACCGTAGGCGACGACGGTGTTCGCGCAGCAGAACGCCAGCATCCAGAGTTGGGTGCCGTCGAGTGCGAACACCTGCGCGACGTGCGCAGGGGGCAGCAGCAGCGGTGCAGCGCCTGCGTACAGCAGGAGCAGGACCTGTTCGGAGGCGAGCTGCGTCAGGAGCTGCTTCTGCGCCAGTCCATAGATCGCCCAGGTGACCGACGCCACGATCATCAGTGTCACACCGAGACCGAGTTGCGTGCCGAGTGTGAAGATCTCCACGAGCCGGTCGTTGAAGAACGCCAGCAGGCCCGCGACCAGGATCGCGAAGCCTGTCCACTGCAGCGGTGCGAAGCGCTCCCGGAATACGACGAGCCCGCCGAACAGCAGGCACATGGGCGCGAGCTGGATCAGCACCTGCGCAACCGTGGGGCTCGTGAGCTCGAGCGACAGCAGGTAGAGGACGTAGTTGGCCAGCAGTCCGGCCAGCGCGACAGCATAGAGCGCCCAGCCCCGGCGCGTGAGCAGCACCGGCAGCGGCAGGCGACGGCGCCACGCCAGGTACGCGCCGAGGGCGATGCCGGCGGTGGCGAAGCGATACCAGGTGATCGTCCAGGCATCCATGCCCACCAGCACGATCTTCAGCGCGATCGGCAACAGGCCCCAGCACAGCGCCGTCGTGAGCGCGAGGGCGAGGCCGAGCTTCCAACGTCCGGAGGAGGAGTGCATCGACAGTCAGCGTCAGTGGGCGGCCAAGAATACTAGAAGGTGTGCTAACTTAGGTGCGGCGCGAGCGGGGACACGCATTTGCCAGGCTTGAATACCAGCGGCTTCGTCGTGGCGGAAGGTCCAGGAGCGGACCACGCGATCGCCCGCATTCCGACCGCCGTCACCGCCTTCGTCGGCCGCACGCTGCGCGGCCCGGTCCATCGTCCGGTGGCAGTGCGCAGCTTCGCCGAGTTCCGGCAGGTCTTCGGCGGCCTGTGGCAGCCGAGCCCGATGCCATATGCCGTCGAGCAGTTCTTCGAGAACGGCGGCCACCGCGCGGTGATCGTGCGGGTGGTCAATGGCGGTGCTCCCGCGACGATCACGCTGCCTTGTGGAGGTGAATGGCTAACGCTGAAGGCCCTGAGCCCGGGGTCGCGCGAGGCGCTCCGCGCCTCGGTGGACTACGACAACGTGGGTTCGAACGAGGACGACCGTTTCAACCTCGTCGTGCAGCGCGTGCGCTCCATCGGCTCGGAGCACATCGAGGACCAGGAGATTTTCCGCCGCCTGTCCATCGTGCCGGGCACCACCCGATACGTGACGAATGCGCTGCAGGAATCGACCCTGGTTCGCGTGCGGGGCGCGGTGCCGTCCCAGCGTCCGGACCGCACGTTCCGCGCCGGCTCGCGCCATCCCATCGGCTACGTCGATTCCAATCCCGATGGAGACGACGGCGCGCCACTCACGGATTACGACGTGATCGGATCGCCCGAGCGAGGCACCGGCCTGTTTGCCCTGCGCGCTGCCGAGGACGTGCATTTCGTCTGCATCCCGCCCCTGGCGCGCGATCGGGACGTCGGCCCGAGCGTGCTGGTGGTCGCCGCGCAGCTCTGCCGCGAACGTGGTGCCATGCTGATCGTCGATCCGCCCGCGGCCTGGGACACCGTCGACGAGGCGCTGCACGGCCTGCGCGAACTCGCGCTCCAGGCCGAGAATGTGCTCATGTGCTTCCCGCGCATCCGCGCTTTTGACCGCCTGCGCGGCCGCTACGAGCCGTTTGCGAACTGCGGCGCAGTGGCCGGCGCACTTGCGCGCATGGACGACCAGCGGTCTCCCTGGCAGCCGGGTCCCGACGACGATCTGCTGCTCCGGCCCGGGACGCGGCCTGCGCGAGTACTCACGGACGCTGAGCGGCTCAGGCTGTCGGCACACGGGATCAACCCCCTGCAGTCGCTGCGCGCCGCACACCCGCATCCGTTGTCGCTCAGGACGCTCGCGGGCGGCACCGGCGAGAGCCCCGACAGCACGCTGCTCACTGCGCGGCGCCGGTCCCTGCTCATCATGCACGCCATCGAGCGCGGTACGCGCTGGGCGCTGTTCGACGCGGGCGATCGAAATGCCTGGCACAAGGTCACCCGCCAGGTGCAGGAGTTCCTGCAGTCGCTTGCGTCGGAAGGCCTGTTCGGCACCGGTGGCGCAGGGGACGCCTGCCACGTGGTCTGCGACGAGCGGGTCAACGTCGAGGAGGACGTGCGCGACGGGCGTCTCAACATACTGGTCGGATTGCCGACGGCCCGGGCCGGCGGATACCAGTCCTTCCTGGTGACGCACTCGAGCGCCGGCAGTCGCGTGCGGCCGGCGCGCGCGAACCGCCTGCCGACTGGAACCCGCATGACCGTGCGCGACGTCGTCAACGAGGCCCGCGAGGACGAGCCCGCCGGGGACACGCGCCGCCAGCGCACCGTTGCCCAGGAACTCTTCGGATACTACGGCGAGCCGCGGCCCGGGACTGGGGGCTCAGCGGCCGGGGCCCCGGCCATAGCCCCCGCCACCGGGCGTTTCGACCTGGATGCAATCACCCGCCTGCACCGCGACCTCGGCCGTCCCGGCCAGCGTTTCTAGGCGGCCGTCGCGCCTCTGGAGCCGGTTGACGCCCGCCTGACCGGGCTCGCCTCCGGCCAGGCCGAACGGCCGGATGCGCCGATGATTCGACAGGATCGCGACCGTCATCGCTTCCCGGAACTCGATGCGTCGGACGAGACCGTCGCCCCCGTGAAATTCGCCCGCGCCCCCCGAGCCGGAGCGCAACGCGAACTCCCGCAGCAGCACCGGGAAGCGGCGTTCCAGCACCTCCGGGTCCGTGAGCCGCGAATTCGTCATGTGCGTCTGCACGCCGCTCGCGCCGTCGAAGTCCGGGCCTGCGCCCGCGCCGCCCGCGATCGTCTCGTAGTACTGGTAGCGCTCGTTGCCGAAGGTGAGGTTGTTCATCGTCCCCTGCGACGCCGCCTGCAGGCCGAGCGCACCGTAGAGCGCATCGACGATGCACTGCGAGGTCTCCACGTTGCCAGCGACCACCGCGTGCGGCCACGTGGGGTCGAGCATCGAACCGCGCGGCACCACGATGCGCAGCGGTCGCAGGCAGCCGGCATTGAGCGGGATGGACTCCGCGACCAGCGTGCGGAAGACGTAGAGCACCGCCGCGACCGTGACGGCCCGCGGCGCGTTGAAGTTGTTGTCCTGCTGGTCCGAGGTGCCCGTGAAGTCGATGGTCGCCTCACCGCGACCGTGATCGACGACGACGTTCAGGACGATCTGCTGGCCGTTGTCGAGTTCGTTGCGGAAGGACCCGTCGTGCAGGCCCTGGATCGCCCGGCGCATGCACGCCTCGGCATTGTCCTGGACGTGCCGCATGTAGGCGAGCAGCGTGGGGAGGCCGTGATCGCGTGCGGCGCGCTCGATTTCACGGATGCCGCGGGTGTTCGCGGCCAGCTGCGCCCGCAGGTCGGCGAGATTCTGCTCCACGTTCCGTGCGGGCCAGCGTCCTTCCGTCAACCGCTCGCGGACCAGCGATTCGGCGAGCTGCCCGTCGCGTACGATCCGCGTCGGCGCGAAGTGCGCGCCTTCCTCGCGGATGTCGCGGCTGCCCGGTGGCATCGATCCCGGCGTGATGCCGCCGATGTCGGCGTGGTGCGCGCGTGAGGCCGTGAAGAATTCGACGCGGTTGCCGGACGGGTCGAACACCGGCGTCACCACGGTCATGTCGGGCAGGTGTGTGCCGCCGTCGTACGGTGAGTTCACCAGGAAGGCATCCCCGGGATGCAGGTCCGCGCCGTGAGCCGCGAGCACGGCGGCCACGCTCGCGCCCATCGAGCCCAGGTGCACCGGCATGTGCGGCGCATTCGCCACGAGATTCGCCTGGCCGTCGAAGATCGCGCAGGAGAAATCCAGCCGCTCCTTGATGTTCACGGAGCTCGCCGTCTGGCGCAGCACGACGCCCATCTGCTCGGCCACGTGCATGAAGAGCGCGTTGAATACCTCGAGCCGCATGGGGTCCGCAACCCGATGGTCGGCCGTCGAGTGCGTGCGGGCGTGCGCGCCGCGCGTCGCCAGCAGGCGGCCACCCTCGACGACCTGTGCGGTCCAGCCCGGCGCGATCCAGCCCGTGGAGCCGCTCTCGCACACGAGCGCCGGTCCGGCAATCCACTGGCCCTTGCGCAGGCCCTCCCGCGCATGCAGCGGCACCTCGTGCCAGGCGCCGTCCATCCACACCGCCGCCGTCGGCGTGGCGGCGGATACGTCGTGCGCGGCAGGCAGTGAAGGCGCGTCCTTCGCTCGTTCCGCGGCGCGTTCGATTGCTTCGGCCGCGACCTCCGACACCACCAGCCGGCTCGTGGCATCCGCGAAGCCATAGAGCCGGTCGTGTGCCTGCGCGAAGGCGGCGCGCATCGCTTCGCCGGTGTCCCATTCGATCTCGATGCTCGTGTCGGATCCGGTGGCGCGCAGGTTGGCCGTCCGACGGACGCGGATCTGCGCAGCCGGGACTCCCTGTCTCGCCAGTTCGTCGCGTGCGGCGTTCTCGAGCGACGCCAGCATTGTCCGCGCTCGCTCGAGTCCCGATGTGTCGAGCAGCTCCTCCGCGCTGCGACGCCGTATGCAGCGTCGCTGGGCCAGGCCGATGCCGTGCGCGGACAACACCCCCGCGAGCGGGTCGAGCAGCAGCGCGTCGATGCCAAGCGACTCCGCGACGGCGCAGGCGTGCTGTCCAGCCGCGCCGCCGAACGGCAGCAGCGTGAACTGTCCCGGGTCGTGACCGAGTCGCAGCGTCAGCTCGCGGATCGCGTTCGCCATGCGCGCCACGGCCACCTCGAGGAACGCGCTCGCGAGCGACTCGACGTCGAACGCCGGGCCGCCCTGCCGGGTCACTCCGGCGGCGATTGCGGCCAGTCGCTCAGTCGACGCGCCGGCATCGAGGGGCGCATCGCCGGAAGCTCCGAAGACGCGCGGGAAGTGCTGCGGACGGATGCGGCCGAGCACGACATTGCAGTCGGTGATGGTCGCCGGGCCGCCGCGCCGGTAGCACGCCGGGCCGGGATCGGCACCCGCCGAGTCGGGGCCGACCTGCAGGCGTCCGTCGGCAAGACGGACGATCGATCCGCCGCCGGCCGCGATCGTGTGGATGTCCATCATCGGCGCCTGCAGGCGCACGCCATCGATTTCCGTCGCAAAACGACGGGGCAACTCGCCGGCGTACAGGCTGACGTCCGTGGACGTTCCGCCCATGTCGAAGCCGATCAGCCGCGGCCGTCCGCTCGCTGCGGCGACGGCTGCGAGGCCCACGACACCGCCGGCAGGCCCGGACAGCACACCGTTGATGCCGCGGAAACCGTCGGGATCCACGAGGCCGCCACCGCTCTGCATCAGGAGCAGCTCCGTCGTGCCGTGGCGCGCGAGGAGTTCGCGGCGGAATTCCTGCACGTATCGCAGCAGCACCGGCGAGAGATAAGCGTCCGCGACCGTGCTGTCGCCACGGGCGATCAGCCCGAGCAATGGCGCCACCTCGTGTGAAGTCACGATCTCGTCGAAGCCGGCCTCCGCGGCAAGCGCGGCGGCACGCTGCTCGTGGGCCGTGTGCTGTATGCCGTGCAGCAACGCGATCGCCACGGAACGCAGGCCTTCGCTCCGTGCCGCGCGCAGTGCTCTCGCGAGGGCCGTTTCGTCCAACGGCGCCAGCACGTGGCCGGTCGCGTCAACGCGCTCCACGGCTTCGATCACACGCGAATACAGCATCGCCGGCAGGTGGATCGCGCGCGCGAAGATGTCGGGGCGGTTCTGGTAGCCGATGCGCAGGGCGTCTCTCAGTCCGTGCGTCGTCACTAGACAGGTCGGCTCGCCCTTGCGCTCGAGCAGCGCGTTGGTCGCCACGGTCGTGCCGAGGCGAACCGACGTTACGCGGGGCGTGCCGGAAGCGTGCCGCTCCAGTACCTCGTGGATGCCGCGTGCGGCCGCATCGCCGGCATGGCGCGGGTCGCGCGACAGGACTTTGTGCGTAAAGACGCGGCCCGCCGGGTCCCAGGCGACGATATCGGTGAACGTGCCGCCGCGGTCGATGGCGAATCGCCAACCGGCTGGCCTGGATGATCCCGTCATCGCGCGACTGTGGCACGCGCGGCACGCAGCCAGCAATCGCCGTGGCTTGTGGGTCGCGCGCGCCCGTCGCTACCATGCCGGCGCATGGGCACGATTCCGAAGAGCGTCCTGAAAGGGCAGATGCAGCCTGCCGACCCTGAGGCGCGGCGCCGCGCCCTGCTGGTCGTGGCTGTCGCAGCCGTGGTCGGCCTGGGGCTTGTCGGGTGGCTCTCGCTCGAGACCGCACGGATCGAGGCACTGTTTGCGCTGGATCAGGGAGCCGCCGGCCGGCAAGCCCGCAACCTGTTTCTCGGAGTGACCTGGGCGGCAGCAGCGGTCGCCTTGCTGGCCGCCGTAGTGATCTGGCGCATCGCAATGGAAGTTCGCTGCTCGGGGCGCTATCCGCCGCCCGGCGCCCGGGTATTGCGCGATACGATGGTGCGCACCGGCGAGCAGGCCGCATGCATCGCCCGCGTCGGATTCGTCACGGCGGGGCTGCTCGCGATCGCGGCGCCGGCGCTGGTCGTCCTTGGCCATCGCCTCGTCCGGGCACTCGCCACGCCATGAATGATCCCGCGGTACGGATTCTCGCCGTGGTCGAACGGATTCCACGCGGCAAGGTGACGACCTACGGCGCGGTCGCCGCGCGCGCGGGACTCCCGCGCCGAGCACGACTCGTGGGCCGCGTGTTGTCCGACTTGCCGGCCGGCAGCACGGTGCCGTGGCATCGCGTGGTGGCCGCGGGCGGCCGGATCGCGTTTCCGCAGGGCGCGATGGCGCGCCAGGAGCAGATCGAGCGTCTCGGCCGCGAGGGCGTCGTGGCGTCGACAGGGCGGGTCAACCTGAGGCTGCATGGCTGGCAGAGCCCGCCGGAAGACCTCGACCGGTGGCTCTGGGAGATCGGCGATGAGAACTGATCCCGGATTCCCGGCGGCGCACGCCTTATGATGGCGGCCGGACAACGCGCAGGGCGGCACGGCATGGCTGAACGGTACGTGGTTTTCTCGCACGGCAAGGACAGCGAGCCGTGGGGCAGCAAGATTGCGGCCATGGCCGAGATCGCCCGCGAGGAAGGCTTCCACGTCGAGTCCGTGGACTACCGCGGCATCGACGACCCGAAGGACCGCGTCACGCGCCTGCTCGCCTTCTGCAAGGACCTGCGCGGATCACTGGTGCTCGTGGGCTCGAGCATGGGCGGTTACGTGTCGGTGGCGGGCTCTTCCCTGCTGCAGGCGCGGGGCATGTTCCTGCTGGCGCCGGCGCTCTACATGCCGGGCTACGATAAGTTCAGCCCGCGTCCGGCGGCATGCCCGACGACCATCGTGCACGGCTGGCGCGACGACGTGATCCCCGTGGACAACAGTTTCCGCTTTGCGCGCGAGCAGAAGGCGACGCTGCACGTGGTCGACTCGGATCACCGGCTGCTCGACCAGATCCGCGCCATCAACCACTACTTCGCGTATTTCCTGTTCTCGATCGACGAGTTCCTCTGAGCCTCGGCGCTCACGGCGGAGCGCCTGACCTGCCGATGCGCTCAGGCCTGACTCCATCGGTTAAGATTGCCCGGCACCAGGCAGGGAGAACCGCATGGAACGAGGCGCAAGACTGACACTGACCGGACTGATGCTCACGTGTCTCGTGGCCTGCGGCTACAGCGAGCCGAAGGACACGGAGGAGGCGCGCGCGAAGGGACGTGACACGGACGAGACCGTGTTCGACGACGTGATCCAGACGCAGGACAAGGCGCGCGCCGTCGAGGACCTCACGCTCGGCCGGAAGGATGACCTTGACGCCGCGATGCAGCAGTCCGAGGGCGTCGCGGAAGACGAATGAAGAGGATTCCAGAACCGGAACTCATGGATGAGTTCGAACAGGCGCGCGCATACGCCAACGCCGATTTCAGCGAGCCGAACGATCGGTTCGTCGGGTATTTCGACAGCGAGTTCCCCAGCCTCAGGCAGGGCGCGGTCCTGGACCTCGGATGCGGCCCCGGCGACATCGTCCTGCGCCTCGCGCAGCGCCACGGCGGCTTGACGGTGCACGGGCTCGACGGGTCGCACGCGATGCTCGAGTTCGGCTCGGCGCGGCTCTGGGACATGCACGAACTTCAGGGTCGGGTGCAGTTCATCGAAGGGATCCTCCCGGGGGTGCCGCTGCCGCTCCCGTGCTACGACGCGATCGTGAGCAACAGCCTGCTGCATCACCTGCACGACCCGCTGGTCCTGTGGCGCAGCGTGCGTGAACTCGGGGCACCCGGGGCTGCGGTGCTGGTGATGGACCTGTTTCGGCCCGAGTCGGCCGGCGCGGCCCAGGAGATCGTCGAGACCTATGCGGGGGAGGAGCCCGAGGTGCTCAAGCGCGATTTCTACAATTCCCTGTGCGCGGCGTTCGAGCCCGGGGAAATTCGTGGCCAGCTGCGTGTCTGCGGGCTCGATGGCCTCGAGGTCCGTACCGTGTCCGATCGCCACCTCCTGGTGGTCGGCCGGCTTCCCGGATGAGTGACTTCTCCGCGATCGAGCGGCTGTTGCTGCCGCTCGTGCGTCGCTTCGTCGCGTCATGGGTTCGTCCGTCCATCCTGCCGGACGGTGTCGCCGAGCGTTTCGCGTCCGGGCGGCCGGTGGTCTATGCGCTCGAGAAGCGCAGCGTCGTCGATGTAGCGGTGCTCGAGTACGTGTGCCGCGAGCGACGCCTGCCGATGCCGCTCGCGCCCGTCGGCTCCGGCATCGTGCTGCCCGCGTCCTGCCTGTTCCTCGAACGGCGCACGGGCTTCTTCGGCCTGCGCGTGGACCGGCGCCTGCCGGACGCACTCAGGACCCTGAGCGGCGTGGCCGCCACGGATCTCGCTTTCGACGTCGACATCGTTCCAGTCAGCCTGTTCTGGGGTCGCGCACCCGGCCGCGAGCGGTCCTGGTTCCGGCTGATGGTTGCCGAGGGCTGGGACATCGGGGGCCGCTTCCGCAAGCTTCTGTCCCTGATCGTCAACGGCCGGAACCTCCTGGTGCTGTTCGGCGACGCACTGCCCCTGCAGCCGTCACTTGCCGAGACGCGTGGCATGCCGCGCGGACCGCGTCGCCTGTGGCGGCAGTTGCGCACACAGTTCCGTCACCAGCGCGTGTCGACCATCGGTCCGGACCTGTCGCACCGGCGTACGATCGTGGCGCAGGTTCTGAAGACGCAGATGGTGCGCGAAGCCATCCGGGACGAGATGCGCGAGAAGAACCTCGACCGGCGTGCGGCGCTGGACGTGGCGCGCGGCTACGCGTACGAGATCGCCGCCAACTACTCGCACCCGTTCGTGGTGTTCATGGCCGGAGTGCTGAGCCGCCTGTGGAACCGGCTGTACGACGGCGTCGAGCTCGCCAACTTCTCGAGCCTCGAATCGGTGGGCGAAGGCGTCGAGGTCGTCTACGCCCCCTGTCACCGCAGCCACATGGACTACCTGCTGATGTCCTACGTGATCTACGTGAAGGGCTTCGCCGTGCCGCACATCGCGGCGGGCATCAACCTCAACATGCCGGTCATCGGCTCGTTCCTGCGGCGTGGCGGCGCGTTCTTCCTGCGCCGCAAGTTCGGTGGCAACGCGCTCTACACGGCGGTCTTCACCAAGTATCTCGGTCTGATGATGGCGCGCGGGCACTCGCTCGAGTACTTCATCGAGGGCGGCCGCAGCCGCACCGGACGCCTGATGCAGCCGAAGACCGGGATGCTGTCGATGACGGTGCGCAGCTACCTGCGCGAGCCGAGGCGGCCCGTGGTCTTCGTCCCGGTGTATTTCGGTTACGAACGGCTGGTCGAGGGCCGCACCTACATCAACGAACTTTCTGGCCGGCCGAAGGAAAAGGAATCCGTGATCACGCTGCTGCGCGCCATCCCGGAGCTGCGCAGCCGTTTCGGCAAGGTCTACGTGAGCTTTGGCGAGCCGTTGCCGCTCGATTCGCTCATCCAGAAGCACGCGCCGGACTGGAACCGGGAGCCCTCCGGCTCGGACGACCGGCCGCCGTGGCTCAGCCCGCTCGTGGCCGAACTCAGCACCACGATCATGACGCGCATCAACGCGGCCGCCTGCGTCACGCCGATCAACCTGATCGGTCTCGTGCTGCTCGCGACGCCGCGGCAATGCATCGGCGAAGCGGACCTCGCCCGGCTGCTGGAGCTGTACGCATCGCTGATGCGGCAGGCGCCCTATTCGGAGAAGGTGTGGGTCACGGGCATGGACGGCGCCTCGATGATCCGCTACGGGCAGTCGTTCGGCATCCTGAAGCGCCAGAAGCACGAGCTCGGCGACATCATCTCGATGACCGAGGAGAACTCGGTCCTGACCAGCTATTTCAGGAACAACGCGCTGCACCTGCTTCTGGTGCCGTCGCTGCTCGCATGTGCTTTCCTCAATAACCCGCGCGTTTCGCGCACCGACCTGCATCGGCTGGCACGCCGCGTGTACCCGTACGTGGCCGACGAGTATTTCCTGCGCTGGGACGAGGAGGAACTGCCGGCCGTCGTGGATCAGCTGCTCGAGGACCTGCTCAACCACGGCCTGCTGACCGCCTCGGATGACCGCAGCGAATGGCGGCGGCCAGCCGTCGAAGCGAGCGAGGCGGTGCAGCTGTCGATCCTGGCCCGCGCGACGGTGCCGATCCTCGAGCGCTACTACCTCGCGATCTCGCTGCTGCTCAAGGCCGGCAGCGGCCGCCTGAGCCAGGACGCTCTCGAGCGGCAGTGCCAGCTCATGGCGCAACGCATGTCGCTGCTCTACGAGCTCAACTCGCCCGAGTTCTTCGAGCGGGCGCTGTTCGGCAATTTCATCGACCTGTTGCGGTCGCGCCGGGTGCTCGTGCCGACGGCGGACGGCCGCCTCGCCTACGACCCGGCGACGCTCGAAGCAATCCTTGCCGACGCGCAACTGGTGCTGCACGAGCAGATCCAGAACAGTATCCTGCAGGTCGTGCATCGCTGACCCGCTGACTGATCTGGATCAATGCGGCCCGCGGCGGGCCGCGCGTAGGCTCCCCACCACCATGCTCGACGCCACCCTGTCCCGGCGCCTGTTGCGGCTGATCCCGCCGCCGGCGCGTCTAGCCCAGCCCCTGCGGGCCCTGCCGCACCCGCTGTTGCGGCACGGCACCGGGCGACTGATCGACCTGGTCCTGGCCGGACCGCTCGCCGCGGGCGCGCTCGACGAACTGGCCGGGCGCCGGCTCGGCGTCGAGGTCACGGACCTCGAACTACGCTGGATCGTGGCGATCGGGGACCGTCGTGTCGACGTGCTGGGTCCGGACGCCGACTCCGAATCCACCGTGCGTGGCAGCGCGACCGACCTGCTGTTGCTCGCGAGCCGGCTGGAGGACGCCGATACCCTGTTCTTCCAGCGCCGCCTGCAGCTCACGGGCGACACCGAGCTCGGCCTCGCCGTGCGCAACCTGCTCGACCAGCTGCCCTGGGAGACGATCCCGCTCGGACTGCGCATTGCCCTCAACCGCGGCGCTCGATTCGCGCGCGCGGCGCGGGCCGCCTACCGCGGCGAGGTCGGCGAACCTACGGCGACGTGACGCACTGCATGCCGGCCGTGCCGTGCCAGTAGCCGTTCTCCTCGCCAGCGCGGGCCGGCGCAACCCCGCTGTCGATCGCCCTGCGAAACCTCTCGATCACCTCCGCCATTCCCGCTGCCTGCGGATAGAGCCGCAAGAGGCCGATGCCCGCCGCACGGAGTTCAGCCAGTTCCGGGCCGAGGTCGCAGCGGCCGGACGTCTGTACCTGGATGCCGTTGATGGTCAGGAACGGCGTGCCCTCGCGCGAGGCCAGCGGCAGCCCGTCCGGGTGTTCGAGGCAGCGGAAGCCGCAGTCGTCCTTCGCGAGATCGAGTGCGCGTGCGGTGAAACAGCGCGCGGAGTAGGCGAGCGGCAACCGCCCCCAGGCGGTGATCTCGAGCTCCGGCAGCGGTTCGCCGCTCGCGCGAAATTCCTCGACGAGGGCACGCCCGTGCTCGATGCCCAGCACCAGCCTCTGCAGGCCGTCCTCGCGCAGCAGGCGCAGCGTGGCGTGGTTGTAGACGTTGAGCGTCGGCCCGCCGATGAATGGCAGTCCGCGCTCGCGCAGCAGCTGTACGGCTGACATGTCGTTCGCCTCGACGCGGAATCCCGCGTCCACGAGCCGTGCGAGCGACGACATTTCCGACTCCGCCTCCAGCAACGCGAGCGTGGACAGGACGATTTCCCTGCCGCTGCCGGCGAGTTCCTCGGCGAGGGCGATCCAGTCGCGTGTGCGCAGTTCCCGACGCTTGCTGCACACGGTTTCGCCGAGATAGATGACATCCACCGGCCAGGCGGCGGCGGCGCGATAGAATGCGAGCACCTGCTCGCGTGGCCAGAAGTACTGGAGGGGTCCAAGCGTCAGGCGCATGCGGTGCCCTCAATGCCAGGAGCGGTGATACGGCCCGAGCGTCGTCTGGTGGCCCTCGGCGTGGCGCGCCAGTTCACGCTGCCAGGCCGCATCCGGCGACCAGCCCTGCGGCCGGGTTCTCAGTCGGTCGATGGCCTGTCGCCACACGTTCGTCACGGAGGCGACGTAAGCCTGGCCGCGCTGGCGGCCTTCGATCTTGAGCGCGACGACGCCGGCGGCCTGCAGACGCGGCAGGAGTTCCAGGGTGTTCAGGCTGGTCGGCTCCTCGAGTGCGTGGAAGGTCTCGCCGCCCACTGCGTAGCGGCCCTTGCACACGGTCGGGTAACCCGCCGGCTCGTGCGGCGCGAAGCGGTCGATCAACCGCCCGTTGAGGCTGACGCGGCGCACGCCGTCCGGTTCCTCGTCCCAGCGCACGAACTTCGCCGGCGAGCAGACGCCGTGCCGGTTCGGCGAGGCCCCGGTGACGTAGCTCGACAACTGGCAGCGGCCCTCGACCATGATGCACAGGCTGCCGAAGGCAAACACCTCGAGCGGCACGATCTCTCGCTCGCACAGGCGCTCGACCTGCTGGATGGACAGCACGCGCGGCAGCACGGCGCGCGCGATCCCAAATCGCTCGCGGTAGTAACGGAGCGCCGCGTGGGTCGTGGCGGAGCCCTGCACGGAAAGATGGCGCGCCAGGCCCGGATGTCGCCGCGCCGCGTAGTCCAGCACCCCCATGTCGGCGCAGATGATCGCGTCCACGCCGAGCGATGCCGCGCGATCCACGGCCGCGCGCCACGCGCCGAGGCCGGCCGGGCCGGGGTAGGTGTTCAGCGCGACGTAGACCTTGCGGCCGCGACCGTGGGCGTACGCGATGCCGTTCACGAGGTCTACCTCGGTGAAGTTGAGACCGGGGAAGGCGCGGGCATTGGTCTGGTCGCGGAAGCCGACGTAGACGGCGTCGGCGCCGTTGTCGATGGCCGCTTGCAGGGCCGGCGGGCTGCCGGCGGGGCATACGAGGTGCATGGACTCTCCCGGGTCAGGGCGGTGCGTGGCCGAATACGTTCGCGTACAGGGTGTCGATGCGCTTCTCCACCTCCGCGTCGAGCGCGATGGGGCGGCTCCACGCGCGAGCGGTCTCGCCCGGCCACTTGTTCGTCGCGTCGAGCCCGAGCTTCGATCCCAGGTTCGGTACCGGGCTCGAGAAATCGAGGTAGTCGACGGGCGTGTGCTCGATCAACAGGCTGTCGCGCGCGGGATCGACACGCGTCGACACGGCCCAGATCACCTGCGACCAGTCGCGCACGTCGATGTCGTCGTCGGTGATGATGACGAACTTGGTGTAGGTGAACTGCCGCAGGTACGACCAGATGCCCATCATCACGCGGCGCGCGTGCCCTG